>ENA-ORVG01001944-ORVG01001944.1-human-gut-metagenome-genome-assembly--contig:-NODE-1944-length-22051-cov-24.342562_pt1 | contig 22051 bp, 20 predicted proteins | sample MGYA00242091_ERZ509233 | MGnify/ENA primary metagenome ERZ509233 (study PRJEB26280, sample SAMEA2338840) | human gut metagenome | biome: human gut; feature: human-associated habitat; material: faeces... | reverse complement strand
GCTGCCGCACCTCGCTCGCCGTATCGGCACTTAGAATTATGCGGTATCGCCCTTGGGATCCATAAAGGATTCCTGCGGCTCCTTGCCTTAAATCCTGCTTGTGTTTGCGAAATATCCGCTATTTTCTTTGTTTTCAGACACACCCCAAAGTGTTCCGCAATGCTTTGGCTTAAGAAGTTCAGGCGCTGCCCCCGGGCAGCCAAACAGGAGATACCATATGTTTAAGTCACTTTACAAAGAAACAGAGGGGTTCCGGCTGGTTTCCATCCTGACCCCTTTGTGCATGATCGGCGAAGTGGTGATGGAAATGATCATCCCCAAGCTGATGTCCTCCATCATTGATGATGGCGTTACCGCCGGCAATCTTTCCCACATTTACCGCATTGGCGGCTGGATGATCGTGGCAGCGGCCTTTGGCCTGCTGTTCGGCGTGCTGGGCGGTGTGTTTGGTGCGCGTGCTTCCACCGGTTACGCCCGCAATCTGCGCCGCTCCATGTACCGCAATATCCAAACATTCAGCTTTGCCAATATCGATAAATATTCCACCGCCGGTCTGGTCACCCGTATGACCACCGACGTGACCAACATCCAGAACGCTTACCAGATGATTTTGCGTATGGCCATCCGTGCGCCGTCCAGCATGGTCATTGCCATGATCATGGCGTTCACCATCAACGCCAAGCTGGCTTCCATCTATCTGGTGGCGGTCATCATTCTGGGCGGCTGCCTGGTGCTCATCATGTCCCGCGCCAGCAACTACTTCTCCGCCGCATTCAAAAAGTACGATGACCTGAACGAGAGCGTGCAGGAAAATGTTTCCGCCATCCGCGTGGTCAAAGCGTATGTGCGCGAAGATTACGAGAGTGAAAAGTTCAAAAAGGCATCCGGCAATGTGCAGGATCTGCTGCTGCGTGCTGAAAAAGTTCTTTCCTTCAACTCTCCGCTGATGATGGCCACCGTTTACACCTGCATCCTGCTGATTTCCTGGCTGGGTGCCCGCATGATCGTGCTGTCCGGTGCTACCAGCTTTACCACCGGCGAGCTGATGAGCATGCTGACCTACTGCACCAACATCCTGACCAGCCTGATGATGCTGTCCATGGTGTTCATCATGATCTCCATGTCCGCCGCTTCCGCCAAGCGTGTGGCTGAAGTGCTGGAAGAAGAAAGCACCCTGTCCAACGGCGAAAACCCGGTTATGGAAGTCAAGAACGGCGCTGTCCGCTTTGATCATGTCTGCTTCCGCTATAAGGCCGATGGCCGCGATGTGTTGTCTGATATCAACCTGAACATCCGTTCCGGCGAGACCATCGGCATCATCGGCGGCACCGGCAGCGCAAAAACCAGCCTGGTGCAGCTGCTGCCCCGCCTGTATGATACCACCGCCGGTCATGTGTACATTGGCGGCGTGGATGTACGCAATTACGACCTGGAGATCCTGCGCAACAGCGTTGCCATGGTGCTGCAGAAAAACGAACTGTTCAGCGGCACCATTGCCGAAAACCTGCGCTGGGGCAATAAGGATGCCACCGATGCCGAGATCGAGGAGGCATGCAAGCAGGCCTGCGCCGATGAATTTATTGAGCGCTTCCCCGATAAATACAACACCCACATTGACCAGGGCGGCACTAACGTTTCCGGCGGCCAGAAGCAGCGCCTTTGCATTGCCCGTGCTCTGCTGAAAAAGCCCCGCATCCTGATTCTGGACGACTCTACCTCCGCTGTGGATACCGGCACCGATGCCAAGATCCGCAAGAGCTTTGCCGAAAAGATTCCCGGCACCACGGTGTTCATCATTGCCCAGCGTATTTCCAGCGTGGAAAACGCCGACCATGTGATCGTGCTGGATAACGGCAGGATCAGTGGTTACGGTACCCCGGCCGAAATGCTGGCCACCAACCCCATCTATCAGGAAGTTTATAACAGCCAGACCAAAGGCTCCGGCGACTTTGACGAAAAGGGAGGCGATAACAATGGCTGAGCAGAAAGCAAAAGTGGTTAAGGTTGGCCGCGGTGGCCCCCGCGGCCCGCGCCCCAAAGTCCAGAACCCCGGCAAGATCTTCATGCGCATCCTGCGCTATGTGATGGAATGCTACCGCATTCAGGTCGTTGCGGTCGTCATCTGCATTTTTGTCAGCGTGTTTGCCAACGTGCAGGGCACTTTGTTCATGCAGACCTTGATCGATGGCTACATCCTGCCCCTGCTGAAAGAGCAGAGCAGTGATTTTTCCGGCCTGGCCCATGCCATCGCCCGCACGGCAGGCTTTTACGGCATCGGCATTGTTACCGCCTTTGCCCAGGCCCGTATGATGGCTTACGTTACCCAGGGCACCCTGAAGCGCCTGCGCGATGAAATGTTTACCCATATGCAGACGCTGCCCATCAAATACTTTGACCGCAACGCCCACGGCGATATCATGTCGCTGTATACCAACGATATTGATACCCTGCGCCAGATGATCAGCCAGAGCATGCCGCAGCTGCTGAACAGCGCTATTACCGTTGTCAGCGTGCTGGTTTCCATGGTTGTACTCAGCGTGCCGCTGACGGTGCTCACCCTGGTCATGGTCGGGATTATGCTGCTGGTCACCAAGTATCTTACCACCAACTCTTCCAAGTACTTCGTTTCCCAGCAGCGTGATATTGGTGCGGTGAACGGCTACATTGAAGAGATGATGAACGGCCAGAAGGTCGTTAAGGTGTTCTGCCACGAGGAAGAAGCCATTGAGCAGTTTGATAAGCTCAATGACCAGCTGTTTGAAAGCGCGGATAAGGCCAACCGTTACTCCAACCTCGGCGGTCCGGCTAACACCCAGCTGGGCAACCTTTCCTATGTGTTCTGCGCCATGATCGGCGGTGCGCTGGCTCTGTCTGGCATGACAGGCCTGACCCTGGGCAAGCTGGCCAGCTTTTTGACCTTCAACCGCACCCTGAACATGCCCATCAGCCAGATCTCCATGCAGTTCAACGCCATCATCATGGCTCTGGCCGGCGGCCAGCGTATCTTTGACCTGCTGGACGAAAAGCCGGAAGTGGACGAGGGCAAGGTCATGCTGGTCAACGCCAAACGCCTGCCGGATGATTCTGTGACCGAAACCAAGGAGCGCACCAACCTGTGGGCCTGGAAGCGTGTGAACGCCGATGGCAGCGCAGACTACCGTGAACTGAAGGGAGATATCGTCTTTAAGGATGTAGACTTTGGCTATGATCCGGGCAAGATCGTCCTGCATGATATCAACCTGTATGGCCGTCCGGGCCAGAAGATCGCCTTCGTCGGTTCCACCGGCGCAGGCAAAACTACCATCACCAACCTCATCAACCGCTTCTATGATATCCAGAAGGGCACCATTGAGTATGACGGCATTGATGTGACCCATATTCATAAAGACGACCTGCGCGCATCCTTAGGCATTGTTCTGCAGGATACCCACCTGTTTACCGGTACGGTTATGGATAACATCCGCTATGGCCGCCTGGATGCAACGGACGAGGAATGCCGCGCCGCCGCCAAGCTGGCCAACGCCGATGAGTTCATCCGCCACCTGCCGGATGGCTATAACACCACGCTGACCGGCGACGGCACCAACCTGAGCCAGGGCCAGCGCCAGCTGCTTGCCATTGCCCGTGCCGCTGTTGCGGACCCGCCGGTACTGATCCTGGACGAAGCAACCTCCAGCATTGATACCCGCACCGAGCGCCTGGTGCAGCAGGGCATGGACGGCCTGATGTATGGCCGCACCACCTTTGTTATCGCCCACCGCCTTTCCACCGTGCGCAACTCGGACTGCATCATGGTGCTGGAACAGGGCCGCATTATTGAGCGCGGCACCCACGATGAGCTGATTGCCCAAAAGGGCCGTTACTACCGCCTGTACACCGGCAATTTTGCGGAAAACTCCTGAAATAGCCTTTCTGCCGGATAAGTGCGCAACAAAAGCGCAATCGGCATAAAAACGGAAAATCCCCATAAAAATACCGGGAAGGATTCCACCCTTCCCGGCGTTTTTGTGTAAAATGCCGTCACGCCGCACAAAACTTGACGATGTGGGAATAATTGGCTATAATAGAGGGGAACACAAGGAGGCTGAACCAACACAGCACTCCTTTTTATATAGATGACGCTTTGGAGGGGGGCTGCGCAGAACACTGCCAGCCGCAGGCGTACAAAACTGACCAACCAACACGATAAACTGAGAGGAGAGCTTATACATGGCTACCAAGAAAATTGCTCAGACCGTTATTACTGAGGATAAGTTTTATACCATCGCCGCTGCAAACGGCAAGGTTGTTGAAGTAAAGGATTACAACACCGAGAACGGCGCTCAGATCCAGCTGTGGGATAATGCCAACGCCGAATGGCAGCAGTGGAGCTTTGTGCGCGCCGGCGAGGGCGTGTACCGCATCAAGAACCGTTTCACCGGCAAGATGATGGACCTGGATTGCTCCGGCGTGACCGATGGCACCCATGTTCACCAGTGGGAAGGCGCTAACGCTTCCAGCCAGCTGTGGATCGTGGAGCCCGCCAATGATGGCCGCGTAAAGATCAAGTCCAACCTGGCCGGCAAGTGCCTGGACCTGGTCAACATGAACACCGAAAACGGTGCAGTCCTGCAGATCTGGGCCGATGTGAACGGCGATAACCAGTACTGGACCATCAACGAAGTGACCCGCAAGCCCAAGACCAGCGCCAAGGCTACCGCCGCTAAAGCAAAGGCTGAAGTGAAGGCTGCCGCTGAAAGCGCTGCCAAGACCGTTGACGCCGCTGCCAAGGCTGCTGCCGAAGTTGCTACCGAGGTTGTTGACGCCGTGAAGGCTTCTGCCGATAAGCCGGTTGCCGAAACTGCCGCTGAGGTTGTTAAGACCGCCAAGAAGGCCACCTGCAAGACCAGCACCAAAAAGGCAGCCGAGGCTGCTGTGACCACCGCAAAGAAGGCAGCCGAGGCTGCCACTGCCGTTGCTGCCGTGGCCACCGACGCTGTCAAGGAAGTTGCTGAAAAGCCCGCCGTTAAGGCCGCTGCCGATGAAGCTGTGAAGGCTGTAAAAGAAGTTGCCGAAAAGCCCGCTGTCAAGGCTGCTGTGGAAGCTGCCGACAAGGCCGTGAAGGAAGTTGCCGAGAAGCCTGCTGTCAAGGCTGCCGCCAAGGCCGCTGACGAAGCCGTTAAGACCGTTGTGGAAGCTGCAAAGCCGGTTGTTGAGGCTGCTAAGCCTGCTGTAAAGGGCAAAAACTCCCGCAAAAAGCGCAGCAGAAAGTAATTTGTTTTAAAGCGTCAGAATACCCCCTGATAAAAAATAAGTCCCGCCCGCAGCACCCCTCTCGCTGCCGGGCGGGACTTTTTTTGTGCAGGATCAATCCCAAAGAAAACTGCCCGTATCACTTCGGCCAAAAACCGGAAAGGATGCGGGCAGTTGTTTTATCAGAATAACGGAAATAAGAGAAAGCCAAATTTTACAGGAAGCTCTGGATCAAGGTCTTCAAGCCGATCAAAATCAGCACAAGGCCGCCAATACGCTCCGAAACGGCGCGGTACTTATCGCCAAACACGGCACCAACCTTAACGCCGATGGCAGACAGGGTAAAGGTGGTGCAGCCGATCAGCAGGGCAGCAACCACAATGTTGGCTTCCATTGCGGCAAAGCCAACGCCAACGGCAAAGGCGTCAATGGAGGTTGCAACGGCCAGCGGCAGCATGGCTTTGGCGGAAAAATCGTTGTCCATAGTTTCATCGCCGGCAAAGCTTTCCCGCACCATGTTTACGCCGATCACAGCCAGCAGGATAAAGGCAACCCAAGGGCCAACGCTGTTGAGCAGGTGCTCGAACCGGGAACCGAGGAAGTAGCCAAAGGACGGCATAATGGCCTGGAACGCGCCGAACCAGGCACCGCAGATCAGCGCGTGGGACAGCTGTACTTTGCGCACCGAAAGCCCCTTGCAGATGGAAACCGCAAACGCATCCATCGAAAGGCTGATGCCGATCATGATCAAGTCAAACAAACTCATACCCCAATACCTCCAAATCAAATCCAAGGGCAGAGCCGGGCAAACAAAAAAGACCTATCCGCCCAGCACCTGCACACAGCATGCAGGTGAACCCTGTGCGGATAAGTCTCGTCATTTCAAGTAGTGCCAGAGCCTTTGCTGTTAGCTCATTGTGTTGGCAAAACTGCACGGCTGCTCTTGCCCAGTGCCGCGCCGACTACTCCCTTATTGCCTGAATAGTGTACCATGCGGAAAATTTGTTGTCAATGCGTTAGTTATTGCTAACCGTTAAAATCCCGGTCATTTTCCGGGTTTTGCCACAAAAATGGGTGTGCTGCACCGCAAAATCAGCCCTGCTGCGCTCCAAAGAGCAATGCAGGCAGAAACAACCGGAATCTTTACCGCCCCCTTGCGCAATGGCGGCTGATAGGGTAAAATAAAAAGACGAAAAAACAAAGAAACAGGGGATATTATGCAATACAAAGTTCTGGCACTGGATCTGGATGGCACACTGACCAACAATGCCAAAGTCATTACCCCACGCACCAAAGCTGCCCTGCAGGCAGCGGCGGACCGCGGCGTGCGCATTGTGCTGGCCAGCGGCCGCCCCACCGTGGGTATTGAGCCGCTTGCCAAAGAGCTGGAGCTGGACCGCCGCGGCGGCTGCATCCTGAGCTATAACGGCGGTAAGATCATTGACTGCAAAACCGGCGAAACGCTGGTGCAGCATGAGTTCCCGCCGGAGCTGATTGACCCGGTGTGCACCTTTGCCCGCTACTGGAACGTGATGCCGCTGACCTATGATGCCAAAGGCATTGTGACCGAGGATGCCGCCAACCCCTATGTTGGCGAGGAAGCCCGCATCAACAAAATCCCGGCCCGCCAGGTGGAAAACCTGCCCGCCGAGATCCAGTGGCCCATCAACAAGCTGCTGCTGGTTGGCGACCCCGTGGATATGCCCCATGTGGAAGAGCTGATGCAGCAAAAGTTTGCGGGCAAGCTTTCCATCTACCGCTCGGCGCCGTTCTTTATTGAAACGATGCCCCTGGGGGTGGAAAAATCCGCCTCGCTGGCGCTGCTGCTGAAAAACATGGGCCTTGGCCCCGAAAACCTGATGGCCTGCGGCGATGGCTGGAACGACCTGCCCATGATCCGCTATGCAGGCATGGGCGTTGCCATGGGCAATGCTGTGCCGGAAGTAAAACAGGCAGCCAAATACGTCACCGCAGATAATGAGCATGACGGGGTAGGGCTGGCCGTTGAAAAATTCATCTTGGAGGACCCGCAGTGAACCTGATCGTTTTTGACTTGGAATGGAACATGGGCAATGCGCCCAAAACCTTTAATTATCATGGGGCGGAGCTGACCCTGCGGGGTGAGATCATCCAGATCGGTGCAGTGCGGGTGGACGAGAATGGTGATGTACTGGATACCTTTGAGATGACCCTGCGCCCCCGCATTTTCCGCAAGCTGCATTGGCGCATTGCGGAGGTGACTGGCCTGAGCCAGGGCGATCTGGAAGCCGGAGTGCCCATTGCCGAAGGCCTGCGGCGGTTCCAGGAATGGGCCGGCCCCGACGCCGAATTTGCCGAGTGGGGCCTGGACGATGTGCCGGTGCTGAAACAGAACCTGTTCCTTTATAATATGGACGAAAGCTGGCCCAGCCGCTGGTATGACCTGCAGCAGATCTTTTTGAAAAATTTCCCCCGCGGGGAAGGCGAGGGCCTGACGCTGGAAAGCGTGGTGGACCGCCTTGGCATTGAGCATGACGGCGATTTCCACAATGCGCTGGACGATGCCCTGTACACCACAAAAATCTGCCGCCGCCTGCCGCTGGCCCAGGGCATTGCCGAATACCCGGACCCCGCCGCCCAGCTGACAGCCGCCCTGCTGAACAATACCGATACCGAAACGTACGATATCCAGACCTACTTTGACCGCCTGGACCACGATGCCTACAAAAATGACCCTGCGCTGTATCAGGTGGGCTGCCCGTTCTGCGGCAAGCCGCTGGTGCTGAATGATATCTGGCTCAAGCGCGGCAACACCGGTTATTATACCGAAGCCACCTGCCCGGACCACGGCCCGTGGTTCCTGCGCTTTAAACTGAACCGCCGCGACGGTCTGCATTGGAACTTTGCCCGCTGCATTGAGACCGTGCGCCCCGAAAGCTATGCCCGCTATAAAAAACTGGAAAAATCCCAGCGCGAGCGCATCCGCATGAAAACGGAACGTGCTGGAAAGAAAACCCAGGAATAAAAATAAAACGCTCCCCGCCCTGTGCATAAGAGAACTGCATGGAGAGGGGAGCATTTTGTAATGAATAAAGAATAAATAATAAAGAAGAATGGTGGTGGGCGCTGCGCGCCTTTTTTGGATATTAGGCGCGATGCAGGATAAAGAGTGCGCTCCGGGTGGGGGCGCTTACTTACTTCATTTTGCCGATGTAGACGAGGTAGGAGTAGAGGTAGATCCAGGCGGAGCCGCCAAAGACAACGGCCAGCAGCAGGATCATGGTGGCGGCATCGCCCAAAATGGTGGCCAGCAGTGAAATTACAATCAAAGCAGCACCCATAACAACAAACACAATGCCGCCCATGCGCTGGGTGCGGTTCCAGTTGTGTTCGTTGTTCAGCGCCCAGGGAGTTTTGCAGCCGAACATATAGTTCTGCTTGATGCGCGGCATATAGTTGCCCAAAAAGATGAACAGCACCCCGCAGCCGCCGCAGACCAGAATACCGACCAGGCTGCTGCCCTCCGGAATCAAGCCGAACACGCTCAGCTCCGAAAACCAGCTCATAGCTGACATAAATATTGTAAGGGCAGTGAGGGAGGCGTTCCAGACACCCTTGAACTTTTCGTAATTCTGGTGCTTGGGGTCAATGCGGGGCAGCACTGCCATCAAAATCAGCATCAGGGCGGGCAGGGCTGCCATAATCAGCACAGTGGATTTTGGCCCCCAGCCGTTGGCTTGGCCGTCCGCGCCCCAGTGGGTGGGCACAACATCCGGCAGGGAGCCATAAAAGCAGAGGTGCGCCGCAAAGTTGATGGCGCAAAAAATCAGCAGCCCCCAAAACAGTTTATTTCGTTTCATCATCAGGTCCACCTTTCACAAAGCCAAAATCGAAAAACCACTTAACAGCTTCCTGAAACACGGTCAGGTTCAGGCAGTACACAATGTTCTGGCCGCGGCGCTCATCCGTTACCAGCCCGGCATTTTTCAAAATGTTCAGGTGGTGGCTTACGGATGGCTTTGCCATATCAAAGTGCGCAGCAATATCACCGGCGCTCATCTCGCCTTCGCTCAACAGTTCCAGAATGCGCCGCCGGGTGGGGTCCCCCAAAGCCTTAAACGCATCGCCTACCATAGGTCAGCGGTCCTCCTTATCGGATAACGTCTGCTGTTCCGGTTCTTGCAATGCACAATACTGCTTTTTGGCGTAAGCCGCGCAGCCCAGGCAGAGGACCAGCAGCAGTGCTTCCACCAGCCAGGTACTGTGCAGCACGCCGCACTGGAATAAAGCGGCGGGAACATCGAACAGCGCATGCAGCGCCACCGCCAATCCCAGATACCCGGCCTTGCGCTGCCGGACAGCCCGGAATACAACCACCGAGAGGGAAATGTGCAGCGTCATGGCAATCGCGCGTTCAGCCAGCCCCAGCAGCAGGTTGGCGGCCCCAAAGCTGGCAACGGCGGCGATCTGTGCCTGTACCTGGTCCAGCTGCGCGCCGGTCAGCCCATTGGTTATGGTTTCAATGCTGCCGCTGTTGACAAGCTGCGCAATCGCAATATTATTGATGGCGGTGAGCCCCAGAACCAGGATTGCCTCGATCCCGCCGTGGCCGATGCCATAGGTTACGGCGTCCCGCCGGTTGGTATAGCGCTTGAGCAGAAAGCGAAACGCAAGATAGCGCCCGACTTCCTCAAACACGCCCGCCAGCAGACAGCCGATCAGGGTGTAAGCCCACGCATGGGTCAGCACATACTGCGAAACGCCGGTGCCGCCGCCAAAGAAAATGGCCTTGGGCACACCTTCCAGTACCTGGGCGAAAACGACGAAGGTCACCGCGCCGACAACAGCAGGAAACAGCTTTGCACCCCGGCAGAATTTGAACTTCCATACCAAAAAAACCAGAACCGGCAGCCCGATACCGGCTGCGGCGGCCAAGGCGCTCCACAAAATGGTCTGCAAAGAAATTATCGTGCTCATAACATATACCCTTTCAGAAAATCACAAGAATTATATATTTAGATAAACGTCTAAATATTATGGTCCTAATATACCACCCGCACACGGCTTTGTCAAGCGGGCGCGGGTGGTACGGTTAAAACTTAATGGTCAGGGGGTAGCCAAACAGCTTGGGCAGCTTAGGCAACGTTGTCGATCTGGTTCTGCATCACAATGTCGTGCAGAATGTTGGTTTTCACGTAGTTTTCGCCGTAAGCGTTCACATAGCTGGTCATATCGGTGGAGCCAAAGTAGCGGGAGAACTCAGCGTTCAGAATGTCAGTATCGCATACAATGTTGTTCTTCTCCGCCAAAGCCTGCATGATCAGGATCTGCTTGATCATGCTCTGCTTGGAGCTTTCGCTGTTTTCCAGGTATTCATCCACACTGCTGTAACCGGCCTGGCTCAGCATGGTCTCCAGCGAAACGCCGCGCATCTGGGCGTACAGGTACGGCTGGTACAGCACGGTATTGGTGAAATACTGCTGCACATCTTCGGGCAGGGTATCGGTATTGACTTCGGCAGCATCGTACAGCTGGCCGTACAGCTCATTGGCTTCCTGATTGAACAGCAGGCTGTTGCTGACAAAAGTTTTCAGCTCAGCCACATTGTTCATGCCCATGGACTCGGCCAGGTTGCTGCTGACCCAATCATCAGTCAGGTCGGGGGTCACATCCTCGTTGATGTAGTTCAGCGTGGTGGCGAACACTGCGTCCTTGCCGGCCAGGTTTGTGGCCTGGTAGTCATCCGGGAAGGTGACATTCACATCAAAGGTTTCGCCGGGCATGTGGCCAACGATCTGATCCTCGAAGCCGTCAATAAAGGTGCCGCTGCCCAGGGTCAGATCATAATCGCTGCCGGTGCCGCCGTCAAAGGCAACGCCGTCAATGGAACCGGCAAAGTCAATGTTCACAGTGTCACCGTTTTCGGCGGCGCGGTTGGTGATCTCGTTGGTGGTCTTATAGTTGGAAAGAATGTTGTTGGAAATGTAATCGTCAATATCACTGTCGCTCACGGTGGTGGCATCGTCCGAAAGGGTAAAGCTCTCAGTATCCGGCAGCGTGACGTAATCCAGCGCGGTGATGCCTTTCAGGTAGCCGTTCTCGTCATAGGCATCACTGAAAGAAAAATCAGCCAGATAAGAATAATCATCGGCGGCGCTTTCTGCGGTAGCGTCGTCAGGAACAGTGCTTTCACTGGCAGCTTCGCTGGAAACTGCGCTCTCGGCGGTTGCTTTGCTGGAGGATGCGCTGGAACTGCAGGCAGTCAGGCCAAAAACCATGCCGCATGCCAGCAGGCTGGCAGCAGCGCGGGTCAGGTTGGTGTTTTTCATGGGTTGTCTCCTGTCTTTTTTGAAAAAATACATCGCGTACCGCAGCAGGGAAAAATACCCCCGTCAAAAGCGGATACTTTTTTATTATACAGCTTTTTTGCAAAAAGTACAGCCCTGCATTCACAAAAGGGAAGCGGGTGTGTTATAATACCCGTGGCAGAGCACCCAATGCTCTGCTATGGGCGGCAGACCTGCTGCCCGGATATCCTTATATAAGGAAAGGAACAGAACCCTATGGAAAAAGAAAAAATCGCGCGCATCAATGCGCTGGCTCATAAAGCAAAAACTTCTGGCCTGACGGAAGCCGAACTGGCGGAGCGTGACGCCCTGCGGCAGGAATACCTGGCCGATATCCGCGCATCCATGATTGACCAGCTGGAGCACACCACGGTGATTGAGCCGGACGGCACCCGCCGCAAGCTGCAGGTGCGCCACTGATCCCCTGTTCAAAGTGGCGGCCCGGCTGGCGCGGGGCTGTGTGGTTTGCACAAAATTGTGCCGGGGTATTGGAATTTGCAAGCAGGTTTGCTATAATATAGCTGGCGGCGAATCCCGGCTACAAGAAATCAGTCAGCCACCCGGCAGACTGAACGGAAAAGGCTGTACATTTTGCCAAAGCGAGGTTATTTTTCATGCTTACTGCAATTACCGGTATCAACTGGGGCGACGAGGGCAAGGGCCGTATGGTGGACCTGCTCTGCCGCGATTATGACATCGTTGCCCGTTACCAGGGCGGCGACAACGCCGGCCACACCGTCAAAAACGAGTGCGGCAAGTTCGTACTGAACCTGGTGCCCTCCGGCATCCTGCACCCCAACATTGTCTGTGTTATGGGCGGCGGTATGGTCATTGACCCGGAACATCTCGAAAAAGAGATCGCCGCCCTGCGCGAACAGGGTGTTAAGATTACCCCGGACAACCTGAAAATTTCTGACCGTGCTACCATCACCATGCCGTTCCATGTGGAGCAGGATGGCCTGGAGGAGGCCCGCCTTGCCAAAACGGGCGCACAGTTTGGTTCCACCAAGCGCGGCATTGCTTACACCTATGGTGATAAGTACATGAAGAAAACCCTGCGCATGGGCGATTTGGTCCACATGGATGCCAGTGTGCGCAAGCGCCTGGAAACCCTGGTGGAATCCAAGAACCTGACCATGGTCAACATTTATAACCAGAAGCCTGTCAGCGTGGATGATATGTGGAACTGGTGCAAGCACTTCCAGGAAGTGTTCAGCGCTTACATCTGCGATGTCGGCCAGTACCTGGCAGATGCTGACGATGCCGGCAAGAAGATCATGTTTGAGGCCCAGCTGGGAGCCCTGCGTGACATCGACTACGGCATTTATCCCTACACCACTTCCTCCAACACCATCGGCGCTTATGCACCCATCGGCGCTGGCATCCCCGGCCGCAAGCTGAACAAGTCCATCGGTATCATGAAGGCTTATTCTTCCTGCGTGGGCGACGGCCCCTTTACCACCGAGCTGGCTATGACCGAGGAAGAAAAGCACCTGCTGCGTGAAGCCGGCCATGAATACGGCGCTGCCACCGGCCGCCCGCGCCGCGTTGGCCCGTTTGATGTGGTTGCTTCCCGTTACGGCGTTCAGTGCCAGGGCTGTGACGAGCTGGCCCTGACCCTGTTTGACGTTCTGGATTATATGGAAGAAGTTCCCGTTGTTGCCCAGTACAAGCTGGCTGACGGCACTGTGACCGACCGCTTCCCGACCGGCAAGACTTTGGACGATGCACAGCCGGTTGTCGTCAAGCTGCCGGGCTGGCACTGCGATATCACCTCCGTGCGCAAGTACGAGGACCTGCCGGAAGCTGCCCGCGGCTATGTGGAATATCTGGAAAAGGCCGTTGGCTGCAAGATCAAGTATATCTCCGTTGGCCCGGAGCGCGATGCCTGCATCATTCGTGACTGATCTGCATAAGATGGTCAGCAGGAACGCTGCTTGAACCTGAAATGATAAATGGCGGACCCCCATCGGTCCGCCATTTTTGTAAATTATCTGTCTGTGGGTTTTGTCGGATACAACGCCCCAGCAGGAAACTTCAATTCCGAATATCCATATCTGTAGGGGAAGGGAAGAGCAATTCTTGACAAAACTTCTGATCAGACTTTTTATCCGTGATCCGGCCAATATCCAGGACCGCACCGTGCGCACTGCTTACGGCAACCTGGCCTGCATGGTGGGGATTGTGTGCAATGTGCTGCTGTTTGCGGGCAAGTTTACGGTGGGCACCCTGTTTGGCAGTATGGCCATTGCGGCGGACGCATTGAACAACCTGTCCGATGCAAGCTCCAACGTGGTCAGCCTGGTGGGCTTCCGCCTGGGGTCAAAACCTGCCGATGATGAGCACCCTTACGGCCATGCACGGTACGAATACCTGGCGGGGCTGGCGGTTTCGGTCATGATACTGGTCATCGGCATTGAGCTGCTGAAAGAAAGCTTCCTCAAGGTGCTGCACCCCACGCCGGTCACCCTTAGCGCGCTGACCATAGCGGTGCTGGTGGTGTCCATCCTGGTCAAATTGTGGATGAGCAGCTTCAACCGCAGCGTTGGCAGCCGCATCAAGTCCGAAACGCTCATGGCCACTGCGGCGGATGCCCGCAACGATGTGGTTACCACTGCCGCGGTTCTGGCCGCTACCATTCTGGCTCACCTGACTGGCATTGACCGCATTGATGGCCTGATGGGTGTTGGCGTGGCGCTGTTTATCCTGTGGAGCGGCGTCGGCCTGGTGCGGGATACCATCAGCCCGCTGCTGGGCGCGGCCCCTGACCCGGAACTGATCGATTACATTGAGAAAAAAGCCCTGAGTTACCCCGGTGTGCTGGGCATCCATGATTTGATGGTGCATGATTACGGGCCAGGCAGCAAGCTGGTCAGCTTCCATATTGAGCTTTCCGCCGACAGTGATGTGATGAAAAGCCATGACCTGATCGACTCTATCGAGCGGGATTTTCAGGTGCATGACCATCTGCTGGTCACGATCCACTTTGACCCTGTTGTGACGGATGACCCGCATATCAACGAACTGCGGAAATTCTTGAAAGAACAGCTGGCTGAAATTGCGCCGGAAGCGGATATCCATGACCTGCGCATTGTGCCCGGCCCCACCCATACCAATGTGATTTTTGATTGTGCTGTGCCCGCAGACTGGCTGGCCGCCAAGGACCATCGCGCCAACAAAATCCCGACTGCTTTGCGCAAAGCGGTATCGGACCGCTGGCCAGACCATTTCTGCGTGATCCAGCTGGAACCGATTTATGCAAAACTGAAATAAAAACAAAATCAATACAGGAATACGAACAAAGGAGCAACTACCATGGATTACAATGCCGCCGCACTTGAAATGCATGCAAAATACCCCGGCAAGCTGACGGTCAACAGCCTGTTTGAAGTCAAGGACCGTGACGCCCTGTCCACTGCATACACCCCCGGCGTTGCGGAGCCCTGCCGCCAGATCAAGGCAAACCCGGACGATGTGTATAAATACACCTTCAAGGGCCGCACCGTGGCAGTTGTCACAAACGGTACTGCTGTGCTGGGCCTGGGCAACATCGGCCCCGAAGCTGGTCTGCCGGTCATGGAAGGCAAGTGCGTTCTGTTTAAGGAGTTCGGCGGTGTCGATGCGTTCCCCATCTGCCTGAATGCTTCCACCCGCGAGGAAGTTATTGCCGCTGTCAAGGCCATCGCTCCGACTTTTGGCGGCATCAACCTGGAGGATATCCGCAGCCCGGAGTGCTTTGATATTGAAGCGGAGTTGGAGCGCGACCTGGATATCCCTGTATTCCATGACGACCAGCACGGCACCGCGATTATCGTGCTGGCCGGCGTGCTCAACGCCCTCAAGGTTGTTGGCAAGCGGCTGGAAGATGTCAAGATCGTGCAGAACGGCCCCGGCGCTGCCGGTACGGCCATCATCAAGATGCTGCAGGTTGCCGGTGCCAAAAACATTGTTGCTGTGGATGAACACGGTATCCTGTACCCCGGCCGCCCGGCGGGCCTTGCCGACCATAAGGAATGGCTGGCAACCGTGACCAACCCCGAACACCTGACCGGCACCCTGGCCGATGCCGTGCGCGGTGCAGATGTCTTTATCGGCACCTCCGTTGCCGGTGCGCTGACCACCGAGATGGCCGCCACCATGGCACCGGATGCCATTGTGTTCGCCATGGCCAACCCCAACCCGGAGATCATGCCCGATGCCGCCAAGGCAGCCGGTGTGCGGGTCATCGGCACCGGCCGCAGCGATTTCCCCAACCAGGTCAACAATGTTCTGGCGTTCCCCGGCATCTTCAAGGGCGCACTTTCCGTCCGCGCACGGGACATCAACCCCCAGATGAAGATGGCCGCCGCGAAGGCCATCGCCGGCCTGATCCCGGAGGGCGAGCTGAACGAGGAAAACATTCTGCCCAAGGCCTTTGACCCGCGTGTGGCACCGGCTGTGGCTGACGCTGTAGCGCAAGCTGCACGGGAAAGCGGCGTGGCGCGGGTATGAGCATCCGGGAAGTAAACGCCGTCGCCATTACCGATGCGGTGGAAGAACTGTGCATCCGTGCCAACACCCAGCTGCCGCCGGATGTGAAGCAGGCGCTGGATAACGCCCATGCCGCCGAACCCTGGCCGCTGGCCCGCCAGACGCTGGAACTGCTGCAGCAGAACCTTTGCGTTGCTGCAGGAAAAGACCTGCCGATCTGCCAGGATACCGGCATGGCCTGTGTGTTCATTGAGCTTGGCCAGGATGTGCATATCAACGGCAATCTGGACGAAGCTGTGAACGAGGGCGTGCGCCGCGGGTATGAGAAAGCCTACCTGCGCAAGTCCATCACCGCGGACCCCTTGCAGCGCGTGAACACGGGGGATAACACCCCGGCGTTTTTAACGGTACATCTTGTGCCGGGGGATGTCTGCAAAATTACCGTAGCCCCCAAGGGCGCAGGCAGCGAGAATATGAGCCGCCTGACCATGCTCAAACCTGCCGATGGCGTGCAGGGCGTAAAAGACTTTGTGATGGAAACCGTCAAGCAGGCGGGGGCCAACCCCTGCCCGCCCATTGTGCTGGGCATTGGCATTGGCGGCAGCTTTGATAAATGCGCAGCTCTGGCCAAAAAGGCACTGCTGCGCCCGCTGGACCAGCCCAACGCGGACCCCTATTATGCCGCGCTGGAAAAAGAGCTGTTGGATGCCATCAATGCAACCGGCTTTGGCCCGCAGGGCTTTGGCGGTGCAACCACCTGCCTGGGTGTCTGCATTGAACAGCTGCCCACCCATGTGGCCTGCCTGCCGGTGGCAGTCAACGTAAGCTGCCACGTTACCCGCCGCGCCAGCGCTGAGGTGTAAGGACTTTTTACGGGCATTGTTGTCCCTTCTTTGAAAAGAAGGAAGCAGAAACTTTGAGCAACACCGCACAATTCCCGCCTAGCGGCTTAAGCACCGCTTCGGCGGCTGCGGCACGGCATCTGCGTTGCCAAAATGCTCGATAAGACATCCAGTATTATCTGCGCTTTTGGCTTAGCATCTGCCGTGCCTCGCTCGCCGTATCGGCACTTAGAATTATGCGGTATTGCCTTTGAACAATATAGGAATAAACGGTGGGGAAAAACGGCGAAACAATGAAATGTGGGCAGCATCAACTGCGAAATGCGATGTGAGCTAAGCCACCAAAACAGGGGAAACAGCATCATAACATGCTGCCCCAAAGCAAGACACAAATTTTTAAGGAAGAGATCAAATTGGCAAACAAACCGCAAATTGATATCCCACTGGGGGAACCGGCTCAGCATAAACCGGGCAGTAAAATCGATATCTCCTTGGATGACGACCAGCCGCCCAAGCTGCAGCCGGACCCGGCACCGGGGCAGATTTTGCAAACTGAAATGGAAATTGTAAACCGCCACCATGAGGAAGTCAGGGAGCAGCACCGCCGCGCGCGCGTGCAGCAGGAAGGGTAATTTTTATATGCAGGTACGTTTAACAACGCCGCTTACACGGCAGGAGCTTGCCCCGCTGCACGCGGGGGATACCGTGCTGCTGACCGGCACCGTATATACCGCCCGCGATGCCGCCCACGCCCGTATGAACGAAGCGCTGGACCGTGGGGAACCGCTGCCGTTCGATATCAAAGGCGCGGCCATCTATTATGTCGGCCCCACACCGGAGCGCCCCGGCTGTGCCATTGGTGCGGCGGGTCCCACAACATCCGGCCGCATGGATAAGTTTACCCCGCGCCTGCTGGACCTGGGCCTTGCCTGTATGATCGGCAAGGGCAAGCGGGATGAAGCTGTAAAGGCCGCCGTTGTGCGCAACGGTGCTGTGTACCTGGCAGCCATTGGCGGGGCAGGTGCCCTGATGGCTGGCAGCGTAAAAAGCTGCGAGATCATCGCCTGGCCGGACCTTGGGTGCGAGGCTGTCCGCCGCCTGGAAGTGGTGGATATGCCCCTTACCGTTCTGCTGGATGCCCATGGCGGCGACCTGTACCAGTCCGGCCCGCAGGCATACCTGCAAAGCCTGACCTGATACGAAGCCTAATATGACCCGTCTGCCTGCATTGACAAAAAGCGTGATACCTGCTAAAATACAAAGGTATTTTGAGCGGATATGGCGGAATTGGCAGACGCGCTGGTTTTAGGGTCCAGTGTCTACGACGTGCAGGTTCAAGTCCTGTTATCCGCACTGAATAATAAAAATCCGAACCTTTTCTCGACAGGGGAGAGGGTTCGGATTTTTGGTTTTCTTCAACAATCAAAAATGAAGATACAAATGAGTGCTGCATCTCGATTTTTCTCTCGGGACGCGGCACTTTTTAACTCTTCTGGTCAGTGGCAGCTCCCGGCACAGCCGCCTTTGTCCTCGTGGCAGGAATGGGAGCCGCAGGCGTGTTCTGCTTCGTGGGCATGATGATTGCAGTGGGCGTTGGGGTCAAAAACAAGCCGACCAGCCAGATAATCTGCGGCAGCGGCATCCGCACTGCCGAAAATACCGCCAAACAGCTGGATGCCAGCCTGCGCAAGGGCGGCCTGGGCACCGGCACCAATCCCGCCGCATAAAACCACATTGACCTGATGCTGAACCAGGAAGCCTACCAGCGCACCATGGCCCTGCCCGTTGGTGGAAACAACCTCGCTGCTCAAAATTAGGCCATTTTCTGCATCGTAGATTTTGAATACGCCGGTGGCTGCCCAAAAAACGGAGCCGCCGGCCTTTGCTATTTGCTGCATGTGAGGATACTTCACAAAAGCTGATGCAATCCGGCGTGAACACAGCAAAAATGCCGGACATTTGTTGCCTGCCGCGGAAAACAAATAGCAGATGCACCCAAGGAATCTGTGACAAAAAAGTGTAAATTTGGAAGCTTTGCAGGTTGAAAGCCGTACAAGGATATGATAAAATAAACTACATAGTTAAAGGAACAAGATAAAACGAGCAGACGTTATAAAATGATAAAATACATTGTAGCGTCTGTAAAAAAACAAGGATGTCAGGTGATTGAGGTTGAAAACGTTGAACCAGAAGATGGAATACTTACGGAACGGCGTGCGGTACTGCCTGTTGCTGATTTTGTTGGTGCTTGCCTTTGCAACAGGTGCCCATGCGGCACAGGATGATTACTATTATCCCAATTATGATGTATCGGCCAATGGATGTGTGGACTTGATGAATTACGTCAAGCGTGTTACCGTTACGGTCAATGGTGTGGACTATACCCTGAACCAGCTGGACCAGATGCGCCAGCAGGGAACCCCGCTGACCATGCAGGTTGGCGATACCATCTCCTTCAACGTGCTGTTCGGTTTGCAGGGCCGCGCTTATGACCCGAACGATGCCACACTGGTGGATGAGTCTAATTCGACCTATGTGACCTATACCCATGATACAACCATGCTGGATGGCACAACGGTGGCAGCGGGCAGCCAGGCAATCCTGGATGACTCCAGCCTGATGAAAGAAAACACCACCAAGGGCAACAGCTACCTGCGTATGGATATCGGCTGGCTGCTGGATGCCTGCCCCGGCAACTATAATATCGAGTATACGGATGGCAACGTCAGCTTCTATCAGGGCGGCGAAAACAACCGCTATCTGTATGTTTACTTCCCGCACGGCATCGGCAATGATACCTATGCTGAGAACGGCTACTTTACCATTACCACAACCCTTTCCCGCACGATGGACAGCATTACTATCCCGGTACCCAACTGTTTCTTTGGTTCTCGTACCAGTTGGATCGTGTACGTTATGGTCAAGGAACATGTGGAAAACAGTTACTCCGGCAACATCAGCAGCTATGGCCGCATCACGGTCAAGAAAAAGTGGATTACCGATGACAGCAACCACGGCCCGGCCAGAATTGTGCTGACCTATACCCAGGATGGCCAGCAGCGCAGCGCCACCCGTACCATCACGGGGGATGGCACCGTTTACTTTGATATCCGCCAGGGCATGACCAACTGCAACATCAGCGAGGATATGACCGGCCTGGATGGCTATGTTTCCACCATGACCACCAGCGATGACGGCAAAACCTTTACCTTTACCAACGCCAAGCGGCAAAAGCTGATCGTGAGCAAAAAGTCCGCCACCGGCAGCGATGAACTGCCCGGCGCAAAACTGGTGGTTTACAGCGTAGGCTCCGATGGCACCCAGAGCGAGATCGACAGCTGGAAGACCGAAAGCACTCCGCACGAGATGCAGCTTTCGCCCGGCAACTACCTGCTGCGCGAAACTTACGCTCCGGCAGGCTATGCCATGACCAGCGATATTACCTTTACCATCAATTCGGATTTTACCGTTGCCGTAACTTCCAAATCCGGCAAGCTGGATGGCCAGACATTGACTGTTATTGACCAGCCACTGGAAGTCAAGCTTTCCAAGGTGGACCCCAACGGCAACTCTCTGGCAGGGGCTTCCATGACGCTGACGGATAAGAACACCGGCAAGCTGGTTCACAGCTGGGTTTCCGGTACAGAACCGGAAAAGCTGGTGATGACCGGCAACACCGGCGAAGTGCTGGTGGCAGGCCATACTTACATCATGCACGAGGAAAGCGCCCCGGAGGGCTATGCTCAGGCTGCGGATGTAGAGTTCTACTTTAACGGTGACGGCACCATCCCCAACTGTGGCTACCACCTGGTCAAGATGGTGGACCAGCCGAGCGCAACGCCGACACCGAGCAATCCTTCGGAGAACCCGGACAAAACGCCCAACCCGGATGGTGGTCCGACCCCGGGTAAACCCGGCGATGACCCGAATACGCCGGGTAACGCAATACCCAATGGCGATGGTGATACCCCCAAGATTAGCCCCACGGCCCCGCCGAATGTTCCGGCTTTTGCAAACGGTCAGTACGGCCTGCCCACCGGTGACAGCCCGGTGATGTGGATCTTCCTGGTGTTGGCCATTGTGTGCGTTGGCGCAGCAGTAGGTGTGACCGTGGTGCGCAAAAAGAAAGAAAACGGCGATGATGCCTCGCATTCCGACAGGGGGTAAGCATGAACAGACAAAATCCCTCTTATAGCGGGCAGCCCCGCCGCTCCACAGGCAGCAGTACCCACCACAAATCCAGCGGAAAGCAGTACACCATGTACCGTGAGCCGCCGGAGAAAGACCCCAAGCCGCGCCGTCGGCACAGTACGGATGGCGTAACGGCAGCGCAGCTTTCCAAGTTTATTGTACCGGCGCTGCTGGCTGCCGCGGTGGTGTTCCTGCTGTTGTTCTTCTGGCAGTGGACAAGCTACCAGAAAAGTGATGAAGAATACCAGACCCTGCGCACCCAGCTTGTCTGGATGGATACCAGCACCGGCGGCGATAACGCCCCGGCTTCCCGCTTGGACTTTACCGCGTTGAAAGAGCAGAACCCGGACGTTACCGCATGGCTCAGTGTGCCGGGGCTGGAACTTTCGCTGCCGGTGGTGCAGAACGAAGATTCCAACTATTACCTGCGCCGCAGCTTTTCCGGCGGAAGCAGCAACGATGGCTGTCTGATCCGCCCTTCGTGGGATTCCACCAGCTGGGCGGACGGTCTGTGCCATGTGATCCATGGCCACAACATCCATAACGGCGCCATGTTCGGCAAGCTGGATGCTTACCGCAAGCAGGATTTTTACAGCGCAAACCCAACGTTTACCCTGTACACGCCGGATGGCGACTACCAGTGCCGCATCTTCTCGGCACACGATGCCAAATCGGACGACCCGTGCTATGCGCTGGATTACAGTGAGGGCGAAGATTACGATGCCTTTTTGCGGTATCTGAAAGAACTTTCGCTGTATGATACCGGCGTGGATGTTCCCAGCGGCAGCCATATCCTGACGCTTTCCACCTGCCGCTCCGCCTATGCTTCCAACAACCAGCGCTTTGTGGTACACGCCATCATGGAACCCATCAACCACGCGCAGTAAGGTTGCGGGATAGCGAGACAAAAGCACCCGAAATGATAAGACAAATATAAGGCAACACCGCACAATTCCCGCCTTGCAGCTTAAGCACCGCTCCGGCAGCTGC
>ENA-ORVG01001939-ORVG01001939.1-human-gut-metagenome-genome-assembly--contig:-NODE-1939-length-22108-cov-6.401079_pt1 | contig 22108 bp, 15 predicted proteins | sample MGYA00242091_ERZ509233 | MGnify/ENA primary metagenome ERZ509233 (study PRJEB26280, sample SAMEA2338840) | human gut metagenome | biome: human gut; feature: human-associated habitat; material: faeces... | reverse complement strand
TTCCGATCGTTTATTTATTTTTTATCATATACTCAAAATCTACAGTTGGCCAACTTACAAATTAAAATTTTTTAAAATGATCAAGCAGTATCTTCTCTGCTTCTGGATTCCACAATCCACCATGTCGTTTACAGGATTCATCTAATTCTCCAAAGACTGGATCTTTCTCAGCTAATTTCCCAAAGTCCTCTATTGCTGTCAATGGCAGGTTGATCTGTGGGTATGTAATCTTCTTTGATCCTGGTATCTTCTTTAAATATAATGTGGTATCGACAATCGCATTGATTCCTCCAATGTGTGTGATTCCAACTGCTGGATTGATCTTGCCTGTTGTGATCAGGTCTAAAGCTTCGATCAGGTCTGAACGAAGTCCTCCAGATGAACCGATCAGTTTAGTTTTTAAATAATGGCTTCCGTATATATTCATTCCAGCACGATAATTTTTATCTGCTGTTGATGCATAAATATTCATGCAGCCATCCATTGCCATAATACGATTCCCTATTTCAGCTACACATTTGGGTGGTGCATAGACAAACACATCATCGTATCCTTTTTCATTGGTTATTGCCAGTAACACTGGAACGGAATCTGTAAAAATCGATGGATTGATATAATAAAGCTCTATTCCATGCCTGGTTCCTTCCTGCATCGGTATCATTTTCCTTACTTTTTCCAAACGCTCTTGATTCGTATCTGTGATCACGAGTCTTCTTGGCTTTTTCTTCATTCCAAGGACATAACGGATTGCCATTAGTCCCATGGGACCGGCTCCTCCAAGGATGATGGTATTCCCACCTTCTTTAATTCCAGATATATGATCGTGGGTTCCCTCTTTACTGTGATAGTTTGAATGAAAACTTCCCACTATACTATATAAAGCCTGAGCCTGTGCAAGTTCATAGAATGAATCTGCTTCATATTGCAACAAACATCCTTTCTCAATTACATCTGCTGGTATGATACAGTATGTTGCTGCACCTCCAAAATAAGGGTAAGAATATCCTGGTGATTCGATCTGGTGAGGAATCTCTGGTACTAATACAAATTGTTTTCCTTCCTGATAATCCTCTTTCCATCTTGTTCCGACTTTTGCTATCGTTCCAGAAAATTCATGTCCGATCAGTACAGGATTCTTTTTAATATTCTTTGGTACTCTTAAATGTCTCTGTGCCAATGTGATCTCTTTTAAAGTTGACACTGCAATTCCGTTACATTCTATCTTCAAGAGAATCTCATCTTTAGCTATCTCAGGGATCTCAAATTCTTCCAGACGTATATCTTTGACTCCATAAAGTCTGACTCCTTTAACTTTCATAACCTTCGCCCCCTAAACTTAGTCAAATATTTATGTCTTGTTAAATTTAATTAATTTTTTTCATTATAACATATTCTCAAACTTCTGTCTGCGAATTCATAAAGATCTGAATTGTTATGGAGTCTTTTCTTTATTTTTGATTTTTACTATATAAAAATGCTGCGATCCAGGAGGTCACTGGAACTGCCATGATAACTCCGAGACTTGATGATAATCCCTGCATGATTTCAATCCCTACGGAATACATATTGATCACCTGTTGATATTCGTAATTGTATGCAAAGATAAATACTAATGTGTTGATTGATCCACCCGTAAATGCAAGAATCAGTGTATTGGTCATTGTTCCCATCATATCTCTTCCGACATTCATTCCTGATTGAAACAGTTCTTTTAACATCATCTGTGGATTTTGTTCTTTTAATTCATTGAGTGTAGAAGCGATTGACATTCCAACGTCCATGACTGCACCTAATGATGCGATCAAGATTCCTGCAAATAACAATTCACCAATTTTTATGTCTGTCATTTCTCCGACATAGACCAGATTCTCTATATCAGACACATTATATCCGGTAATCGATGTCACTTGTCCAAAGATCAATGCAAATGCTCCAGAAAATACCACACCTATGATCGTTCCAAGCATCGCGGCTACTGATTTCTTCGTAATTCCATCAACCATACACATCGTCACAACTGTTGTAAATGCGACCACTAATACAGCCGCCAGTATCGGGGATATTCCTTTGTAGATCATCGGAAGAAAAATAAAAAAGATACAAAGCATTGTAAATACCAAGCTTAATATTGATGAAATTCCTTTTCTTCCACCGACTGCAACCACGATTGCTACAAACACTGCTGCCATCAGCCATACCATAGGTCCTCTGTTTACACTATATACAGACGCCAGCAACTCTCCTTTCGATTCATTAATGATCGCTATGACTTTCATTCCTTTTTTACATTTTGCACCAAATAAATAACTTTGAGAGCTTGTTGCCTGTATTATTTTTCCTTTATGATCCCCTGAGAGAAGTTTTAATTCTACGGTTTGTTTTCCACTTCCACTATTTGATAAGTTTCCAGAGATCACGTTTGTTACTTCTGCTTTTTCAAAATTTCTTCCATCTGTATCTAGAAGTTTTGTCTTCTCAATTCCAGAAAAAGAAAAAAACAGCAGAAGAAAGAGAATGCCTGCGATCAGCAGACACACTCCTTTCATCTGTTTTTGTTTCATTGTTATTTCACAGTCACTTTCAGAACTTTGCTGTAAGAACCGTAGATTTTCTTACCTTTAACTACTTTGTATGCACGAACCTTTACATAACATTTTTTCTTTGATCTTAATGACTTGATCGTATAAATTGTTTTTCTTGTATTTCTTGTCTTTGCTTTTTTAAAGTTCTTGTTTGATGCATATTTAATCTGATATCCAGATACAGATGCTTTTTTGATCTTAACTGTTACTTTCTTTTTGCCAGCTTTTAATTTTGCAGATGCTTTTGCTACTACAACTTTCTTCTCTGCTGTTGGTTTCTTTACTGTTGCTGGTTTTGTTGTTGCTTTCTTTTCTAATCCTGCTTTTGCATTTGTCAGAACTTTTAATGCATTTTCAACTTCATCTTTTGTTGCTTTTTTGTCTGCTGCAACTTCTTTGGCTCCTGTAAGTGCCTGTTCAAAGACTCTATAGCTTTCCGTTGTATATGCATCTTTTTGCTTTACAATGCTTTCAGATGCTTTAATTTCTACATTAAGTGATGTCGTATCCCCTTTGCTCTTTGTGATAGAAAATGTTTCATCAATCTTTTCATCATTATCTGTACGATATGTATTGATCGTTAAACTATTTTCTGTTACATCAACAACTGAATATGTTGGGACATCTTCCTGCCAGCGGTGGGCGATATATGTCTGCTGTCTTGGTACCAGATCATAATATTTACTTCCTGAAGAAGAACCTGCTGTCATATAAAGGACACCTTCTGGATTGATCACAGAACTTCCCTGTTTTTTGACAGTCTCAATCGCTTTTTCATCCATGATGCTTTTAAGATATGTTAAATATTTCTGATCTTTTTCATCTGTGCTGTCATTTTTAATATTTCCTGGTGCCACTATTTTTGTCGTTGGATTTTCACCAGCATCCATATCTTTCTTTAATTCTGCATCAAATTCATCATCTGTATAATCATTCGCTTTTGTTCCACCTAATAACATTTTAGATCTGGAATAAGCATGATCGTGACCTGTTAATACTGTATCAATATCGTTTTGTTCGAAAATCGGTGTTAACTGATATCTTAAATTTGTGATCTCTGGTTCATTGGAATGTTCTGCAGATCCATAAATATCCTGATGCAGTGTTACGATTCTCCATTTGCAGTCTTTATTTGCCGCAACTGTCTGTTCAATAAACTGTTTATGCTCTGCTACATTTGTATCCTGTGTATTTAACATGATAAATAATGCATTTCCATATTTGAAATAATAATCTCCACCAACTACCTTATTACTTCCAAGTTCACTTGCATTTGTTCTGTTAAAATGATATGTATAGTTTGCATTATCTGCATCATGATTACCTACTGTTGTTGCTACAGGAAGTGATTTTAATGCTTCTGGGCTTAAATATCCTGTATACTCAATTTCGCTTTTGGATGCATCTTTGTTTGGTGATTTTTTCTTTGTTGTCTGAATCTGGTCACCTGCAGATACAACAAAACTTAACTGATCATTTGTCTTTTCTAATGCTGCATTTAAAGTAGAAGACCAGTTAAATGCATCACTCTTTACTGCATTTGACTGTGCATCATAAAATTCTTTCGTATCTTTTCCCTTTAATTCATTTGAAGATCCGATCTGTGGGTCACCTACAAATGCAAATGAGAAATTGTTTGTAGATTTTGTCGTGTACGCAGCTGGCTTTGTATACCCATTTCCATTGTCGTAACTATAATAATATGTTTTATTTTCTTTTATTCCTGTTGCTGTTACTTTATTAGAATTATAAGTTTCCCCATTGTTATCCTGTTCATCTTTTACCGCTGTTTGTTCTGCCTCGTACACCTTGGCATTTTTCATATTACGACCTTCACCAATGATCAGTTTTGGAACATTACTATTTTTCTGTTCTGGAGAAATTGCCTGTACTTTTGCCTGTACTGCTGCATTTGAATTATCATCATTTATCTTCTTTGGTGTATACCATGCAAAATTCAACTCCGTTGCATTGCTTCCTGGTGATAATGAAATTTGTGTCCAGTCATTTTTTAAAGTTTCCCATTCTTTCTCCCAACGATTCCACTGGGCCGTTGTTCCCATTGTCTGTGCAATGTCTGCCGCATTTGTCTTGCCATCTGGAGCGGCACTTGCAAATACTGGTGCTACATTTGTTGCAGAAAGTGTCAATGCTAATGCACTGATCATCATTTGTTTTCTCCAATTAGATCTCATATATACCTCCTGATACCTTTGTCTTTTCATATCTTTCTGACTCTTAAAGGATTCTATCATATATATGTAAATTCTAATTGCATTGAATTGTAAATAATATGTAAAAAAAGATTCTGAAATATCAATCTATCTCAGAATCTTTTTGATGATGTTATATTAATTTTTTGTGTTATTTACCTTGATGTTCTAAGGCCGCTTCTACAAATCCTTTAAATAATGGATGTGCTTTATTAGGTCTTGATTTAAATTCAGGATGTGCCTGTGTTGCCACAAACCATGGATGTTCTGGAATCTCTACCATCTCTACGATTCTTCCGTCTGGTGAGCATCCGGATAACATCATTCCATTCTCCTGAAGGATGTCACGATATTCGTTATTTACTTCATATCTATGACGATGTCTTTCGTGAATCTCTTTCTCTCCATATAATTCATATGCTTTGGATCCTTCTGTTAATACACATGGGTAAGATCCTAAACGTAATGTTCCACCAAGATCTGTGACTCCGTCCTGATCTGCCATGATATGAACCATCGGATGTGTTGTGTCTGGATTAAATTCCTGACTGTGTGCATCAGAGAATCCTAAGACATGTCTTCCGAATTCTACTAATGTAAGCTGCATTCCTAAGCATAGTCCAAGATATGGGATCTTGTTTTCTCTTGCGTATTTGATCGCACAGATCATTCCTTCGATTCCACGATCTCCGAATCCACCTGGAACTAAGATTCCGTGAACTCCACCTAACATCTCATCGACATTGTAAGAGCTGATTCTCTCTGAATCTACCCAGCGGATCTTGACATCTGCTGAATTCGCGACTCCGGCATGCTCTAAGGATTCTACGACACTGATGTAAGCATCGTGTAAAGATACATATTTACCAACTAATGCGATCTCTACTTTATGTTCTGGATGTTTCCATGCATTGATCATCTTCTTCCAGTCATCAAGATCTGGATCTGGGCATGGCATGTTCAGACATTCACATACTTCATGTGCTAGATGTTCTTTCTCCATCATCAAAGGTACTTCGTATAATACTTCTGCATCTAAGTTCTGAATAACTCTTGAACGTTCAACGTTACAGAACTGTGCGATCTTTCTCTTGATTCCATCATCTAATGGATAGTCTGAACGGCATACAAGGATATCTGGCTGGATTCCCATTCCCTGTAAATCTTTGACACTTGCCTGTGTTGGTTTTGTCTTTAATTCTCCTGAACTCTTTAAGTATGGAATTAATGTTACATGAATTAAAATACAGTTTTCATGTCCTACTTCATGCTGGAACTGTCTTAATGCCTCTAAGAATGGCTGACTTTCGATATCTCCTACAGTTCCTCCGATCTCAATGATCGCTACTTCCTGATCGCTTGGATCTTCACTTCTGTAAAAACGGCTCTTGATCTCGTTTGTTACGTGTGGGATTACCTGTACTGTGTTACCACCATAATCTCCACGACGTTCTTTAGATAAGATACTCCAATATACTTTACCTGTTGTAACGTTTGATTTCTTATTCAGTCCTTCATCGATAAATCTTTCATAATGTCCAAGGTCTAAGTCAGTCTCTGCTCCGTCATCTGTTACGAAAACTTCTCCGTGCTGGATTGGGTTCATTGTTCCTGGGTCAATGTTGATATACGGATCAAACTTCTGGCTTGTGACATGATAGCCTCTGGCTTTTAGTAATCGTCCCAGAGAAGCTGCTGTGATTCCTTTACCTAATCCAGATACAACTCCTCCTGTAACAAATACATACTTTACTGGCATGTTTCTTCCTCCTATATGTGAATTTCTACTACTTTCTTATATTATCCCATTCAAAATAATATCATATCATATTATTTTTGATTTGTCATTGTGATTTGTTAAAAATAATGAAAAGGATTCTTATGTTTCTATATCATAGAATCATAGGAATCCTTATTTTCATATTTTAAAAATCGAAAGTGCTCACATCACAACTTAGATAGAGGATTGCAGATAAATATAAAATGATTGTTGATGATGATAATCTAAAATACAATTCTTTCGAGATTCTATGGGGTATGGGCGATGAATAATCGCAGGAAAACCGTAGTTCTCGAACTGTTTATTAAGGGGAGTTTGTGCTGTAAGCACTTTCTACCCATAATTTACCATATCACTTTATATTTGTCAATTATTTCCTTTACTTTTTTTGTAAAAATTTACATAATTATTATTTTCATTATGATTGATCAATGATATTACCTGATTTTTACTATTTCCTTTGCTGTATGTCCAGCTTCCTAACTTACCGCTCTGTGGCGTTTTCTTGATCATAAATGTATTTAACCATTCTTGTGCATCCTTGGATGAGATACCCATTTTTTCGAAACAGCCTTTTAAGAATATCTTTTCTTCTTTTGTGAATCCTTTGAATGCCTCTGTTTCATCCCAGTAGATCAACATCTGTTTGATCTTGTGATCTTGCAAAAAGATCTGAACATTTTTCCTTGCATATAATTCTTCATCATTATAAGAACGAAGAATAACTTCATTCGCAGCTGATCCACTATGATCCGATATAGCTGTCCACATTTCTCTGCCACTTTGTGGAAGGTCAGATAGATTACTCCTAAACCCAATCACTTTGTTAAAATCAAATCGAATGATAAAACGTTTGTAATTATACAGACATGTTAATCCATTTTTCTTGAATGTATGCCATTTGTCTGTATTATGGAACAAGTATGTTTTATCTCCAACTTTTACTTTAATCCCTGCTGTATCTTTTTCGCATTGTTCCATCCATTTTTTGATTCCTTTGTATCCTGAATTCTCCATCGTATTGATCAATTTGGAGTTTTTCATATAATACTGGGATGTTCCATTGATACATCTCTTATGATTTTCATTTGTTGCATACAAAAGACCGTCTTTGTAATTCCAATTGAGATTCTGAATTTCTTGTTTTTCTGAATCTGTAAGCTTTTGATAATTTTCTTCGAATGTATTGTCTGGTCTTTGAATGATATCATAAAATCCATCAGTATCGTAACGGTCGAAATCTACGTCAGAATCAGTATCTTCATCCGATTGCTGTATTGAAAATCTACGAAGAACGGTGTCTTCTGCTCTTAAACGCAGCTCATACTCACCTGTTTTATCTTCCAGGATACTCGTTTTCCATACTTCATAACTTCCACTGTCATCTAAAAGAGTCGAACTTTCATCGTCTGATTTCATCATCTTATAAAATTTTTTCAGCCATTGTTCATTTTTTATTTCTCTTCTGTCTTCTGAAATCTGATCGATCTTATCTTCTGTGATAAAATTGTTTTCATTTGCTGACAGACTGATCGTTGATACGAACTGTTTTTTGCTTGTCAAAGGATAGATAAATAGTCCTGCTGCCATACAAAATCCAAGAAGGATCGCTATTTGTTTAATTCTTTTTCTTTTCTTAAATGATACGCTATACCATTTTCTCTGTAATTTTGACGGATGACGGTAAAGTACGATTCCGATCGTTGCCAATAAAGCTAGAAGGATCAGTGGTGATAATATGATAATATAACTAATTGAAGTTGAAAAATACATTATACTGCCCTCCTTTTCTTACGCTTTTCTACTATATAATATATGATCGTTGCGATCACTGCTGCCAGAATGCCGCCTGTGTATGACTGAATCTTGAACCCTGTCACTACAATGAATAGTGAAACACAGAATGGGAAGATCCATACAAACAAATGCTCCATCCATGGAAAATACATAAAATTATTCCTCTTTGCCATATCTGACTTTTGAAATACATAAAATGCAACTCCAAAAAATACCGCGATCAATACGATCTGAATCAGAAGGATCTGTGCAAAATGATCAAACGAAGCCATCGTCACCAGCTGGTTCACACCTTTATCCCATATAAACTGTTTTGTGATCGGTCCATTTTCAAAAATTGCAGCCATCCACCAGCCATGATATATTGTATCTGGGAATGATAATACTTTTGGCATCATATAATCCATAAAGTTTGGAAATAACATTGCTCCGATTCCGATCGCTCCTGCGATCCATGGTCTTTTGCAGATATTCTGAAAAAATATAGCAATGGCATAGATGAGTGTCAATGATACCCATATAAATAGAAGATACGCACACAAATGTATGATGTTATCATTTCCAAGAAGTACTGCTCCGTTTTTACATACGGATAGATTCATCTCATACCATGACTGTGCTTTTGTTCTCATCATGATCATTCCGAATGAAAGAAAAAGCCATGGAATCGTATATGTCATCATTCCTGTGATCGTCCTTGTCAGAAAAATCTGACCTCTTTTGATCGGAAGCTGCATTAAAAATTCTCCACATTTTGATGTACTGCTTTCCCGATACTGTATTACCGCTACAAAACTAACCGGTATCATAAGAACGATAATGAACATTTCATAGTATTGATCTAATGTTCCTAAAAACAGATTGCCATAATTATTATAAATGCCTCCATAAAAATTATTGATCTGATCTGCAGTTCCTGAAATATCGTTTGCGATCACATATTGTAATATGAAACATATCACTATGGTATACACTAATGTTATGGCTAGCAGATTTCGTTTTTCATGATTAACAAGCCCTCTCATAACATTTCCTCCTTATTGTCTGAATAATCGATACAGCAAAATATGTGATCACTAATATCACTACCAAATATATAAACCAATGTACTGCATTTAATTTCTGTATGATCAGTTTATAACTATCTGATGAACACATAAATTCTTTTCCCCATGCGATCAATCCATAAATTCTGGTTCGAAGTGTCTTGTCATACTTAAATATATAAACATATATCTCATGATTACTTAATGCATTAAAACACAGGATCGTGATCACTATCGTCGTGATGACTTTATTCTGCATCCCTGATAACCTTGTTAACATTCGGTTCTGTGCCTGCTCCTGCTTGATAAACTGTCGTTTTGCAAACCAGATACTAAAGACTCCTGCTGCAAATAAAACGGCAATACAGATGATCGCAGAATTTACATATTGTGCTTTCCAGATCGGATTGCTCTCCAAGCTATTTGTATCAAGCTGAAAATTTAATGGATATAAAAATGTTCTGCCGAATCTTCCATAGATAACCCACTCGAGTATCGCAAATCTAGAAGATCTTACCTTAAACAGCAACTGGAGTAAAAATGCCAGATTCTGAAGGATCATCGGCAATATCACATAAAATGTAACGACTGCTATGACAAGTCCTTGCCAGATATATGCTGTCACGATCAATGAAACCTGTATCAGTGCACAAAATACAAAACAAATTACTGCATTCCATAATGTGCATATGATCACATTCGTGATTGATTCCGCATTCGGAATCGTTGCGATCTTCATTGCAAAGAAAATTCCATAGATGATCTCTGCGAACAAAAGTGATATATGCAGTTTTGTAAGACTCTTTTGGTAAATGTCTTTCTTTGTCCATGGAAGGCTGTAGATATATTGCTGTTTTTTATTTTGCTGCAGTTGATATACAATTCCTGCTGATAATGCTGCAAATAAAATTATGATCAAAAGCCATCCATTGACAAGATCATCCATCATCGTCTGTGGCAGTCCATCCTCCGGATATTTGATATTCCATGCGGAAATCCCATATAACAATGCTGCTGGTGGAAGTACCAGATTATATTTTCTAAAAAATTTCATCTCCAAGTTCCTCCTCTTAGCGGTTGCTGTAGACGAATACTTCTTCTAAACTTAATGGAATTTCCTCTACTACAATCGCTCCTGCTTGTTTTAATGCCTCATGAATTGGCTCTCCATACCCTTCTAATATTACTGTGTATACACTTCCAAGATTGGAATATGTGATCACTCCCGAAAGTTCTTTGAAGATCTCGCTTCTTGATTCTCCAAATACAACCTGTAATTTTGTAAATCGTTCTTTCATCTGATCCATTGTTCCCTGATAAAGGATCTTTCCGTCCTTCATCATACTTGCGGAATCGCAGAAACTTTCTAAATCCTTTAAATCGTGTGATGAGATCAGCACACTCATTCCATTCATATCGACTTCATTGACAATAAAATCTTTGATCTGTTTCTGTGCGATCACATCAAGTCCTGACATTGGTTCATCCATGATCATCACTTTTGGATGAATGGACAGATTCAACATCGAAGCTAATGACATTGCCTGTCCTTTGGATAATTCTTTAATCCTTTTGCTTACATCTAATCCGATACTCTGATTGTAGTCCCTAAATACTTTCTCATCGAATGTTGGGTAGATCTGTTTATAAAATTCTACCATCTCATCGATATGATACCCTTCAAAATACTGGTTGCTGTCTGCAACATATCCTACCTGTGCTTTTACATTTGGATTCTCGAAAATTTCTTCTCCACAGACCAAGATCTGTCCTTGATCCTGTTCATAAATCCCAGTTAAGCATTTGATCAATGTTGTTTTTCCACATCCATTGCGTCCTACCAGCCCATGAATGCTTCCCTCTTCTATATCAAGGCTGATTCCATGAAGAATCTCATTCTTTCCATATGATTTTTTCACGTCCTTTAGTTCGATCACTTTCATATCCTATCCCTCCAGATCCTGATAGATCTCATGTATCAGGCTTGCTATCTTCTTTTCATCATACCCTTCATAACGAAGCTCACTTAATATCTCTTTTAAACTTATCTTGATCTCCTGCATCTTTCCTTTGTCCACCTCTTGTGAAGCATTTTCTGCCAAAAATGCTCCCTTTCCTCGTATTGTTATAATTACTTTCTCTTTCTCCAACAACTGATATGCTTTCGCTACAGTGTTGGGTGTTACATTGAGACTTAATGCTAATTTACGAACGGACGGCAATGCATCTCCAGGTTTTAGATATCCTTTCCACGCTGCTTCTTTTACTTGTTCCATGATCTGTTCATAAATTGCCTTGCCACTGGCAGGGTTGATTCGAAACACACCTGTACCTCCTTATTGTTTTTGTCGTACTGTATGCCATACTGTATTAGCTGTACTAACTGTACCATTTCATATGATACAGTTAGTTTATATATTTTTTGCCCGTTTGTCAATAACTTTTTTTAAATTTCCTATGAAATGAAAGAACCCCAAAGCTTCTTTCCGAAACTTTGAGGTTCTTCCTAAACAAATTGTATGAATATATAGAGGTTCATTGCTTTCGCAATATGAATCATTCTTATAACAGGCTCTTTGCTGTGCTTCCAATGGTTGTGATGATGAAATAACAGCTGGTTGCTCCTGCATCAAGAACTCCTCGAGAGCGTTCTCCAAGACGGCTTGCTCGTCCGATCTTGGCTACAAGATCTTTTGTAGACTGCCATCCTTTTTCTGCTGCTGCATTCATAGCATCCAAACATTCTGCAAAATCTTTTCCTGCTTCTTTTGCTTCTACAAATGCTTCTTTTGCTGGAATCAATGTATCTAGCAGTGATTTATCGCCTACCTGTGCAGGGCTGATATCCTGAATTCCTTCTACAGAGGCTGTGATCATTTCTGCAAATACATCTGCTGTAATCTCTTCTTCATCTTCACATGCCTGAGCCATCTCATCAAATAACATTCCATACAGAGGTCCCATTGATCCACCGATATCTTCTAACAGTGTCTCACCTAATGTTGTCAGTCCTTCTGACAGATTATATGTAGTTCCTTCTAATTTCTTCTCGCACATCGTAAAACCTTTGTTCATGTTGATCCCATGATCTCCATCTCCGATCTTACCATCGATCTCACTTAAGTAATCTCTTTCTTTCTGAATTGTCTTGATCAGCTGGTCTACGATAACTCCTGCATCTGCGTTTTTAAAACTTGACATAATTTCCACCTCTTTGAATTAATGTTGTACTTTTCTTATCTGTGTTTATTTTAACATACAATCTTTTTTACCTGAAATGATTTTCAGTTCAAATATGGTGCTCATTATGGTGCTATGTTTCACTCTGGGTTGTTGTTGGTTTATATAACGTACTCTAAAATCGCTTCAGGTTTCTCTACAATATATGTAGCATTATTTTCTCTTAACTCCTCTGCTCCTCGAAATCCCCATGCTACACCTATCGTATCCATCTTGGCATTCTGTCCTGTTTCCATATCTGTTTTTGAATCACCAATATATAAAACTTCTTCTGCTGGCAAATTCATATGATTAGCAATCTCTAATGCCGCGCTTGGATCCGGTTTCTTAGGAATTCCTTCTCTTTCACGTTCCCCATACACTGCAATCCATGAAAACTGTGAAAAATATTTATTTACCAGCGCATTCGTATAATCTCCACGTTTATTGGAATTTACTGCAATTTTAATTCCTTTTTCTTCTAAAGTTCCCAGTAACTTAAGAATTCCTTCATACGGAATCGTTTTGTTTAAATATCTCTTCTGATATGCTTTTGAAAATTGATCAACTGTCTCATCAAGAAACATTTCGTCTTTCTGTTTCTCTTCTGGCAATGCTCTCTGGATTAATTTACGAAATCCATTTCCAACCATCATCTTACATGCTTCGCTATCATATTCTTTCCATCCATAGATTTTCATTACATCATTGACACTGTCTGTAAGATCATTGATCGTATCTAATAAAGTACCATCTAAATCAAAAATAATTCCTTTGTATGTTTTCATCTTTGTCTTCCTTTCTACCTGCTTCTAGTCAATATTATACAATTGCAACTCATTAATAGCAAAGATTACTTTTACTAATTCATTACAATTCATAGGGGAATTTCCTATAAATCGAAAAAAAGAACCCCTACATAATCTAATCTGATCATATAAAGGTTCTTCCAATTCTTTATGTAATTATTCCACTACTCGTCTTACACAAACAATTCTACGGTAGTTTGCTCTTGGCGAAATTTTGATTCCTGTTTTTCTGTTACTTGCATGTACGATCTTTCCATTTCCAATATACATCGCTACATGTCCATTATAACAGATGATATCTCCTGGCTGTTTCTCATTATAAGAAACTTTTCTTCCTGCTCTTCTTAATTCAGAAGAAGTTCTTGGAAGATTATATCCAAATGATCTGTAAACTGATCCAATAAATCCTGAACAGTCAGCTCCTCTGTTTAGGTCTGTTCCACCCCATACGTAGGAGTTTCCAACAAAACGCTGTGCAAATTGTGCTACTGTCTGTCCTTTGTCATATGTTGTTCCTTCTAATGTAGGAGCATCTGTGTTAATATAAACATATTTCTTTAAGACATATCCTGTCTTACCGTCTACAGAAACCTTTCTCCACTGTCCACTTGTTGAATAGACTGTGACAGGTGTTCCAATCTCTAATCTCTTTAAAACTTTTGATCTTTTTGATCTGCTGGATCTTAATTTGCACCAGTGTCTGAAGATTTTTCCATTATATCCATCATCAGCCTTAACCTGCTGTTTTGGTGTTGTTGTGATTGCTGTACCAAATATAAATAAAAAGACTAATGAGAAAATTGTTATTTTCTTTAATCGTGATTTCATTGATAACCCTTTCAATTGTTACACTTCTGTTACATACTTGAAGAATTTTACCATATAACGACACAAATGTAAAGGAAATAGTGTATTGTTTTGAATTTTATAATTAACAAATGAAATAATTGTAAAATTTGTATCATTGTGTTCTTTTTTTACATACAAAAAGAGACCTGATAAATCAGATCTCTTCAGCGTGGGCGAGAAGATTCGAACTCCCGGCCTTCTGGTCCGTAGCCAGACGCTCTATCCAGCTGAGCTACGCCCACATATTCAATTGTCAAATATGACAATTCAGATGTTATTCACATCTAAATGCCGCAGACCGGAATCGAACCGGTACTCGATTTAACTCGAACAGGATTTTAAGTCCTGCGCGTCTGCCAGTTCCGCCACTGCGGCATATACATACCTTAATTATCTGGCATATAAGTGGGACCAATAGGACTCGAACCTATGACCCTCTGCTTGTAAGGCAGATGCTCTCCCAGCTGAGCTATGATCCCATATGTTCGTCCGTTTTACAACCGACTTCGTTATTATACAATTATCTACTTCTAAATGTCAACTATTTTTTTCATTTTTTTGTTTTATTTTTACCATTTTTCATTCGATGCCATTGAACAGACAAGCGCTGGAAAAAGAATCGTTTGGATTCTTTTCCCAGCGACCGCCCACACAACCTATATCATTCAACATTTTCGCATAAATCAGAAAAATCTCCGGATTGCTCCGAAGATCTTTCTGATTATATTTTACATAGAGGATATGTCTTATACAATTCCCTGAGCCTGCATTGCGTCTACAACTTTTTCAAATCCGGCAATGTTAGCACCTACTACATAGTTTCCTTCTGCTCCATAACGTTTTGCTGCGTCTGCTGCGTTATGGCAGATATTTACCATGATGTTCTGAAGTTTTGCATCAACTTCTTCGAATGTCCAGCTGAGACGTTCGCTGTTCTGTGACATCTCAAGTGCTGATGTAGCAACACCACCTGCATTAGAAGCTTTACCAGGTGCAAATAATACACCGTTCTCCTGCAGATACTGTGTAGCTTCCAGTGTGGTAGGCATGTTAGCTCCTTCTGCTACTGCGAAGCATCCGTTTGCAACAAGCTGTTTTGCATCTTCCAGATGAAGTTCGTTCTGTGTTGCACAAGGAAGAGCGATATCAACTTTTACTGACCATACACCGCGTCCTTCATGATATTCTGAATTTGGACGGTAGTTCTTGTATTCTGTAAGTCTTGCTCTCTTCACTTCTTTGATTTCTTTCAGTGCTGCAACATCGATTCCTTCTGGATCATAAACCCATCCTGTAGAGTCGCTGCATGTTACAACTTTTGCACCCATCTGCTGTGCTTTTTCAATTGCGTAAATAGCAACGTTACCGGCTCCGGAAACAGCAACTGTCTTGCCAGCGATGTCTTTTCCTGCAAGTTTGAGCATTTCGCGTGTAAAATACAGAAGTCCGTATCCTGTAGCTTCTGTACGTGCAAGGGATCCACCGTAGCTGAGTCCTTTACCTGTAAGAACACCTTCTGATAATCCACGGATTCTCTTGTACTGTCCGTACATATATCCGATCTCTCTTGCACCTGTTCCGATATCTCCGGCCGGTACATCTGTGTCTGCTCCGATATATTTGCAAAGCTCTGTCATAAAGCTCTGGCAGAATGCCATAACTTCACGATCTGATTTTCCTTTCGGATCGAAATCTGATCCACCTTTACCTCCACCGATCGGAAGACCTGTCAGAGAGTTTTTGAAGATCTGTTCGAATCCAAGGAATTTGATAATTCCGATATTTACTGAAGGATGAAGACGCAATCCTCCTTTATATGGTCCAATTGCACTGTTAAACTGTACACGGTATCCTGTATTAACCTGAACCTGACCTTTATCATCTACCCACGGTACGCGGAATTTGATCTGTCTTTCCGGCTCAACGAGTCTTTCAAGAAGAGCGTCTCTTTTGTATTCTTCTTCATGAGCTTCTACAACTGCACGAAGAGATTCCAGAACCTCTTTTACTGCCTGATGAAATTCTGGTTCATCTGGGTTTTTCTTTACTACAAGTTCAATTACTTCATCAACATAAGACATACTACTCAATACCTCCTGAATGTTCTTTTACAAAAATGTGACTTTGCACACTTCTTTGCTAAAAAAAGAGGGACAAACAAATGTCTGTCCCTCCGGAACACCTTTGTTCTTTAACAGAGTAAAGCATTCAGGCGCCTGTGTCAAGATTTTTTTTCATATTTTTCAATTTTTATGAATTTCCACTACATTTTTGTTTCAAATACAGCTGATTTTCATTTTTTTTCTTGATACTTCTTCTCTTTTTTGCAAGTTCGTGTCGACAATCTTGCATTTTCGTCTCATTCGAAGCATTTTATTCCAGATTTCCCGTCTTATTTGAAATATTTCACACCGGATTCAAAGATCTTCATATCCTGCTCACCATAAATATTGATTGCCACGGAATCTGCACGACGTTCTGAATGTGCCATCTTACCAAGCACACGGCCATCCGGACTTGTGATACCTTCAATTGCGCGATAAGAGCCATTGACGTTCCATTCTTCGTCCATAGATACATTTCCGTCAAGGTCACAGTACTGTGTTGCAACCTGTCCGTTTGCAAAGAGCTTGTCAAGCCATTCTTCACTTGCAACAAAACGTCCCTCTCCGTGGGATGCCGGATTGGTATAAACTCCGCCAAGCTCTGCCCCCTGCAGCCATGGTGACTTGTTGGTAACAACTTTCGTGTAAACCATCTTGGAAATATGGCGTCCGATGGTATTGTAGGTCAGTGTCGGAGAATCCGGTGTCTGTCCCACAACTTCTCCGTAAGGAACCAGACCAAGTTTAACCAGTGTCTGGAATCCGTTACAAATACCAAGTACAAGACCATCTCTTTCATTCAGAAGTTTTTCTACTGCTTCTTTGAGTTTTGCATTCTGGAATGCAGTTGCAAAGAATTTTGCTGAACCATCTGGTTCGTCACCAGCTGAGAATCCGCCTGGGAACATGATGATCTGGGATTTTGCAATTTCTTTTTCAAATGTATTCACAGAATCTACGATATCTGCTGCATCCATGTTACGGAATACTTTTGTGATGACCTTTGCACCTGCTCTTTCAAATGCTTTTGCACTGTCATACTCGCAGTTTGTTCCCGGGAATACCGGGATAAATACAGTCGGCTGTGCAATCTTGTGTCCGCAGATTACAATGTCTTTTGTATCATACAGCGGAGATTCTACCTTTTCGTCAGAAGCTTCGTCAGATACCGTACGGAATACCTGTTCCAGAGTTCCTGTCCATGCATCTTCTGCTTCTTTCAGTGTGATTTCTGTATCTCCAAATGCGAATTTCGCATCATCTGTCACTTCACCGATCACAGTGTAAGAAATGGAGAGTTCTCCAACCTTGTCTGCCGGAACTTCTGCTACGATGTCACCGAATGCAGGTGCAAAAAGTTCTCTTGCATCCATGCTGTGTTCGATCTTCACACCCATTCCGTTACCGAATGCCATCTTACTGACAGCCGCGATCACTCCATGGCGGTCAAGTGCGTAAGCCGATACGATCTTTCCGTTGTGGATATCATCAGCGAACTTACCGTACTGATCCATTACCTGTTCATATACCGGAAGCTCATATTCATCTTTTTCAATCTTCATCCATACAAGTTTATTACCTGCTTTTTTCAGTTCCGGAGTAATGATATCTCCTTCTTTGGCAATGTCAACTGCAAAGGATACCAGTGTCGGCGGTACATCGATATGTTCAAATGTTCCGGACATGCTGTCCTTTCCTCCGATTGACGGAAGTCCGTAAGCAATCTGTGCCTTATATGCACCAAGCAGTGCTGCAAATGGCTGACTCCATCTTTCCGGATCCTCTGTCATTCTCCGGAAATATTCCTGGAATGTAAAACGGATCTTGCTGTAATCCCCACCACAAGCCACAATCTTAGCCATAGACTCTGTGACAGCATAGACAGCTCCGTGATACGGACTCCAGCTTGACAGATACGGATCAAATCCATAACTCATCATCGTAACGGTATCGCATTTACCATGCATAACCGGAAGCTTTGCAACCATACTCTGCGTCTCTGTCATCTGGTATTTTCCACCGTGAGGCATGAAAACTGAGCCTGCTCCGATGGATCCGTCGAACATCTCAACCAGACCCTTTTGAGAACATACATTTAAATCTTTTAAGGTTTCCAGCCAAGAACGGCGAATGTCTTTCTTTGGCTCTGCCTTTGTAAAATAATTCTCCTCTTTCTTTGGCATCGTAACAACCGCATCTGCTTCCTGATGTGCTCCATTCGTATCTAAGAAAGCACGGGAAATATCTACGATAACTTTGCCTCTCCATGACAATACTAATCTAGGCTCCTTTGTTACCTCAGCAACAACTACAGCCTCTAGGTTTTCCTCTTCTGCAAAGCCAAGCATTTTATCAACGTCTTCCGGTGCTACGACAACTGCCATACGCTCCTGTGACTCTGAAATAGCAAGCTCTGTTCCATCTAAGCCGGCATATTTTTTCGGTACTTTATCCAGATCAACCTGCAGACCATCTGCAAGTTCACCGATTGCAACGGATACACCACCTGCACCAAAGTCATTACATTTCTTAATGATCTTGCTGACTTCCTCACGGCGGAATAATCTCTGAATCTTTCGTTCTGTTGGTGCATTACCTTTCTGCACCTCTGCTCCGCACACATCAATAGATTTCGTTGTATGTGCTTTGGAAGAACCTGTTGCGCCACCGATACCATCACGGCCGGTACGTCCACCAAGTAAAATAATGCGGTCACCCGGATCACTGTTCTCACGGATTACATTACGACGTGGAGCCGCACCCATAACAGCACCGATCTCCATTCGCTTAGCAACATAATTTGGATGATAGATCTCATTTACAAGACCCGTTGCAAGACCGATCTGGTTACCATAAGAGCTATATCCTTTGGCAGCTCCGGTCACGATCTTACGCTGTGGTAATTTACCGGGAAGCGTATCTTTCATAGATACGGTAGGGTCTGCTGCACCCGTCACGCGCATTGCCTGATAAACATAACCACGTCCGGACAGTGGATCGCGGATTGCTCCACCAAGACAAGTTGCAGCACCACCAAACGGCTCGATCTCTGTCGGATGGTTGTGTGTCTCATTCTTAAAGAATACAAGCCACTCTTCCTCTTTTCCGTCGATCTCAACCGGTACAACGATAGAGCAGGCATTGATCTCATCAGACTCTTCCATATCATCTAACTTACCGTCTGCTTTCAGCTTACGCATAGCCATCAAAGCAATGTCCATCAAAGAGACATACTTATCCGGACGATCTGCAAAGATCTCCTTGCGCACTTCCTGATATTCCTCATAACTTTTCTCAATCGGCTCACGATAATAACCATCTTCAAAAGTAACATTTTTCAACTCTGTTAAAAATGTCGTATGACGGCAATGATCCGACCAATAAGTGTCTAGTACACGAATTTCTGTTACCGAAGGATCACGCTTTTCCTCTCCGGCAAAATAATTCTGAATATGTTTGAAATCCTGGAATGTCATTGCCAGATTTAAGGATTCATACAATGTACGAAGATCCTCCTCAGACATACTTTGGAAACCGTCAAAGATTGCAACATCTGCCGGATCTTCAAACTGCTGTACCAAAGTCTCCGGCTTCTCTTCGTTCGTCTCGCGGGAATCCACCGGATTGATACAATATTCTTTTAATTTGGCAACTTCTTCGTCTGTAAATTTTCCCTCAAATACATATGTTGTAGCAGAACGGATCACCGGATCTTCTTTCTCGTTCAAAAGTTTCACACACTGCTCTGCCGAATCTGCTCTCTGATCAAACTGTCCCGGTAAATATTCTACAGAAAACACAAGTGCATCAGTATCAACCGCAAATGTCTCTTCGAAATATTCGTCAACCGGCGGCTCTGAAAATACAGTACCTAATGCCTGACGGTAAGTAGCATCACTCAGATTCTCCACATCATAACGGATCAATACACGTACATCCTGCAATGCCGTAATACCAAGATAGCGGACCACCTCTTCTTTTAACTCTTTGGCACGTACCGCATAAGCTGATTTTTTCTCAACATATACTCTCTTCACATTTCCCATTGTATGCCTCCATTTCTTTTGTAACAGGATGGGTTCCTGCTAATCATATGCCTCACTCTTATTTGGATTCGCTAGAGGAAGAATCCGCCTCTGCCATCTTGCTCAAATCATCTGCAGTTACAATACTTGTCGTAACCGTTCCAATCTTCACATCATTCCAAACACTATCATACTTCTTGATCTGGTGTTTCTTCTCAAGTTTAGCAAGCCATGCATTATAAGCAGTCTGCTTTGCTGATGTGATCGCTTCATCACATGCAGAATCATAGCTTTTGTTTGAATTGTTATTTACCATCTTGATCAACATGGTATATCCGGTAGAACTATCTGTGATCACACCGGAAATCTCACCATTTTTCATCTTTTTGATCTTCTTTAAGTTGGCATCGGACAGATAAGTGCTCCAACCCTCTTTCTCTGTGAAATTACCACTATTATAAGTAACTCCACTCTCTTTCTCGCTGCCAAGAAGCTTAGTAAAATCTTTTGCGGTCTTTGCCTTTGCAGCAAGTTCATTCAATTTCTTAGTATACTCTTTGATCTGCTTATCTGTTAATTTTGTTTCTGTTCCTGTACTGGAATCCGTAGACTTCTTAGCAAAGGAATAATACTGTACATCATACTGACGCAGATCCTTCTTAGATACATTCTTGATCGCATCTTTCTCGTTTACGGTAGCATCTGTCGTTTTCTTCTGATCTGCCTTATAGCGATCTGCCAAAATACGTTTTTCAAAACGTTTTGACAACTTCTTCTCAGAAATATTAAGCTGTAATTTCTGTACGAAAGAAAGGCCCTTGACTGCTTTCTTAGCCTGTGATCTTGCATCTTTTTCTTCATCCTTTGTCAGCTTATATTTTGCCTTAACAGCCTCATTATACAATACAGCATATTCTGTTTCTGCATTGATGATCTCCTGCTTAAGTCCCTCTGCATTTGTAACATTGCTGTCAACTGTGCTGTCAGTTCCCATATATCCGGCATCCCAGATAGAAGTTCCTAAATAGCTTTCATAAATCTCGTTGGATGGCAGATATTTGCTCTCTCTCTCATAGATTGGGTACATCATATCATCCATCGTGATCTTCTCACCATCGATCTTTAACACTGTGCTTGGCTTAAACTGTTGAATTCCAACGCCAATACATAATATAAGGATAAGAGCGACACAAAATCCCCCTAAAACATAAGTTTTCATGCCGGGACCATCGCTGGCGCCGCCAAGCTTAACCTTTGAATTCGTCTTCGGTGCAGAAGACGTCGATATAGTTTCCTCCTTCTTCCCCTGATTCATAATTTTCTTTGATGCATTCATGGTAAATCCTCCAAATTGTAATTTCTCTTTTTCTGCCTTTTGTCCAAAACGCAGAAACGCTATCTTCTATTTTATCAAAAAACAACTATAAGTCAATTATTATATTGCAGTTCACAACCATTTCACACCTTGTTTTCTTTATGAATACTCATCTTCAAAAAATAAATGAACGAAAGTAAAAAAACAAATTGACAAATAGCGTATAACATGTTAGTATATTAGTCGTGCTTGCGGAAGTGCTGGAATTGGCAGACAGGCTAGATTCAGGTTCTAGTGTTGCTTAGCGACGTGAGGGTTCAAGTCCCTTCTTCCGCATACTAAAAGGTAAGTCATTATTGACTTACCTT
>ENA-ORVG01001925-ORVG01001925.1-human-gut-metagenome-genome-assembly--contig:-NODE-1925-length-22310-cov-2.926758_pt1 | contig 22310 bp, 21 predicted proteins | sample MGYA00242091_ERZ509233 | MGnify/ENA primary metagenome ERZ509233 (study PRJEB26280, sample SAMEA2338840) | human gut metagenome | biome: human gut; feature: human-associated habitat; material: faeces... | reverse complement strand
TTAGTATTTGTTTTTATGCACTTTGTACACTCTATTCTTCTGCCAGATCATTTTCTGATGTAAAAAGTGCTTCAAATTCGTCTCTCTGGATTTTTTCCTTCTCAAGAAGAAGTGCTGCACACTTATGAAGAACATCCATATGCTGAGAAATAATCTTTCTTGCATCTGCATGGCAGCGGTCAATAATATCATGAACCTCTTTGTCAATCTCTTTTGCAACTTCTTCACTGTAGCTTCTGGTATGTGCCAGATCACGTCCGATAAAGACTTCATCTCCGTCATCCCCGTAAGTGATCAGCCCAAGCTTGTCAGACATACCATACTGCATGACCATTGCACGCGCTGTACTGGTTGCACGCTTAATATCATTTGATGCACCTGTTGTAATATCCCCAAAGATGATTTCTTCAGCAACACGTCCACCCAGAAGTGTCGTAATATCCTGCAGCATCTTGCCTTTGGTATTAAACATGTCATCATTTTCAGGAAGAGGCATGGTATATCCTGCGGCTCCCATTCCGGTAGGAATAATGGAAATCGTATATACTGGATCCATATCCGGAAGTACATGGAATAAGATCGCATGTCCGGCCTCATGATATGCTGTGATCTTCTTCTCTTTCTCAGAAATAACTTTGCTTCGTTTCTCTGCCCCGATACCAACTTTGATAAATGCATGCTTGATATCCAGCTGTGTAATATAACTGCGTCCTGATCTGGCAGCCATGATCGCAGCCTCATTCAGAAGGTTTTCAAGATCTGCCCCTGTAAAACCGGCAGTTGTCTGCGCAATCTGTGCAAGATCCACATCTTCTCCAAGCGGTTTGTCTTTTGCATGAACTCTGAGGATTTCTTCCCTTCCTTTGATATCCGGGCGGCCTACTGCAACCTTACGGTCAAAACGGCCAGGACGAAGAATCGCCGGATCAAGGATATCCACACGGTTGGTAGCCGCCATAACGATAATTCCTTCATTTACACCGAAACCATCCATCTCTACTAGAAGCTGGTTCAGAGTCTGCTCTCTTTCATCATGTCCACCACCCATTCCAGTACCACGTTGTCTGGCAACTGCATCAATCTCATCAATAAAGATGATACATGGTGCATGCTTCTTGCCCTCTTCAAACAGGTCACGTACACGGGATGCGCCGACACCGACAAACATCTCTACAAAATCAGATCCTGAAATAGAGAAAAACGGAACTCCCGCTTCTCCGGCAACTGCTTTTGCAAGAAGTGTCTTACCTGTTCCAGGAGGTCCTACAAGGATCACTCCTTTCGGAATCCTTGCTCCAACATTTGTATATTTCTGTGGAGCTTTCAAAAAATCAACAACCTCGACCAGATCTTCTTTTTCTTCCTGAAGACCTGCCACATTCTGAAATGTAACTTTTTTGTCATCCGGCAGCATCATTCGGGCACGGCTCTTTCCAAAATTCATCATCTTGGCATTACCTCCGCCTCCTGACATCTGACGGTTCATCATAAGAAACAGGAAAATCACCAGCCCACCTGTGAGAAGTACCGGAAAAAGTGTTGTCATAAATACACTTTCCTGCGGAACATCTGCCACTTCCGGATGAATGCCGTAGCCTTCCAGAAGCTTCTGTGCGTCTTTAACATCTGTTACATATACTTTTTTCTTCCCTTCACCTTCGATATCCGCAACAACGGAACCGGTAGGCACTTCCCTGTTCTGGTAGATTTTTGCAGAAGAAAGCTTACCATCCTCTGCTGCCTGTTTCATACTTTCCATTGAGTAACTGCTCTGTGATGCTACCTGATTGTTCAGATAAAAGTATCCGGCAACCAACATCACGATCAATACAAAATACAGGCCAATTCTGCCTGACTGTTTATTCACCTGCTGCTGTCTCCTTTCAATCCTGGTTTTCTAATTCAACCACCCCGATAAACGGAAGATTTCTGTATTTCTGTGCGTAATCCAGACCATATCCTACTACAAATTCATCCGGAATATTAAAACAGCAGTAGTCTACTTTTACGTCTTTTACCCTGCGTTCCGGTTTGTCCAGCAGTGTGCACAGACGGATGCTGTTTGGATTTCTTCCCTTCAGGATTTCGATCAGGTAGCTGAGAGTTCTTCCTGAGTCAATGATATCCTCCACGATCAGAACATCTTTGCCGATCAGCGGCTGATCCAGATCTTTTACGATTTTTACAACACCACTGGATTTTGTATCATCACCATAGCTGGATACTGACATAAAATCAAGGGATACCGGAACAGTAATTCTCTTTGCCAGTTCACAGGTAAAGAATACGCCACCCTTCAGAACACAGATAAGATGTATTTCCCTTCCTGCATAATCCCTGCTGATCTGGGCTGCGATCTGCTTAATTCTTGCATCCACTTCTTCTTCACTCAGTAAAACTTTGATTTTTTCACTCATTGTACGTTTCCTCCTTGGTATGTGATCTCCAATACCCTTCCTGTTTCGGAAGTGATTTTGTAACGCTCATTGATTCTTCCGCCTACGATCCACAAAACTTCATTTCCATCGACAACCAGTGGGAGTTTCCCTCTCAGTTCACCCGGAATTTTATCATCGATCATACAACGTGTCAGCTTCTTATGCCCGCCGCTCTGACTGACTGCCATATAGTCACCGCTTCTGCGTGTGCGGACAGTCAGTTCGCAATTTATTTTATCACAATCAAACCATTTCGTATACTTTTTTTCCAAAATCTTCTCACCATTATATGAATAAATTTTTGCAGTAAAGCATCCCTGCTTCCATTTCGTTTCTCCCGGAACAACAAGATTTTGGATTTTCAGTTCTTCTGTCTCACTATCTGATTCTGCGATCATATTTTTCTTTCGGATCTGTACTCCCTCATAAACTCTGGACGCCTCCAGTTCATATGGAAGATCTGCTTTTCGTCCAGTCTGCATACCATACAGATCTCTGATCTGTTTTATATGACCAGAGGTAAGGTCACTCTGATGTCCGCCTGTTACTTCTAATATCTCCCTGATCACATATGTCTGGATAATTGTTTCCTTTTTGAAAAACTCATGATCCAGGACATATCTGTCTTTTGCTTTCCTGTATCCTGCTGCCATTTCTCCTGCCAGCTTCGTAAAATAGGCTTCTGCCTGTCCGAATATTTCTGACGCTTCTGCCATATGTGTAACTGCCCTTGGATTTACTTCCTGCTCAATGAGTGGCAGAATGTGACGTCGTATACGGTTTCTCGTATAATCATCTTCCATATTGCTGCTGTCCAGAACTGTCTGAATGCTGTTCTCCTCTACATAATTGACGATTTCACTCCGTTCTAAACACAAAAGAGGCCGGATAATTTCTCCGTTCAGTGGCTTCAGCGAGCAGAGGCCCCTGATCCCGGTTCCCCTGGCCAGGTGATGCAGCATAGTTTCCGCCATATCATTTTGGTTATGTGCAAGCGCCACACGTACCTGTTCCGGTATCGCCACTGCATTTTCTTTCTCTTTTTCAAAAGCGATTCGACGAACTTTGCGGCCGGCTTCTTCGGTTCCCATCTTCCAACTAAGAGCCAGAGCAGGAACATCATAATTATATACTGCACACGGAATTTTCCATTCACTGCATATTTTCTCCACCATCTGCTGGTCCCGCAGAGCTTCTTTTCCACGGATTCCGTGATTTACATGTACTACACGGAGACGATAGCCAAATTCATCTCTGAGTTCATTCAATATATGAAGCATTGTCATCGAATCCGGACCGCCAGAAACACCAAGGATGATCTCTGAACAATTTTGCAGCATTCCTGTTTCAATCATAAATCTTTTTACTTTCTGCAATGTATCTTTATACATCTTCTTTTCTCCTGTGTTTTTATTTTCTTACCACATTCGCTACAAGGACCGTCATATCATCCCTCGCATGATAATCGCTGTACCCGAGTGCCCGTTCCAAAATCCCCCGGCTGATCTCTCTGGGTGTTTCATCCTGAATATCCATAATGATCTCTTTCATCGTCTCTTCCTCACATTCAACAGGCAGCGCGTCCATCACACCATCGGTCATCATGATCAGATAATCTCCATGATACAATTTTCTGGATGCCGTGTCAAAATCAATCCTCTGTACCAGTCCCGCCGCAAGGCTTTCTGATGAAATAGCTTCCACCCAGTGGTCACGTTTGATAAATGTCGAAGCTGCACCTGCTTTTAGGAACTCACAGATTCCCGTATAGAGATCTACTGCACAGATATCTACCGTAGAGAACATTCCTTCCCTGCCTTTCAGAACAAGCGCAGAATTTACCATACGTGCCGCAGTCTCCTGAGAAAAGCCGGAATCCAGGAACTGTTCCAGAAGTTCCACTACAATCTCACTTTCTCTGCATGCGTCCATACCCGATCCCATTCCATCAGACAGACACATCACAAATCTTCCACCGTCTTCCTGTCTGCAGATATAATTATCCCCTGATACTTTTTCATTTTCTCTTGTAAGTCTGGATACTCCGTATAACATCTGATAACTGACATCTTCTACAAAATGAATCGTATGAAATTCCCCATTTACAATACACCGGCTTCCCTGCACAGACGTCATATTACTCTCGCATAACTCTGAGAGCATCTGTGCGACCTCTGTTACAGAAACACACTGTCCGCTCCTGGCACGCAGAGTAAGAAAAATCTGTCTGCGCCCTTCAACTTTGTCCATCACCCACGCAGCTTTCAAAATCACATGTTTTCTTCGCAGATTCTTTTTCAGTTCTTCCTGAAATTCCGGTTCTGCTGCCGAAATATCATACAGATCATTTGCTACTGTCTCCATAATGGCCGCTGTCTCTGTCAGCTGCTGAGCCACTGCCAGCCGACTTTCGATCATACGATTCATCCATATAAGATTCTGTTTTTCCTGTCGAAACTGTTCGCGTACTTCTTCCAGATATTGCAATGATTTTCCGCATACGCTCCCCCATTGCATACGAAGTTTCTCAAGTTCTCCTTCATCATCTTTTTCGAGAGCACGTACCAGTGCTTCTCCCCCCTGACACATTGTTTCTGCCTGACTTCCCCAGCAGATTTCCCGATGATAGCAGTTACTGCACAGACGATCATTCGCATCCGTCAGAATACGATCAATCTGCCCACTACTCAGGTATTCCTTTTTGTACGGCATTCCATAAAATGTATCCGCAAGTTTCTGAAAAGCTGCCGCATAGCGTTCCACTTTTTCTTTCTGAGGATGATCTTCTCCAATCGGAAATATTTCTTCTTTTTTCGACATTCTCCCCGTCAAAATAGTTTTTGCCATGTCCCGCAATATCAGCAGTACGCTGATCACGAGCATGGCAATTATCCATTCCTGCATATATCCCCCTCCCCTGATACTTCCCGGTAAGTATTACAATACTTTCACTAGAAAAATATTATAAGAGGGTTCTTTTAAAATATCTGTCAAATAAAGGAGATTGTTCCAGAAAACTTTTCTGCAAAATCTCCTTTATTTCTCTTCTTCAAATACAATCTCATTTCCTTTGACCAGACCAAGCTTATCTCTGGCAACTTCGGCTATATATTCATCCGTCTGCATGTACTCTTTCTGTTCATCTATTTCCTGTGTACGTTCCTGCTCACCTGCAATAGAATCTTCCAGCGCTGATGCCTTTGCATCGTATACAGCAATCCTCGCCTTAAGTGTCTGACTCTGATAAGTCAGTCCACCCAACAGAAGCAGAACAACAATAGCAATTGCTGCCATTCCAAGGTAGTTATTCGCTATTCTTTTTTTATTTTTTTTCTTTTTTGACTTTTTCAAAGCGTCTGCCCCTTCTATTACACCATAAACGTCTTTTCGTATGTCTATATGAAGAAATTCTACATCTTTTTACCAGAAATAGCAACCTATTTAACACAAAATTTGCAAAAATTCCACCAAAAGCAACACCTGCCAGCATAAAAAAGCGGATTCTGCCATAATTGCACTGATATAAAGCGGTAAAAAGCAGCAAACCAGCCAATAACCAGTACAAAATATCCACTGTACTGTTCCACATTCTGTCGCAGAACAAACGTCTTTTCAGCATATCGGTCAGCCTGTAAACAACAAGCATCCCTACTCCTGTTTCGAAAGCGCGAAAAAAAAGCAGTATTTCCAATCTGATATAACTGCTCATCTTACCGGAACATCCTTTTCAGCAAAGGTTCTTCTTTTTTCTGCGCATTCTTTGTCAGATAAGAAACACTGTTTACTTTTCCTTCAATCTCAGCCTCTCCCTTTTCAAGGTCAAGGCTTTTTACATGAAGCTGCTCTCCTTTGATCTGCACTTTCCCGGCCTCAGTCTGAAGCAATATCTCATTTTCATTAAACGAATGAATATCCTGAACACCTGTCAGTTTTCCATATTTACGCTCTTTTAGCGTCAGACCGTGCACCTTGCCTGTCTTTTTTTCTTCCAACCCCACAGCTCCCATCCTGCATTTACTGTTAATCTATGTGAGAGCCCTGTCCAATAGACACAAAAACGATCAAAGATAGCGAAAAAGATTCTCTGCGTCTTCTTTACGAACCGTTTCTTTGATATCCAGCACCTCAACCTTTACGTTTTTGCTTCCAAACTGGATTTCAATCGTATCACCGGCTTTTACCTGTGCTGACGCCTTGGCCGGGCGGTCATTGACCAGCACTCGTCCGGCATCACATGCCTCGTTCGCAACCGTTCTTCTCTTGATCAGACGTGAGATTTTTAAATATTTATCAAGTCTCATATATACCTCCGGATAAACAAAAGGGGGAACATATCTGTCCCCCCTAAAAGCACGATTTACTTATTCGTTTACCATATCTTTCAGAGCTTTACCAGCTTTGAATTTCGGAGCTTTGGAAGCTGCGATCTTCATTGTTTCACCAGTCTGAGGATTTCTTCCTTCTCTTGCTGCTCTTTCACTTACTTCAAATGTACCAAAACCAACTAACTGGATTTTTCCACCTTTTTTTAATTCGGATGCTACAACATCAGTGAAAGATTTTAATACAGCCTCTACATCTTTTTTGGAAAGGTTTGTTTCTTTCGCCATTGCTGCTACTAATTCTGTTTTATTCATGGTGTTCCTCCTCTAAATAACCTCATTCTTATTTATTGCGTAATGCTTCCTTGGCATATGCACGCTATTTACTATATATAAACCTTTTATGTCAAATTGTCAAGGCTTTTCCGATCACATCTGATTCTCATGTGCTCTTTTATTATTGTTGCTGTTGCTTTTTGCGGATTGTTCTTTTGCTTTCAGTGCTTCCCAGGAAAGGGAACACAGTTCACTGTCCTCCGGTGAAAAGATCTTCGGATGCCGGAATTTCATTTTGGATGAAACGTCTCGGATCACATCCTCAACGGTAAAAAGTCCCTCTTCTTCCGCGATCACACTGTGAAGAGCCACCTGAAACAGCACATCTCCCAGTTCCTCACAAAGATTTGTGCTGTCATTTTCTTTTGAAAGACGGTCGATTCCTTCCAGTACCTCATTGCTTTCTTCCAGCAGATATTTTTTCAGGCTTTCATGCGTCTGCACACTGTCCCACGGACAATTTCGGCGTATTTTCCTGACAATTTCCATAAAATCATCAAATTCCCGCATATGCAAGTTTACATCATGGAGTCAACCATATCCAGAACAGCTTTGCCCATGACTGCTGATTTTTCATCCGCATCTGCCAGAGATGTACCTTTTACTCCGTAGTAGAACTTAACTTTTGGTTCTGTACCAGACGGACGAACACATACCCAGGCATCATTTGTCAGTTCATAATAAAGGACATTGGAATTCGGAAGTCCTGTCGGTGTAACTTCGCCTGTTTCCAGATTTTTGATCGTGTCTGCTTTGTAATCTCTTACAGCAACCACTTTGTGTCCTGCAAATTCTGCCGGCGGATTCTGGCGAAGTGAATTCATGATATCCTGAATCTTCTGCAGGCCTTCAATACCTTTCATAGTTACAGCTTTGATATCGTCTTTGTAATATCCAAACTGTTCATACATCTCGATCATTGCATCCCACAGAGTCTTACCCTGCGTCTTATAATATGCTGCTGCTTCGCAAAGTGCCATTGTCGCAACGATTGCATCCTTATCTCGTGCATATGTACCGATCAGGCAGCCATAGCTCTCTTCAAATCCAAAGAGATAAGATCCTTTTCCGCTCTTTTCAAATCCAAGAATCTGCTGTCCGATAAACTTAAATCCTGTAAGGACCTCGATCAGTTTTACACCATAACCCTTGGCGATTGCATCTGCAAGATTGGTTGTAACAATTGTCTTGATCAGTGCACCGTCCTCCGGAAGGCTTCCGTTTACGGCTTTGCGCTGGCTGATCTCATAGTTTGCAAGAAGGCATCCGGACATGTTTCCTGTCAGGTCATGATATTCTCCGTTTTTGTCTTTGACACGAACGCCAAGACGGTCTGCATCCGGATCTGTTGCAAGAACAAGATCTGCATCTACTTCTTTTGCAAGTTTCAGACCAAGTTCAAAAGCTTCTGCTGCTTCCGGATTCGGATAACTTACTGTTGGGAAATCTCCATCCGGAAGTTCCTGTTCTTTGACAACATAAACGTTCTCAAATCCAAGTTCTTTGAGGATTCTTCTTGCAGGAATGTTACCAGTTCCATGAAGTGGTGTGTACACGATCTTCAGATTCTTTCCTTCTGCCTGAATAGCATCCATATGAATAACCTGTTTCTTCAGTTCTGCCATGTATGCATCGTCCACTTCTTTGCCGATCACCTCGAAAAGGCCTGCTTTTTCGGCTTCAGCCTTGTCCATAGTCTTAACAGTATTCCAATCGGAAATTGCCTTAACTTCTCCCATGATTCCGCTGTCATGTGGCGGTGTGATCTGTGCACCATCCTCCCAGTATACTTTGTATCCATTGTATTCCGGTGGGTTATGGCTTGCAGTTACATTGATACCGGCAACACATCCCAGATGACGTACCGCGAAAGAAAGCTCCGGTGTAGGTCTTAATGTCTCAAAGATATACGCTTTAATTCCATTTGCTGCAAGACAAAGAGCTGCTTCCTGTGCAAATTCCGGTGACATATGGCGAGAATCATATGCGATTGCAACACCCTGGGATTTCTTGTCTACTTTTGCGATATAATTTGCAAGCCCCTGTGTTGCTCTTCTGACAACATAGATGTTCATACGATTGGTTCCGGCTCCAATGATTCCACGAAGACCAGCTGTACCAAACTCCAGATCCATATAAAAACGTTCTTTTATCTCATTTTCATCCTCTGCAATACTTTTCAATTCCTCTTTTGTTGCTTCGTCGAAGTATGGGTTTGCAATCCACTGCTCATAAACCTCTTTGTAATCCATACTAAAATACCTCCCTGTACAATGTATTTCCGACAGTTTCACTACTGTCTTTGATAGTTCTATATTATACACCTCTTCAGAAGAAAAAGGAAGCACAATATCGTTTCCACGCCTCCCGCTGTCGTATCAGATTTTGTAGTTTTTCTGTATTTTTCACAGAAATCCAGGTTTTGCGATGCGTATAATAATAATTTGCAAGTTTCCAGTATTTTTCAGGATAACTGAATCGAATCTTAAGATTTATCCATTCTTCTTTGCTCACGGGTTTTATCTCATGATATGCTTTCAGCATTTCTTTTCCAAAGCGGACATCCCAGTTATATTTCTCGAGAATTTTTCTCATAAAGCGATACAGATCAGCCATCTGCGTATCAAATCCCCAATGTTCAAAGTTTGTAACTGCAGTTCCACTTTTTAAGATCAAAACATTATGCTGGTTATATTCTCCGTGGCAGACTTCACCCTCCGTTTCTGCTTTCTGGCGCAGCTCCTGATAACCGGACTCTCTTAATGCCGCATACGCCTCTTCTCCGTCTCTCAGAAAATCTTCTACTGTTGCCAGATATATTTTTTCAAAAGGACTGGATGCTCCCCGTTTTCTGATAAAACTGCGGATTTTTTTTAATTCCTGATTATGCCGCAGATATCCATTTTCCAATGACGGTTCTATATAATATTCTACAGTCGGTATATGCATGCGCTGATGCAGTTCTGCCATGGTGCGAATACTTTTGAAAATGTCTTCTTTGGAACGTGTATCGCATTCTCTGCCCTCATACCAGTACTGCATTGTATATGGAATGCCGTCACGGTCGCGGCTGACCAGATTTTCTTCCTGATTTGGAATATAGCAGTCCACCTTGCCGCCCTGACTCTGGATCTGCAGAAGCAATTCCTGTTGTTTCTGTAGTTTTTTTTCTGTTCCTTTGAATTCTTTTACGATGACAAGTCCTTTTTCTGTATGGCACAGAAGTCCGCCACGTGTCCGGGCTGTAGATTCGGCGGTGAGGCCATACTGCTCCAGTGTGCTGAGTCCATAATCATACAAATAAAAATCCCCCTCTTGATTTTGTACCTTCTATCTTATGTAGGGGGAATCCAGAAAATGTATGATCCATTAATTAATATTCTCTTTCCTTGCAGGAATTTCGACATACAAATGTACTGTCTAAATTTTTAATATTTTTCTTTATTTATAAATTCCATTAACTTCTCTTTTGTATTATCGGAAGGTTCTTCGAGCACATGTTCCAGCATCTCCTTCAACACCTCTCCGAGTTCCGGTCCTGGCTTATATCCGGCCTGGATCAAATCTCTTCCTGTCACGGCAAGTGTCTTTAACGAAACGCATTGTTTCTCCTCTACCACCTTATGATAACACTCTGCCACCCCTTTCAGTCGGGCAGATTTTTCCTCTCGGCGATACTCACTCTGGGCAAGCATATCCGCCTCCTGTACTTCGAGATACATCGGAAACAGATCTTCTCCGATCCGGTTCACCGCACGTCTTACCGAACGCATTTCCGGCATCGGGCGGTCGTCATGATATTTGATCAGTCTGGAGACTTTACTGATCGTATCGTTGTCAAATTTCAGCCGGCGAAGAATGCTTTTTGCCATTTTTTCACCTTCCGGTGCATGCATCTTGAAATGATCACGCCCATTTTCATCGGTCTTTCGCATCACTGGCTTCGCAATATCATGAAGTAGCATCGTCAGCCGAAGGACTTTGTCCGGCCGCACCAGAAGCAGACCGTGAAGAATATGTTCTCCTACTGTATAACAATGATGCGGCGTATTCTGTTCAGTCTCCATACATGCATCAAACTCCGGTAGAAATTCTCTGGTAATTCCGGTTTCATAAGCCACTCGGAGATAATCCGGATGTGGTGACACCAGAAGCTTCACCAGCTCTGTCTGGATTCGCTCTGCACTGACACATTTCAGATTCGGTGCCAGTGCCTGAATACCAGCCTTCGTTTTTTCTTCAATTGTAAATCCCAACTGTGCGGAAAAGCGCACTGCACGCAGAATCCGAAGTGCATCTTCATGAAAACGCTCCATCGGATCACCGACACAGCGTACGATTTTATGCTCCATATCTTCCATTCCATGAAAAAGATCTACAAGACCTCTTTCCGGATGATATGCCATTGCATTGATCGTAAAATCTCTTCGTTTCAGATCTTCTTCCAGACTCGAAGTAAACATGACCTGCTTTGGATGGCGTCCATCTTCGTAATCTCCATCCACACGATACGTCGTTACTTCATAGCCTTCTTTATCCATTAATACGGTCACTGTTCCATGCTGCAATCCGGTATCCACCGTGCGCTGGAACAGTTCCTTCACCTGCTGCGGAGAAGCAGATGTGGTGATATCCCAGTCGTTGGGGTTGCGTCCCAGAATAGAATCTCTGACGCATCCACCGACAACATAAGCCTCATAACCGTTTTCCTCTAAAATGTGCAGTATTTTTTCCGCATTGGAAGGAATCGTTAATTTCATATTAGTATGCTCTTCCCCAGTAAACCATCTTCTTAGCCGGTTTTCCGCAGCATACGCAGACATCGCTCAAGTGTTCCTGTTCAAACGGCATACATCTGGATGTTGCCTGAACATCTTCTTTGATCTTGTCTTCGCATTCACGGTTTCCGCACCACATAGCTTTTACAAAGCCAGATTTGTTGTTGATGGTATCTTTGAATTCTTCATAATTCGTTGCAACATATGTGTGTGCATCACGATGTGCACGTGCGCGCTCCAGCATATCTTTCTGCATGGTATCCAGAACTTCCTGTACTTTGGCTGCAAGCTCTTCGAAAGAAACCACATATTTTTCTCTTGTATCACGACGACAGATAACAGCCTGTCCGTTCTCGATATCTTTCGGGCCACATTCGATACGAACCGGAATTCCTCTCATTTCCTGCTCAGCAAATTTGAATCCCGGGCTTCTGTCTGTGTCATCAACTTTAACACGGATACCAGCTGCCTTGAGTGCTGCAAACAGTTCATCTGCCTTTTCCAGAACACCCTCTTTACGCTGCTGAATCGGAATGATAACAGCCTGTGTCGGAGCAATTCTCGGAGGCAGAACAAGTCCGCTGTTATCACCATGAACCATGATGATTGCACCGATCATACGTGTTGTCATACCCCAGGATGTCTGATGCACATATTTCAGTGTGTTATCTTTGTCTGTGTACTGGATGCCGAATGCTTTTGCAAATCCGTCACCAAAGTTATGGCTGGTACCGGACTGAAGTGCTTTTCCATCGTGCATCAGAGATTCAATTGTGTAAGTTGCTACTGCACCTGCAAATTTTTCTTTGTCTGTTTTCTGACCTTTGATTACCGGAATTGCCAGAACTTCTTCGCAGAAATCAGCATACAGATTCAGCATCTGGATCGTTCTTTCTTCTGCTTCTTCTGCCGTTGCGTGAGCAGTATGTCCCTCCTGCCACAGGAATTCTCTGGAACGAAGGAACGGACGGGTTGTCTTTTCCCAACGTACTACAGAACACCACTGATTATAGACCTTCGGCAGATCTCTGTGGGACTGGATGTCTTTCTGATAAAAATCGCAGAACAGAGTCTCAGAAGTCGGACGAACGCAGAGACGCTCCTGCAGTTCATTCAGTCCACCATGTGTTACCCACGCTACTTCCGGTGCAAATCCTTCTACGTGATCTTTTTCTTTCTGCAGAAGAGATTCCGGAATAAACATCGGCATGTACACATTCTGCACACCTGTTTCTTTGAATCTGCGGTCCAGTTCATGCTGGATATTTTCCCAAATCGCATAACCTGCCGGTTTGATTGCCATGCATCCTTTTACACTTGTGTAGCCGCACAGTTCCGCTTTTTTGACAACGTCTGTATACCACTGTGCAAAATCGTCTTCCATGGAAGTGATCGCTTCAACTAATTTCTTTGCCATCGTTCTTTTCTCCTTTTTGATATGATGATGCCGGAATTAAAAACCTCCGACCAGATACATGCCGGGATAAAAAGCATCAAAAAAAGCCCTTCAGATCCCGGTAAAGGGACCGAAGGACTTCGGCGGTACCACCCTAATTAACAATTCCCAAAGGAACTGCTCTCTCTAGATCCTTTAACGCAGGAAACACGCCATGCTTCAATCACATGGAGCTCAGAGGCCGGTTCCATGATTCACGCACAGAATCCTCACACCATATGGATCCCTCTCTGAGATTGCTCCTCATGTACTATTCTCTTCATCGCTCATAAACTTATTAAAATAAGCCGGATAACTCTTAATTCATCCGAACTTATCTTATTTTAAATAAAAATAATCCGAGTGTCAACCCCAAAGTAAACGCCCTGGAATCATTTTTTCACCATTTTTACACAGAAAGTTTGATTTCCCTTCCTGTCCGATTATATTTGTAATATCTTACCCCCGCTGCATCCAGCATCCTTTTGGATGCAATGACAGACGGTGTGTGCTCGTATTTGTCACAGTCATACACAACCGTTTTGATCCCGGCCTGGATGATCGCCTTGGCACATTCATTACACGGAAAAAGCGAAACATAGAGCTTTGCACCTTCCAGACTTCCACCCCGGTAATTCAGGATCGCATTCAGCTCACTGTGAGTCACATACAGATATTTGGTGTCAAGCGGATCTCCTTCACGTGCCCACGGAAATTCATCATCTGAACAGCCCTTTGGAAATCCATTATAACCCATGGAAAGAATCTTGTTATCATTGCTGACAATACAGGCACCCACCTGTGAATTCGGATCCTTGGAACGCATTCCGGAGAGCATTGCCACTCCCATAAAATACTCGTCCCAGGAAATATAATCCTCACGTTTTTTGATATGTACAGCCACCGTAAAAACCTCCCCTGTTTTTAGATTTCCGGATAAGCGTCTGTGATATCTGTATCCTCTTCGATCTGTTTGATTCTGCGGATATGACGTTCTTCCTCTGAGAACGGTGTATTCAGGAATGTATCCACGATCTTGACTGCCAGTCCAGGTCCGACTACTCTGCCGCCCATTGCAAGAATATTGGCATTGTTATGAAGTCTTGTTGCCTCTGCACTGAAGCAGTCGGAACAAAGAGCTGCACGAATACCTTTGAATTTATTTGCTGTGATAGAAATACCGATGCCTGTTCCACAAATCAGAATGCCTTTTTCACAGTCACCATTCTGAATCGCAATGGCTACTCTTTTGGCATAGATCGGATAATCCGTAGAATCTGTACTGTCACATCCGAAATCTTTATATTCGATATTGTTTTCCTCTAAATATTTAATAATCTCCTGTTTCAGTTCATAACCACCATGGTCACATCCTAATGCTATCATTTCTTTTCCTCCTGTGCATTTATGATTTTATGTCCTGCCGCCTTTAGAAGACGGTTCATAATAGCCTGCCCCATCTTTGGCGTGTAAAACGCTTCTGAATAAATAACATCCACTCTGTCATCATCGAAGTCTCGTAAAACCTCGTACAGATGATGAGCGATCGTTTCCTCTTCTTCTCTGCTGCCGATGCTAAGAACATCCGCATGCGCATAACGCGCCTTCGTTTCATCTGTTGCAATGACACCGACCTTAAGGCCTTTTGCAACTGCTTCGTCCGTCAGGTGATTGATGCATGCAACAACGTCCTCTTCATTTCCTTCTATAATAGAAAGATCTGCTTTAGGCGCATAATGACGATACTTCATTCCCGGAGCCTTTGGATGCACACTGCTGTCTGTGATCAGAAGCCCTTTGTCCATTCGAACATCTCCAAGAGTTTCCTGAAGCATCTCCAGTGAAATATATCCCGGACGCAGAACAACCGGAACATCTTCTGTAAAATCAACGATCGTTGACTCCAGGCCGATGCCAACCTGGCCGCCATCGATGATCATATCAATGGCATCTCCAAGATCTTCTTCCACATGCTCTGCCATAGTCGGGCTAGGTCTGCCCGATGTGTTAGCACTCGGTGCTGCCACAAAACCGCCGCCGGCCTTGATCAGTTCCTGTGCAACCCTGTCACTTGGGAACCGAACCGCAACACTGTCCAGACCACCGGTAGTCTCCCGTGGCACGATATCCGCTTTCGGGAGAATCATGGTAAGCGGCCCCGGCCAGTATTTCTCAGCAAGGATCCTTGCTCCCTCAGGTATCTCTGTCGTAATCTTCTCTAACTGCTCCAGCTCTGCGATGTGTACGATCAGCGGATTATCTGACGGTCTTCCTTTCGCTGCGTATATTTTCATGGAAGCCTGCGGATCCAGTGCATTTCCACCAAGTCCATATACAGTCTCGGTAGGAAACGCGACCAGTCCACCCGCTTTCAAAATGTCTCCTGCCTTTTTTATGGCATCCATATCCAGGTTTTCACCCGTCATAGCCACAACTTCAGCTCTCATAATAATAAGTCCTCTCCTTGAATTATATTGACTACAAACTCCCAATAATGCTAGTATATTATAGACTAAATCCCAGAATTATACAATAGAAAAACTCCCCGGATACCGGAGAGTTCCAACTACAATGCCTTAGGATCATTTTATATGATGTCGGGTCAAATCCCCCGACTATGCCACTTATTCACTGACGAATATAAATTCCCTGGGATTCGATAAAATCATTCAGTTCCTGGAGACCATCCTATGCCCAGGTATCTGATATCTGGAATTCTTCCGGGAAGAACATTTCCGTTGCAATCCGGATTCCGGTCTCCGTCTTAAAGATTTTCTTCACACTCTTTTTAATCGATTCCGTCTCCAGGTGATCTTCAAAATAATTCACCAGAAAATCAGCCTCCACAAGAATCTGATAATCCATTCCATCAATATCCGTGTATGTATGATGGTGTCCAACAAGATAGGATACCCTGTCGATCACATCCTGATCAAACCCAAGGTTCTTCAGCATTTTCTCTGCCTCTGCCGGACCTTCCTGCTCCTGCAGTTTGCCGTCACATCTGCCAAATTTAGCCTCCGCCGGGCGGATTCCAATATCATGTACATAAGCTGCCACTTCCAGAATATAGAGCAGCTTCTCATCCAGATGCTCTTCTTCCCCGATCAGCTTAGCAAAGCTGTGCACCTTTATAAAGTGCTGGATTCTCGCCGGGTCATCTCTGTAAAACTCAATCATCATGCTGCAAAGATTGTTTAATCTACTCATGAAAATTCCTCCTGTCCGACTGTGATGTCTTCAAATGATTATCCCAATACCACCTTGCAATTCTTTTTGTAACAGGCAATTCCATATTTAATAATATTACGCATGCCATCGTCCCGGAGTCTGGCAGTGTAATCCCTGTCCTCGATCTGCTTCAGTGCTTCCTCGCAGGCGGTATCCATATTTCCGTTCTCGGCATATTTCAGCTCAATCACTATTCCGGTACGGTTATCCGGCACCTCCACCAGAATGTCACTGTATCCAATTCCGGACTCCGCATTGGATTTGATCAGCCAATTAGACTTATAACCAAGAAGCCCCAGAAGAATTCCATGATAAAAATTCTCTTTTTTTGCGGGAGCTGTATCTCGGATACTGATCGTATTCCAGAGATAATCACCAAACAGTTCTTCAATCTTCTTAGGATTCTGCCTTGGAAAAGCATTACAAAACTCATTCAGAGTCTCTCCGTCACTTTGGGAAGTTTCTCTAAACCACTCCCGAATCTGTTTGATAAACAGCCTGCGGATTTCCAGATTCGGAATAGCCAGTTTAAATGTATCTGTGCCAACCTGTCCTCTCTGCGTCAGATAACCAGTCGTAAAAAGCACACTCCATAGATTCTCAATACTGCTGTCCAGCTCACTGTATGTCAGTTCCTGTCGAATTTCTTTCACGATTTCTTCACCGGAAATCAGCTTCTCGATCTCATTTCTTGTTCGCGTATCCGCTTTGTCAATAAACCTGCGCACCATGGCATTTCCGCTCGTATTTGACCAGTAATCCTGTGGATGCGCCTCGGAATCTGCTTTTAACAGATCACAGTAATTGATCACATCCCACGGACAATATACTTCTACATTTCCAAACCGGTAGCCATCATACCACTCTTTAACTTCTTCATATCGTCCAGACAGATCATAATACGCAAGCATGTCTCTTACTTCTGCATCTGTGAAGCCAAAATATTCATCGAACCTGACATCTGTGAGGGTCAGAACCTTCAAATTATTTAAGCCTGTAAAAATACTTTCTTTAGAAATTCTCAGGCACCCTGTCAAAACAGCGAAATAAAGATCCGGATTTGTCTTCAATGCATTGCCGAAGATACTTCTGATCAAAGACACCATCTCATCATAATATCCATACTGAAAAGCTTTGTCCAAAGGCACATCATATTCATCGATCAAAAGAATAACCTGCCTGCCATAATGCCTGCCCAACAATGATGATAAAATCTTAAGGCTCGAAACAAGCGCTTCCGTAGTCATAACAAACAGACCATTTTCCGATGTTCCAATTTCGATAAGCTGTCTGTAGAGTTTCTTATCCGCATCAGATAGAGCAGAGCTTTCTTCCAAAAACGAAAACCTCAACGCCTCTGTTCCTATAACTGTCTTCAGTGCACCGCAGGCCGCCTGAAAGGATAATCCCTCCACACTTTTCAGACTGATAGAAATCACCGGAAACTGCCCCATATACTTTGTACAGATTTCTTTGTTCTCAGAAATCTTCAGACCATCAAACAGGGCAGGATTACTTCCTATCTCAAAGAAGGTCTTCAACATGCTCATATTCAGGGATTTGCCGAAACGCCTTGGGCGAGTAAACAGATTTACTTCACTTCGATTCTGTAGCAGTTCTTCAATCATCCCGGTCTTATCAATATAGTAGAATTCCGATCGATCCAGTTTTTCAAAAATGTCTATTCCGATCGGCAGCTTCTTACGATCTGTCATGCTAGCACCTCCCCAAAGCCTAATAGAAAAAGGTTCCATGAAACCACTAATATATAAAATTAATGATATCATGAAACCATTTTTCCGTAAAGCAATTGTTTATTCCACCGTCACGCTCTTGGCGAGATTTCGTGGCTTATCTACATCCATGTGAATATTCACAATTAATAATAAAAGTCAGTCCTTCTCGTATTTCTCAATCATACATTGGTGTTCTTTGGTACCCTTATCATAGTTGATACCCACAAGCAAAATGTCACCAGTATAATTCAGGATTGACTCAGGATACTGCTTATCTTTTATTTGCTGCAAAGCGGTTGCAGAATCCTTATTCCACTTCAATTCAACAACCATTGCCGGATAAGATGCGCTATATTCTGGCTTAGGTATGAATACAAAATCAGCAAATCCTCGACCTGTTGGCAATTCCCGAATCGGCTTAAAATAATACTGCATTGCACTCAAGTATGCAAGCGTCAATACACTGCTCAGCGAATTTTCATTATGATACTGGATTACCGACACATACTCATTATGGATTTTTCCAATTTGTGCAGCGACTGCCATTCCATCCATGTCCAGTGTTGCATCAAGCAGATGTTCTGAATCTTGCTGGAAGGCCAGCATCTCATTCCATCCTCTACTTTCAACTGCAGCAGTGAGTTCCTGGCGAATCTCTTCATTGGGAACAAAAGCAGTCTTCAATTTTTGATTGTACCCAAAATAACCCAGATGAATCATATAAGTCAACACATCGTCCCTGCTTTTTATATTAAGTGTATCATTCTTGAATGTCGCTGTGTTCACCTTGACTTCTGCACCCGACAGCATCTCGATGATGGCTGTTTTAAGTCCATCAAAATCCATATTAATCAGTGGCACGATTGCATCATAAGAAGCAGTTTCTGACCAATAACTTTTGAATTCTCCTCGGAGCATCACACTGACAACTGCTCTGGGATTATAAACTTGATATTCATTCAGGAGATAGCCGTCATACCACCGCTTCACCTCATCAAAATCTTGCTGATACTCCTTCGCCAGTTTCTGTACCTCATTTTCAGTAAAGCCAATATATGGAGCAAGTCTGCTTGCACTCAGCATTGTAAATTCGTCAAAATTATTCAGTGCAGACTGCGTTTTTTCCTTTTTGATTGGAAGGATGCCAGTCAGATATGCAAGCTGGATATACTTTGTTGGTTCTGTTCCTTTGAACATTCCTCTAAGGAAGTTGATATAGTCTTCCTGCGCCTTTGTATTAGTGGCTTTATCACGAATAAGAACATCCCATTCATCAATAATGACAATAAACTTTTTCCCTGTCAAAGCGTTGATCTGTGATAAAGCTTCTGGCAGGGATTTAGCATCCTCTGAAAGAGCATCTGGATAGTACTCCTTAAGCTCTGCGATCGTTTTCTCAGAAATATACGGAACTACCTGATCTGCTCCCCCCGCTGGTTCCATGCACCATTGAATATCAAGATGAATTACATCAAACTGGTTTAGATACTTCTTGAAATCTGCGCTCTTGCTAATTTCAAGATCAGCAAACAATCCTTCTGAATCGCAACCTCTGCTGTAATAAGCTGTCAGCATATTGGCTGTAACAGACTTCCCAAATCTTCTTGGACGACTATTGCAAATATAGCCTTGCAGCGTATTTAACACCTTATTTGTATAATTAATGAGACCACTTTTATCTATATATATTTCGGAATTCAAAGCAACCTGGAACGCAGAATTGTCTGGATTAACAAACATTCCCATTATGCAGCACGCTCCTTTCTTTGGCGGCATGATGAGTCATGCCTGTTGTGCTTTGATTTTAACATCTAACATCCCAAATAGCAAGTTGATACCCCAGCGCAGAATAACTATTTTTTCTCCCAGATGAAACACTAATATGTGAACTTGAGGCATTTTTTGTTTGTTTATTCCACCGTCACGCTCTTGGCGAGATTTCGCGGCTTATCTACATCCAGTCCTTTTGCCACGCTCACGTAATATCCGAGCAGCTGCAGCGGCACCACTGCCAGGCTTCCTGCAAAGTACTCGTCGATTCGCGGCACATACACGGCAAAATCCACGGTCTCTTCAATCTCATATTTTCCATAAGTTGTCAGGCCCAGCAGATATGCTCCACGGCTACGGCACTCAACCATATTACTCATTGTCTTCTCATACAGCTTACTCTGTGTCAGCACACCGATCACCAATGTTCCCGGCTCGATCAGACTGATCGTTCCATGCTTCAGTTCTCCCGCAGCATATGCCTCTGAATGGATATAGGAGATCTCCTTTAATTTAAGACTGCCCTCCAGGGAAACCGCATAATCAATTCCCCTTCCGACAAAGAACACATCATGCGCACCGGCATATTTAGCCGCAAACCACTGCAGTCTCTCTTTGTCTTCCAGTATCTTATTGATCTTCGGAGCGATCGTGAGCAGCTCTGAAATATAATATGCATACTGCTCTTCTGTGATCTTGCCTCTTACAAATGCAAATTCTACTGCAATACAATACATTGCAGCAAGCTGTGCACTGTAGGCTTTTGTTGTTGCCACTGAAATCTCCGGACCTGCAAGCGTGTAGAACACCTTGTCTGCTTCACGTGCAATACTACTTCCGACCACATTGACGATTGCAAAGGTTGTCAGACCCTTTTCCTTCGCAAGACGAAGCGCTGCCAGCGTATCTGCCGTCTCGCCGGACTGGCTGATCACAATAACAAGCGCGTTCTTATTCAATGCCATCGGTCTGTAACGGAATTCCGACGCCAGTTCCACTCTCACCGGAATCCGCGCCATATCCTCCAGGACATATTGTGCAGCCATACCTACATGCCATGCTGATCCACAGGCCACAATATAGATCTGCTCAAAACTCAGGATTTCTTCCTTCGTTAATTCCAGCCCTGAAAAGTCAATGGCTCCATCTTTAATAACAGAATTCAGAGTATCCTGAATAGCCTTAGGCTGCTCATGGATCTCTTTCATCATAAAATGCTCAAAGCCTGCCTTTTCGGCAGCTTCCGCATCCCATTTGATCTGAGTCGTCTGTTTCTCGATCTCTTCACCATTAAGATTGTAGAAATGCGCCTCGCCTGGTGTCAGTCTGGCAAACTCCAGATTTCCAATATAATAAACCTGTCTGGTGTATTTGAGGATTGCCGGCACATCCGAAGCCACATAAGTCTCACCGTCTGCAATACCAATGATCATTGGACTGTCTTTTCGAGCCACCCAGATCTCACCCGGATAATCCCTGAACATCAGCTCCAGTGCATAAGAACCACGAACACGCACCATTGTCTTTGCGATTGCATCCACCGGACCAAGATTATACTTTCTGTAATAATAATCCACCAGCTTGATCACAACTTCCGTATCTGTCTCACTATAAAAAGTATAGCCATGCTTTAACAGCTTATCTTTCAGCTCCGCATAATTCTCAATGATTCCATTATGTACTCCGACCACTTCGGATTCCACTTCACCAGAACCAGAACGCGTACAATTACCAGAAACATGCGGATGTGCATTGATCTGACTTGGCTCACCATGCGTTGCCCAGCGTGTATGCCCAATTCCACAGGTACCACGCAGAGCTCTACCCTCATCCGTTTTTTCAGCCAAATTTCCAAGACGTCCCTTTGCCTTTACAACCTCCGCCAGCTTATCACCATCACGAACAGCGATCCCTGCTGAGTCATATCCCCTGTATTCCAGCTTTGACAGCCCGCTCAAAAGAATCGGCGCTGCCTGCTGCACGCCGGTAAAACCAACAATTCCACACATAAATTTTGTCCTCCTGTATTTCTAAATACTCCTCTAAAATCAACTCATGCAGGGGCACTGCCCCTGCATTCACCTTATACCGGTTCTCCAAATGTATCCGGATGCCCTGGATCAAAGATCTCATTACAGGTCATAACTGTTACAAGATCCTCTGTATCACTCAGATTGATCAAATCTCCTTAGCAAAAAATAGCATCTCTTTAGAAATAATTAATACTAAAGCAATAAAGATAATAACTGTTTCTGTACCAAATA
>ENA-ORVG01001911-ORVG01001911.1-human-gut-metagenome-genome-assembly--contig:-NODE-1911-length-22466-cov-4.098657_pt1 | contig 22466 bp, 18 predicted proteins | sample MGYA00242091_ERZ509233 | MGnify/ENA primary metagenome ERZ509233 (study PRJEB26280, sample SAMEA2338840) | human gut metagenome | biome: human gut; feature: human-associated habitat; material: faeces... | reverse complement strand
GACGAAAAATTTGACGACGCATCTGTCGCACAATCTTTGTGCGGTATTGCCTAAGGACTATAAAAAAATACCGGATACCGTATCGATCGGATACAGTATCCGGTATTTTTATGCCCGCAGCACCTTGTCCAGCACCACAAACTGCTGTTCCTTGGCAGTCAGACAAATTTCATCTCCTGCCTGTAACGCATTGTGCAGCATCTTGTCGGCAATGGGATTCTCCACCATGGTTGCCAGATACTGCTTCATGGGGCGTGCACCGTACTGGCGGATTTTCGGTGCGTTTGCCAGAAGCCGCACCGCGTCCGGTGTATACTCCATGGCGATTTCCATATGAGAGAGCCGCTGCTGCAATTCCTGTAACATGCGTTCTGCGATCTGGGACAAGCTTTCCTCCGACAGCTTCTGAAACCACAGTACACCGTCCAGCCGTCCCAGAAATTCCGGCGAGAAATGCCGCTTGAGTGCATCAGTGGCAGCAGCATTTCCGCCCTTGCCGGAATCGGGGAGAAATCCCAGCTGTTCACCAGTACGCAACGCTTCGCCGCCCAGATTGGAGGTCATGATCAGCAATGCATGGCGAAAGCTGGTCGTCCTGCCGCAGGAGTCCGTCAGAATGCCGTCCTCCATGATTTGCAGCAGCAGATTGCACACATCCGGGTGAGCCTTTTCGATCTCGTCGAACAGCACTACGCAATAAGGTCGCCGGCGAACCCGTTCGCAGAGCATGCCGCCGTCCTCAAATCCCACATATCCGGGAGGAGCACCGATCAGCTTGGAAACGGCATGCTTTTCCATGAATTCCGACATGTCAATACGAATCAGGCTTTCCTTGTCATCAAAGAGGTGTGCCGCCAGAGCACTTGCCAGAGCCGTTTTTCCCACGCCGGTGGGACCTGCAAAAAGAAATGCCCCGATGGGACGGGACTTGTCCTGTAAGCCGGTGCTTGCACGGCAGAGAGCCGCCGACAGTGTGTTCACTGCATCATCATGCCCGACCACCTGTTGTTTTAGTACGCTGCCCAGTGTCAGCAGCTTTTGCCGTTGTGCCTCCGTAATTTTTTCCGTTGGAATTCCCGTTCGCACAGACACAATGGCGGCAACATCGTCCTCCTCCACATCAGCGATTTCCGTGGTGTCCTTTTCCGCCTCCCATCGGATTCGGGCACGGGAGCATGCTTCGTCCAACAAGTCGATTGCCTTGTCGGGAAGAAACCGGTCGTGCAGATAGCGATCTGCATAGTGAATTGCCGTGCGGAGAACGGTGTCTGAAATGTGCACCCGATGAAATTCCGCATAGGTTTCCCGCAATCCCTGCAGCATGGCGTAGCATTGTTCTGCAGAGGGTTCGTGGACTGTGACCGGCTGAAACCGCCGTTCCAAGGCACCGTCCTTTCCAATGGTCGCTCGGAATTCCTCTGGTGTGGTGGCACCGATCAGCCGAATTTCACCCCGTGCCAGCTGCGGTTTCAGCATGTTTGCTGCATCAATTGCACCTTCTGCGGCACCGGCTCCTACAATGGTGTGCAGCTCATCAATAAACAAAATGACATTGCCGTGCTCCGAAGCCTCTGCCAGACAGTTCTTGAGCCGTTCTTCAAAGTCGCCCCGATACTTTGCACCGGACAGCAATGCTGGCAGATCCAGTGCAAACAGCTGCATTTGCTGTAAGGACTCCGGCACGTCACCCTGTAAAATTTTTCTGGCAATGCCCTCCACGATTGCAGTTTTTCCAACGCCTGCTTCTCCGATCAGACAGGGGTTGTTTTTGGTGCGTCTGGAGAGAATGCGGATCATCTGCTGCAATTCTTTTTCCCGTCCGATCAGCGGATCATAGCGGTAAGGATTTGACGGATCTGTCATCAACTTTCCGTACTGAAACAGTGCCGGACAATTTTTGCGGGAAAGGGTATCCATACGGTTTCGTTCCATTCGCACCCCATAGGCAGTGTCGCTGCTGCAAAGCGTGCAGAGCTGGTTCAGACTGACTCCCAACTTCTTCAGAATGGTGACTGCACTGGAACAGGGAGCGTGGATAATTGCCAGCAGCAAATGTTCCGTTCCCGCCAGACAGCACCCCGCATCTCTGGCACGTTCCTTGGCATCTTCCAGAATTGCCACCAGCGAAGGGGTCAGACAATCCTCCTGTACCTGTGCAGGAATCCCGCGTCCCACCAGATCGACAATGCCGTTTCGCAGCCGTTCCGTGTTCAGCTGCTGTGCCGCCAATGCACTGGCAGCCGCATTGCCGCCCTCCTCCATCAGCCCCAGAAGCAGGTGCTCACTTCCAATATACGTGTGCCCGAACTCCTCCGCGGCGTGTATCGCTTCTTTCATGGCAAGGATCGCCTTGCCGGTAAAACCTTCTGTATATCGCATATTGCCGTTCCTTTCTGCCGTGTGTTCACACTTTATTTCTTTTGAACGGGACAAGTATAGCATATTTTTTCTGCAAGATTTGTCGAAGCAGTCACACTTTTTCTCCACGGGCATATGATGTACTATGAAACAGACAAAAAACAGTTTGTTTCAAATAAAACTGACACAAAGGAGTCGTGTATTATGTGTTTCGAAAATAATGGTGGATGCTGCTGGATTATCATTCTGCTCGTGATTCTGTTCTGCTGCTGCGGCAATGGCTGCGGTGGCGGCTGCAACAATGGTGGCTGCGGCTGTGGCTGCTAATTGCAGACACGCTGAAATGATCTGCTGATAAAAAAACAGGTGTGGGGAAGTCCCTGCACCTGTTTTTTGTGTATAACTTCTTATTTTAAGAACGGCAGCCAGCTGTCCAGCAGTCGCATCGTACCTTGTTCCAGTTCCTCCGGCGAAAGACAAGCGTAGCCCAGTACGATCTGCGGCGTAGGCGGCACTGCCTGCGGCGTTTCATAGTAGTCGGAAAGCCCGTAGACAACAACGTGTGCTGCTGCGGCAGCCTGTACCAGTTCCTGTTCCGTGCAGGGCAGCTGCACTTCCAGCAACAAATGCAGTCCGGCAGCTTCTCCGCAGATGTGCAGATACGCTCCCAGCGGGTGAGAGCGAAGCAGTTCTGTCAGCCGCTTTTGCCGTTGGCGGTAGGTCTTTTTCATGCGGTTGAGGTGGCGTTCAAAATAGCCTTCCTGCAAAAAATGTACCAGCGTGTACTGTTCAAAACTGGGGACACTGGACGAATAGAAAGAGAAGTCCTGTTCGAACTGTTTTGCCAAAGGCGGCGGCAGCACAACATAACCGATTCGCAGCGATGGTGCAAGGGTACGGGCGAACGTGTTCATGTAGATAACGTGCCCACTATTGTCCATGCTGTACAGCGACGGCAGCGGCTTCCCCAGAAACCGCAGTTCGCTGTCATAGTCGTCCTCGATGAGGTAGCGGTCTGTCTGAGCACTTGCCCATGCCAGCAACTCTGCCCGTCTGCGTACCGGCATGATCATACCGGTGGGGAACTGGTGGGACGGTGTCACATGTGCCACGGAAGCACCGGATTGCTGTAGGGCTGCCAGTTGCAGCCCGTTTTGATCCATCGGCACATCGATCACCGAGGCACCGTTGCTGCGTAGAATGCGTTTGCCTTTGGAATAGCCGGGTTCTTCCACGGCATAGCGGCGGGACGCACCCAATAGCTGCACCAGAATCCCCAGCAGATATTCCGTACCGGCACCCACCAGAATTTGCTCCGGTGCCGCATGAATATCCCGAAACGCCCGCAGGTGAGCCGCAATTGCCACCCGCAGTTCGTACAAGCCCATTGCCGGCGGCGATTGCAGCAGCTTTTCCTGTTTGGAGGAAAGCACCTGTCTGGAAAGCTTTGCCCATGTGGCAAAGGGAAACTGCTCCAGATCGACACCGCTGGTGGAAAAAACAATTCGGTCGTCCGGGTCAGTCTTTGCCAGCTGTGATGAGGGGAAAGCCGTTTCTTTTGGCATATGTGCCAGCAGCGGTGCATCCGGATCCACAAAGTAACCGGCACGTGGACGGGAATACAGATACCCCTCTGCCGCCAGCTGTTCATAGGCAGTCTGTACCGTCACTATGCTGGTTTGCAAGTGTGCGGAAAGAGCACGGCGGGAAGGGAGTTTCTCGTCAGGGTGCAGAACGCCCTGTGCAATATCCTCCCGAATGGCTGTGCAGATCTGCTGGTACAGTGGTTCAGGATTGCTGGGATTCAGCAGAATGGTCAGCATCTTGGTCGATTCCTTCGCCGTTCAGGAACTGCTGCATCTTGTCGGCAGACCATTCCATTTCTACATCAGAAGCCTTGGCAGCTTTCGCCTGTTCCTCCGAAGCGTCAAAGATCTCCGAAATTTCTTCTATAGACTGATTGGTGAGTGCATCATATTCCGACGAATGGGGTGATGTGCCGGATAGTACGTGGAAGATGTCCTCCGCCGACAGTTCACTTGCAGCATCTTCTGTAGCCGGCTGTTCTGTCGGATTTTGTTCCGGAGCAGCCGGTTCTTCTGCCTGTGGTTCTGCAACAGTATCTTCTGTTTCCGTTGCTGCCGCAGATGCTTCCGGAGCAGCCTCTGTGAAATCTGCATCATCTGCTGCCGGTACATCTGTATTTTCCGGAATTTCAGTTTCCGGAGTTTCTGCGGTTTCTTCCGGCTGTTCCGGTGTTTCTGTCGGTTCCGGCTGCTTCGGCGGCTCTGTGAATGGGTGTTTCAGGTGCCAGAGCATTTCGTCTGCGTCCATGAAGTCCGCACTGTCTTTCTGTACAGCCTGAGCCGCACGTTTTTGCCGCAGTTCAGCCGCAACCGTAGAACGAATATTTGCCGGAACGGTAAGCGTATCTGTCATGCGGGGATACATCTCCGGAATTTCCAGTACGTCCAGCTTGAACTTGCCGCCGGTGATAAAGACACGCATGCTGTGTGTGCCTTCCGGCAGCTGGTCAATGACCAGACAAGCCTGACGGGGCAGACAGCTGGGAACAAAGCAATTTTCGTACATGGTGTGTCCGTCGATCAATACCGTAAATTCTGCATTCTCCGCAGTACCAACAATAGCAATGCCGCCGCCCTCAAAGGTACAGGAGAATTCCGCACCGGTTTTCGCTTCCATAGAGGTGCGGTTGTAGAAGTGGTAGCTTTCCATGGCATGTACTTCCCAGTTTTCGTTGTACAAGATGCCGTTTCCGAAGCAGTCCACACGGCGGACATACAGCGGCTGTACCGAAGCCGGCTCCAGGTGAATGTTCCGGAACATATTCCATGCGTATTCACTGCAAAGGCTGGCACGACCGCTGTTGATCATGCACTGCGGCGTATACTTTGCCAGGAAATTGCCGTTGATGAAGAAGAAGATCGCGTTGCCCAGTACCACCAGTTTCAGCTTGTTCCACTGTTTGGGGTCAATGTGCTGCGTAATGCCCTCTGCCGCAACACTTTCCATATCCATTAATTTCCAGCTGCCGTCGCCGTAAAGTCTGCCGCTGTAGCCGCACATGGAAGTGAACTCACAGGTGACAGTAGAATTATAGCGGATACCGATTCCGGCGAAGTTGTGTTCCTCCAGATTGGAAAGCTTCACTTCTGCCTCCATGCTGTAGCTTCTCCACTTGTCATCGCCGAAGCAGGTCAGCGGCAGCGGTGTCCCGCGGAACCGCCAGTTGGTGGGTATGATCTGCGGCGTGATCTTCTGGCAGATCGCAAAGCCGTCCTCTGTTTCTACCAACTCGAACGCACCGCCCTGATCGGTCATGTATCTGGGAGCACAGCCGCGGACAGCAATTTCTTCTTTGGTGTACTGTAAATTTTCCGTGTAGGGAAGTGCCAGGCGGGAGGACAGATGCGGCTGTACTGCCGGAAATGTGTTCACGCCGTCCACCCAGCTCACGTCCATAGTCGTCACTGTCATAATGGAACGTGGCGGCACCTTAATGGTAAATGTGTCCCGATGATTCCGGATCGGCCGAATTTTCTTGCCGATGCGGAACCAGTTGGCATCATACGCCTGTCTGCCGGAAGGTCCCTTGGTGATAACACTGGAAAATACGGTAGGCTCAAATGCCATATCCTTGACCTGCACCGTATAAATGCGAACGTCCTCGCTTTCGTTGGTGAAGAACATGGACATTTCGCTGCGGTCCGGTGCCGTTAGCGTCATGAAATTGTGAGTGGTGTTGGCAATGGCATGATTTTCCTCGCCGTCCCCGTAGCAGGCACCGTTGACATACATCCAGCCCTTTCTGGCAAAGCGGCTGAAATGCATTGCCAGCCAGAAACCAATATCCAGAACAAAGTGTCCGGACCACGGCTCCCAGGCCCGAATCAGCTGCTTCGGGGCATAGCAGGCACCGTCATAGTAAGCGGCAACTGCCGGCTGGAATTCGTACATGACCATTTTGCCGTTGTAATAGCTGTTGATGATACGGTTTGCCACATCGATAGGACCGTTTTTGCCCACCAGTCCGGACTCGTCTGCCTGTACTGTCAGTTCCGGTACATTGCAGGGGGCAATGCCCTCGCTGTACCAGATCTCCTTGCCGTATGCTTCGTTCAGCAGATTGGTATAAGAATCTCCGAATGTGGTGTAGTGCAAGCCGATGACATCGACCGCATTTCGCAGAACGCTGTTGTCCACCATCTGTTCTGCAATGTTCCGCGTGCCGACCTCGTCAGAGGCGATCAGCTTGATCTTGCTGTAGTCATAGGGGGCATTTTTTTCGTTGTCCAGCATGTGCCGCAGGTAGAGGATCCACGCCTCGTCCGGTGTATCTGTTTCGTTCTGGTCTGCACTGATATAGTCGAATTTCAGCCCGTACACCGCATAAGCTGCGTCCAGTGTTTCCTTGTACCAGCGGTATCTGGCACGCAGTCCGTGTTCCTGACTGATGACAAACGCATCTGTGACCCACTTCGGCTCGCCCCAGCGGAGCATGTCGATGGTAATATCCGGATTGATTGCCTTGGCATCTGCGGCAAACTGGAATCCGGCACCGCGTGTCACGTCTGCCGGTTCATTCAGGGAACGCTTGGTGCAGGGCTCTGTGCCGGAGGAGGAATTGACATCTGCTCCCAGTTCCAGCTTGATGTGTGTCAGACCTGCACCATAATCCTTCTGAAACAGCAGCCGCATGATCTCCTCATAGGCATGAGGGTGTTCTACTTTATAGTCCAGCAGCAGGCGGGAGGAATTGTTGCCGCTGACGCAGCCCAGTCCACGATAACAAGCGGCAGGGTTTTCATTTGCCTGTGTGCCGTCAGCAAGGACTTCCATCGGTGTAATGGTTGAGCGTTCTTTGAAGTTTGAAAAATGGTTGACAATCTTGTTGTTTTTCATGGAAAAGTCCATTGTCATCGTTTCCTTTCGCTATATTTTTCACTGTATTGCAGCAGTTCCCGCAGAGATTCTTCCGGAACACTGGGATCCGGTTCTGCAATGAGAAACTTGATCTTTTTTCCCATTTCGTCGAACATGTGTTCGTGTTCGGTTTCGAAGTACCGCAAAGTCGGTTCGCTGTGGAGATCACGGGTCATTGTCGTAATGCGGAATCCCGCTTCCGGAAAATATTCCAGCGACTCCTCAAATAATTCGTCATCGTCAGTTTTGAACCAGATTTCCCCGTCCAGCAGCATGCGGTACTGCACCAGCTGCCGCGGGTGTGTCAGCCGGCGTTTCTTGTGCTTGCCCCGCGGCCACGGATTGCAGAAATTGATGTAGATTCGATCCAGCCGGTCTGTTTCAGCAAAACATTCCCGCAGGTACATAATATTATCGATCATAATGCGGACGTTGTCCAGCGGCAGTTGCTGTTCGGCATAGGCGGCTTCCAGCTTTCGCTTTGCCAGTACCAGCATTTCATTTTTGATGTCAATGGCGATGTAATTGTATTCCGGATTGGCAGGAGCCTCCTGTGCAATAAAGCCGCCCTTGCCGCAGCCCAGTTCCAGCCGCAGCGGCTGTGTCTTTGGAAATTGTGCCTGCCATTGTCCTTTGCAGGCTTTGGGATCAGAGATATAAAACGGGCATGCTTCCAGTTCCGGCTTTGCCCAAGGTTTACAGCGAATTCGCATGAAAAAGTGTCAATCCTTTCGGTTTCTAGGGAAAATCTGCAAGCAGATTGCGTGCAAAGCCGTCAGGCGGGCTTTATGCAGTGTTTTCCTAAGTTTATGATCTATTTTATTATAGCATATTTTCCGACAAAACACAAAGGAAAATTGAAAAAAACCAGAAAATTTTGAAATTAGGCATATTTCACAAAAAATATTGTTAAGAACCTGCTTTTGCAAGAAAAAATGTTGCTGCACATGGACAGAAAAAGACACCCTCTCACTTCAGAAATACCGGAAGGAGAGGGTGTCTGGAAATCTTTGTTTTTTGTTTTATGTAGCGTTTCCTTAGGGCAATACCACACAATCTTTGTGCGGTATTGCCTTAGAGTACCAATGTCATCTGTCGTTCCGTGTGGTGATACGGTCGGCAGGTCACACCAGTCAGCAGAAACATTCTCTGGGAGGCTTTCGTGGCATCAGAATCCGCATACTTGTTGTCGTAGTAGATGATTTCCCGAATGCCGCTTTGAATGATCGCTTTGGCACATTCATTGCAGGGGAACAGGGTAACATACAAACTGCACCCCTGTAGGCTGCCGGCACTGCGGTTCAAAATGGCGTTCAGTTCCGCATGGCAGACAAAGGGATATTTCGTGTTGAGGAAATCACCCTCCCGTTCCCACGGCATGTCGTCATCGTTGCAGCCGGTAGGCATGCCGTTGTAGCCCACAGAAACGATTTTGTGTTCCTGATTGACAATGCAGGCACCTACCTGTGTGTTGCTGTCCTTGCTTCGCTGTGCCGAGAGCAGGGCAATGCCCATGAAATATTCGTCCCACGACAAATAATCGTCACGTTTCATCAGTCCACCGCCTTAGCTCGGGAATCCGCTGATTGCCTTTGACAGTACCTGCCGGTACAGAGCCAGATCCAGACCGTTCAGTGTGCCGTCGCCGTTCACATCGCCAGCCTTGAAGTCCTTGCCCTTGCTGTCTACCTTTTCTCCGGACAGATACTGGATCAGCAGGATCATGTCCTTGACGTTCACTGTACCGTCCAGCGTAATATCGCCGACAACCGTTTCCGGTGTGGTAGTTGTAGTGGTCGTTGTGCCAGCACTGGTCGTACCCGACTGTACCGGCTTGGTATCGCCGTGGCTGCCCTTGCTGCCGCCGTCAATATTGCTGCCCTCCGAAGCATCGTAAGAGCTGTAGTAATCACTCAGGGAAATACTGGTGGAGCCGGTACCCAGTGCACGCTTGTGGTCAAGACTGATGTACTTGCCGCTTTCCTGTGTCTGCCAGAGGGACGGTTCAAACAGACTATACTTGTCATCGTCCCATGTGGAGAAGTCATAGCCCAGCAGACCGCCGGTGTCGCCGGAGTTCGGGTTCAGGCACCAGAAAGTGTGGTTGATGTGGTTGTTGATCATGTAATCACGGAGCAGTTCCATCCACTTCTGGTTTTTGCCGCCGTCCATGTGACCGCCCCATTCGCCGATCAGCAGGGGAGCGATGTCCTGATCGTTGATGTACGCCCACGTGTCATACCAGTAGTCGTCCAGCAGGGTTTGGGTGGTGAAATCCTTGTCAAACCATGTCTGGTTATAAACCGACGGGCCGTAGTCGTGGGGAGAATATACGATCTGGCTGTTTCTGGAACTGGAGCCGAAGTCGATCGGATAATCCTTGACACCGCGGAGGTTACCGCCCCACCATGCACCATACCACGGGGACTGGTCTGCCGGAGCCTGCCAGATGTCCGCAGTATCATAGGTGTAGCCCTTTTCTGTTTTCGGATACTGTTCCACGCCCTCAATAAAGATCAGAGCATTGGGGTTCACATCCAGAATAGAGTTGCCGCATTCTGTCGCAGAATATGCCCAGTTGTTCTGGTCGGTGGAATTGTCCCACTTGGCAATATCTTCAGGGCACTTGTTTCCGCTGTAGCCGCGTTTGCCGTGCGGTTCATTTTTCAGGTCGTAGCCGATAATGGTATCGTCATTGCTGTACTTTTCAGCCAGCCATGTGACAGAATCCTTCCACATATCCCATGTGATCTTTTCACCGGAAGCCGCACCAATAGCCATGGTGTCGCCGTCAGAAGCAGCAGAAGTATAATACCACAGATTGTAGTTGTGACCGGAGTTGTGCTCTGCGGGGCTGTGCACGTCGATCATGACTTTCAGACCGTAGTCCTTCATCTTCTGCATGATGACGTCGAAGATCTCCATACTGTTTTTCAGCGTCTTGCCGTCTTCCTTGACAAAGTCCTTGTTGGTGTTGACATAAGTACCAGCCTTGGTGACAGTGCCGTCCTCGCCCACCTGATCGGTCGGCGGCTCATAGCCGGCATTAACGGAGCTGACAGGATCCGGTGTGCCACGCATCCACGAAACCAGAAGTTCCGTGGAGATCGGCATACGAATCAGGTTGATACCGTGGTCGCCGACGGTTTTCAGGAATGCATCAATGTCAGTTGCGTACAGGCCGTGTGCACAGTTTTCTGTGCAGTTGAAGCCGAACCAGTTTGCACCAGTCAGCCAGACCTGATTGCCGTTTGCATCGTAAAGCTTGCTGCCCTCTGCGTGCAGCCAGTCGTCATTATTATCATCTGCGGCAGCGGCGGACAGGCTTGTCTGTACCACCGGAGCAGCGGAAGACAGACACGTTGCCAGCATCATGCCGGAAACGGCAGCTGCAGCAAGTTTCTTTTTGAGTTTCATGGATCAATATCCCCTTTCTGTAACTGTGCAGAAATTTCGTGCAATGCTCTGGAAGCGAGCACATTCATACTCTTTTATTATAGTATGTTCTATCCAAAAAGTCAAGTGATTTCGAGAAAATTTTTATGCAGTGTTTCTTTGGACAACACCGCATATTTACGCGGCATTCTTTTTTCTGCACGGAGATCGCTGTAGCTTCTGTTCCTCCCGAAAGACCAGCAGCACCATGCACAGCAGCATCAGAATCGGAAAAACTGGGTGAGCAGCCGTTTGCGGGACTGCCGATGTTGTCAGCACCTGCTCCGATACAGCAATCGGGAAAAAATGCAGCACAGCAGCACAGATGCCGCCGGAGAGCAGTCCGGTAAAGCCCCGTGCCCAGACCAGCTTTCCGACGGAAATGGTTTTTCCTGTGACGGCACAAATTTGCAGCAGCACGCAGACACCGCCAAACGACAGCAGTCCTGCCAGTACCGGAATCCGCAGGGAAACCGGCAGCGGCAGTGCCACGCAGTTGGAGATCTCCAGTACGCTCCGCACCAGATCTGTCAGCGGAAACGACACTCCCAGTTGCTGCATCAGGGCAGTGCAGCAACGGAACAGTCCTGCCGCCTGGAATATGCCGGTCAGTGCCGCAAAGCACAGGATCATGCCGCAGAGCTTCAGCAGTGTCCGTCCGGCGGAGGTAACGGCAAACGTCAGCATTTGTGCGGAAAACGGGGTTATTGCATTGTTCCCATTCACCGGCGGCGAAATCGGCTTCCGGTGAAACAACAGAAAGCAGAGCAGGAGATTGGCGAACAGATTGGCAGAAAATATCAACAGAAAGCAGGTTCTCCGGCAGGAAACCGTTCCCAGCAGTCCCAACAAAAACGCCGGTCCGCCGCCGTAGCAGACACAGAGCAGTCTGGACGCATCTTCCTTGGATAGGACACCCTGTTTTGTCAGCGTACAGAGCATGCTTGCTCCCACCGGATAACCGGCGAACTGGCTGAGCAGGAACAGGGCAAAATAAGATTCCGGCAGCCCGAACAAGGCAATGCTGAACCGGCGAAGCGGCCGTGCCAACGCCTGCCAGGCACCACTTTCCAGAAACAGCTGGGACAGAATCATCATGGCATACAACGATGGGATAATGACTGTCAGACAGCGGTTCACCGCAGTTTGCAGTTCTGCCTGTATCTGTCCGGCGAAACAGGTGCAGAGCACCAACAGCCCCAATAAGAAAAAAACGGTATACCACCGCAGGCGAAAAAGATGTGCAGTCATAAACGATCCCTCCTGTTCCATGGTATGTATAGCGGCACACATAATATGTTATGGATTCGCATAGACTTTGTCGAGGTGATGTTCATGGAGAACCGGCTGATTCAGGCAGGACGACGTGTGTTGCAGCTGGAAACACATCTGGAAATGCACAGCGATCGGGAAATTTTCATTGAGAATTGCCGCAGGATACTGGAATACAATGACATTCGAATTGTCCTGCAAACCACAGATCTGGTGCTGGAGATCTGGGGGAGCGAATTGCAGACGGACAGCCGTTCACCGGAAAGCCTGCGGATTCACGGAAAGATCCAGTCAATCACACTGACACCAAAGGGGGCACGCAATGGAACAGCATCTGCGGGGAGAGTATAAGGCGGCAGCAGCCGGCGGAAAATTGTATGCATTTATCAACGCCATGCAGAAAGCGGGGGTGTGCTGCCGGAAACAGCATTGCCAGGGAAACACATATCAGTTTCGCTTTTACGCAAAGCATTGCAAAACTGTACAGGAACTGGCACAGGCAAACGGGGTGCAGCTGGAACTGACACCCTGCCGCACTCTGCAAAGCTTTCTGTACCGAAACCGTTTCCGGTTCGGGGTGCCGCTGGGAATTCTGCTTGCAGCGGGACTGCTGTTCTACGGTTCCAACATCGTCATGCAGATCGAGGTGATTGCCGACGACACCATTTCCACATCGGAGGTCACAGCGATTCTGGAAGAATGCGGCGTACAGCGGGGCAGCTGGATTCCGTCGATCGATTTCGGGCACTGTGAAAACAGGATCTGCACTTCCGTAGAGGAAGCGGCATGGGTGGGCATGCGGCACACAGGAAATCGGCTGGTAGTGGAAATTCTGGAACGGACACCGGAACCGGAAATGCAGATGACCCGCAAGCCGTCCAACATCATTGCCGCACAGGACGGGCATATTGTTTCGGTGTCGATTTATCGGGGACAGCTGATGAAGCTGGTAGGGGAACCGGTGCGGAAAGGGGACTTGCTGGTCAGTGGGCTGTACACAGACGAAACCGGACACGTGGGAATTCGTCATGCCATGGGCAGCATTATCGGGCAGTATGAACAGACGGAGCAATTCTCCTGTCCCTACACCCAAGAACTCCGCCGTCCCACCGGTGCGGTGACCACGCGGAAGTATCTGGACTTGTTCACATGGCATCTGCCGCTGGGCAGTACAGATTCGCCCTATGCAGACAGTATCCGGACTTCCGGCTATCACTGGTTTTCTCTGTTCGGCAGGGAATTGCCGCTGGGAATCTATCAGGAGAGTTTTCACGAATACCGCACCCGTCTGCTGACCTTGACACCGGCAGAAGCCGCACAAAATGTGGAGGAGCAGATTCAGCGATATGAGGACAATTTTCTTGCACAGACGGAGATTCTGGAGAAAAAAACAACCGTCCTCGAAACCGAGGACGGCGTTACATATACGGTAACTTATACGCTGCAAGGCGAGATTGGTGTGCAGCAGGAATTATACTTACATTAAGGCAATACCGCACAATCTTTGTGCGGTATTGCCTTAAGTGAGCACTGCATAAAGCCGTCAGGCAGGCTTTATGCAGTGTTTCCTTTAATCCAAGAAATCCTTGACCTTCTTGCTGCGGCTGGGGTGACGCAGCTTTCGCAGAGCCTTTGCTTCGATCTGGCGAATACGCTCGCGGGTGACATCGAATTCCTTGCCCACTTCTTCCAGTGTGCGGGAACGACCGTCCTCCAGACCGAAACGCAGCCGCAGAACTTTCGCCTCACGGTCTGTCAGCGTGGAGAGCACTTCATTCAACTGCTCTTTCAGCAGCATCAGAGAAGCGGCATCTGCCGGAGCAGGAGCGTCGTCGTCCGGAATAAAGTCGCCCAGATGGCTGTCTTCTTCCTCACCAATCGGGGTTTCCAGAGAAACCGGATCCTGTGCAATTCGCATGATCTCCCGTACACGTTCTGCCGGCATTTCCAGCTTGTCTGCGATTTCTTCCGCAGACGGATCGTGACCGGTTTCGTGCAGCAGCTGGCTGGAAACCTTTTTGACCTTGGTAATGGTTTCCACCATGTGTACCGGAATACGAATGGTTCTTGCCTGATCGGCAATGGCACGGGTGATCGCCTGCCGGATCCACCATGTCGCATAGGTGGAGAACTTAAAGCCCTTGGTGTAGTCGAACTTTTCTACCGCCTTCAGCAGACCCAGATTGCCCTCCTGAATCAGATCCAGAAACTGCATACCTCTGCCCACATACTTCTTGGCGATGCTGACAACCAGACGCAGGTTTGCTTCGGACAGCCGCTTTTTCGCATAGCTGTCGCCCTCTGCCATACGCTTTGCCAACTCGGTTTCTTCGTCCGGAGAGAGCAGCGGCACACGGCCGATTTCTTTCAGATAAATTTTAACAGGGTCGTCAATGGCGATGCCCTCTGTAGAAAGGGTCATCTCCAGATCGTCGGACATGTTGAGATCATTGTCGTTCAACACGTCATCAGCAACAGAGTCGTCTACAATCTCAATATTCAGCTGTTCACAGCTGCTGATAATGGAGGCGAGCTGATCGGTGTCGAAGTCCAGTTCGTCCAATACATCGGTGATTTCCTTGGTGGTCAGTTTTCCGGTTGCTTTGCCCTGTTCCATCAGTGCATCAATAGTCATCTTTTTCTGTTCCATAGTATTGTTCCTCCTGTTTACCCGTCAGGGTGCTGCTTTTTCTGAATCAGTTTTAATAAGTCTTCATCAGTTTCGATTGCAGACGGCATATCGTTTTTCAGAGTACGAATGCAGTCCTTGACTTCTTCTGCTGTCACAGGGATCTCCTGATTGCGGGCAGAAATGCCGCTGAGCTTTCCCATTTCACTGTCGGAGAGCACATCGCCCATTGCTGAAAGGGAAAAGCCGGTTTGCCGCTTTACGCTGTCAGCAAATGCCTCAAGCACCTGCCGGTACAGCGGTGTAGGGAACGCGTCCGGCTGGATCTGTTCTATGATCCATGCCGACTCGTCCGGTCGGTTCAGCACGTAGCAAAGAATGCGTTCCTCCGCCTTGTACTCCCGCAGCGGAATTGCAGACTGCGGCTGCTGCGGTTCCGGTCGGACGGTGTGTTCAATAATATCTTTCCACGCCTGCGTAGAAGCCAACTTCTTTTTGCTGCGTATGGTGCGTTCCACCTGCTGATGCAGAACTTCTGCGGAGATCTCCCACTTATTCGCCGTGCGGGAGAGGTATACCTCCCGTTCCAGCGGGTTCTGAATTTCCGCCAGTACAGATACCACCCGTTTCAGAAGCTGTACTTTTCCGGCTTCCGTGTCGGGGTCTAATCCCTCTTTGCACCGGTCCAGCCGGAAATTGATGGCATCACCAGCGCTTTCCAGCAGCAGCCGGAAACGCTCTGAGCCGTATTTTTTGATGTATTCGTCCGGATCTTTTGCACCGGTCATGTGGAGAATGCGGGTGGCAATTCCCACCTCACTGAGCCGGTTGATCGCCTTCTGGGTTGCCTGCTGTCCGGGGCCGTCGCTGTCGTAGGCGATGACCACTTCCTTGGCAAATCTGGAGAGCTTTCGGGCGTGTTCCGGCGTGATCGCCGTTCCCAGCGTCGCCACCACATTGGAAAAGCCGGCTTGGTTGATCGCAATCACGTCCATATATCCTTCCGCCAGAATCATGATCGTGGAAGAACTGTCCTTGGCGAAATTGAGGGAGAACAGATTGCTGCCCTTGTCGAACACCGGTGTTTTTGCCGTGTTCAGATACTTTGGCTGGCTGTCGTCCAGCACTCTGCCGCCGAAGCCGATCACAGCTCCCCGCGTATCCACAATGGGGAACATCACACGTCCGCGAAAGGCATCATACAGATTTCCTTTGTTAGAACGGTGTGCCACATTTGCCAGAAGCAGTTCTTCCTCTGTGAACCCCTTTTGCAGCAGGTAGTCGGTCAGGGCATTCCAGCTGTCTGAAGCGTAGCCCAGTCCGTATTTTTTTATCGTTTCCGGTTTCAGCTGGCGGGAAATGAAATATTGCAGCCCGCGTTTGTCGCTGCCGGAAATGAGATTCCGGAAATAGAAATTTGCAGTTTCCCGATTGACTGCGAACATGCGGGTGCGGAGATATGCACGGCGGTCTGCCTCCCGATCGGTAGGCACTTGCAGACCGCATCGTTCCGCCAGCTGCTTGACTGCATCGGTAAATTCCAGATTGTCCATGCGGCGAACCCACGTAATGACATCGCCGCCAGCCCCGCAGCCGAAGCAGTAGAAGCTCTGGGTTTCCGGAAAAATGGTACAGGACGGTGATTTTTCAGAGTGAAACGGACAGTTGCAAACATAGTGTCTGCCCCGCCGGATCAGATTGACGTAGTTGCCGGCAATCGTTTCCATGGGGCATGCTGCCCGAATCTGTTCCAAAAAGTCATTGCTGTATGTCATTGTTTGTCACCGCCTTTTTGGAACAAGATCATGATTTCCAACTTTTCGGAATGAATAATTCCTGATACAGATCCACGGCATAGCCATCGCTCATGCCGGAAATATAGTCGCATACCGCACGGTGCACATCTTCCTTTTCTGCAATTGCCAGATATTCCGGCGGCATCAGGGAAGCGTGGGAAATAAAGTAGGTATACAGCGTTTCCAGCAGCAGCTTTGCCTTGTTTTCCTCCTGCTTGGCGATGGGATTATAGTATACCCGTTCAAACAGGAAAGCATGCAGCTTGTCGTGCATTGCCTGAATCTCCGGAGCCATGCCAATGGTTTCCGAACCGTGCTCCACCACGGCTCCCACCAGACAGGTGATGCGTTTGGTCTTGGTGTCACCCAATACTTCCAATACATCTTTGGGAAGTTCTTCTTTTTGCAAAATGCCGGCACGAATCGCGTCCTCAATGTCGTGGTTCATGTAGGCAATGCGGTCTGCCACACGGACAACGTTGCCCTCTTTGGTATCTGCCACCCGATTGGTATGGCAGAGAATGCCGTTGCGGACTTCTGCCGTCAGATTCAGTCCCTGCCCGTGCTTCTCGATCAGGTCTACTACACGAAGGCTCTGCTCATAGTGCCGGTACCCGTGGGGGCAGATGCTGTTGAGAATAGATTCTCCGCTGTGCCCGAAAGGCGAATGTCCCAGATCGTGCCCCAGTGCAATGGCTTCGGTCAAATCCTCGTTGAGCCGCAGAGCACGGGAAATGGTACGGGCAACTTGTGCGACTTCCAGCGTATGGGTAAGACGAGTGCGGTAGTGATCTCCGGCAGGGGAAAGGAAAACCTGTGTTTTCCGCTTGAGCCGCCGGAACGAGTTACAGTGCAGGATACGGTCGCGGTCCCGTTGGAACTCCGTCCGATAGGGACAGGGCGGTTCCGGACGAAGCCGGCGGGCGTGTCCGATGTTCGGGCATGCGTCCGGTGAAAGGTATTCCAGTTCCTGTTGTTCCAGTTGTTCACGAATGGTCATGGCACATCACCTCCGAAAAGGGCAGGGGTTATTCAAGGCGAAACAGGCAAGCCAGTGCCGTGCCGCCTCAATGCTTCCTTTATATATACGCAGGAAATTGCAAAACTCCTCTTTTTTCGAAAATTATTTTTTCGCCTTGGAAAAGTCTGCGTATTGCAGCCCGCCGGAAACGATCTCCACCTGTCCGCTGGTCAGTTCGATCAGTTCCTTTTTCAGGGGTTCCCACAGGGTATCCCGCACCAGCAGTTTCAGTTCTACCTGATCTTCAAAGATCGTGTCCAGCTGGAGAATATCTTCCTGCGGCAGGTGGTACGCGATTTTCCCGTACAGGGCATAGTCCGTCTGAATGGAAACCGGATAGCAGGGGAGCATGACTTTGACCTGTGCATTTTCAATGGCGAGGGCAGTGCTGTGAGAGTATGCCCGCACCAACCCGTTCGCTCCCAGCAGCACGCCGCCGAAATATCGGGTGACCACACAGCAAATATCCGTCAGTCCGTTTTTTTGCAGCACGTCCAGAATCGGCATGCCTGCAGTGCCCTGCGGTTCGCCGTCGTCAGAATAGCGGGAAGCGTTGCCTTCCCGCAGCAGATAAGCGTAGACATTGTGCCTCGCTCTGCGGTGCTGTTTGCGGACATTTTCAATGGCTTCCACAGCATCTTCCTGCGTGCGTACCGGAAAAAGCTGGGCAATAAATTCCGATTTTTTCTCCACAAACGAAGCCGATACCGGTGCGGCAATGGTACGATATTCCATTCTTGTATCTACCTCCACGTAGACAAAAAAGGACGGTAAACAAAATACCGTCCCTTTTCCATTGTCGTGTTCGAAAAATGTAATCTGAATTAGTCCAGATTGAAACGCTTCTTGAAACGATCTACGCGTCCGCCTGTGTCAACCAGCTTCTGCTTGCCGGTGAAGAACGGGTGGCACTTCGAGCAGATTTCGACCTTGATGTCCTTCTTGGTGGACATGGTTTCCATTACGTTGCCGCAGTGGCAGGTGATGGTGGTCTTTTCAAAATTCGGATGAATGCCTTCTCTCATGGGGTTTCACCTCCTGTATCTGTTGTTTGTATCAACAGCAGCCCATCGGCCATTGTGCCGACAGTAGTCCTGTGAATCTCTGATTTCTTGCGGCATAGCCGCCACAGTTTCTTATTATATCATAGAACGAAAGACTTGTCAAGCCTTTTTTTCAAAAAATATTTCTTTTTCCAAAAAATCGACAAGCTTATCACTGCCAACATACTCCTTGCTGGAAACAATGCGGAGTTTTCCGCTGGGAAAAGTCAATGTGTAGACAGCACCTTTTTGTTGAACCGAAATCAGTTCTGCCCAGCGGTAGACCTGCTTTTTCCCGAAAGTATTGTGCTTTTCCACAAATGTATCTGTGTAAAAGATGCGGTAATTACGTCTGAACAGCATGCAGAAAATACCCGAAAGGCTGCTGAGCAGAAACAGGATACCGCAAGCGAAAGAATCCCAATCCGTCATGCCGTCAGCCCAGATAACAATGCTGAGAACGCCAAACGCCGCAAAACAGATAAACCAGATGCCTCCGGCAATACTGAAAGCTTTAGAAACTCTCACGCATTTCCGATAAGAATTTTCTTCGTTTTCTCTGTCGATATATTTGTTTGTCCATTTGTCAAACAGCTTCGACAACAGTACAGAAATGGCGTGGGAAAACAGAGAAATCATTGGACACCTCCCAGTGAAGCGAAATATGCACGGAACGCCGCCGGAGAAAAAGCAGCGTTGGTTTCCAGCTGCCATTCCAGTTCTTCCAGATTGTTCCCGTCATATTCGATTTCCTTAACGAAAAGCTGCCAGATTCGCAGCCGCTGTTCTGCGGTATGAAATCCCAGCCGTCTGCTGTATAAGAGCACCACGCACACAGAAAACGCCGCCATTTGCACTGGCAAAATTTCTGCTTCTGGAGTTTCGGCATATGCCGCACGGAGATAATACCGGTACAGCATATCCATTGTAAACAGCCGAATTTCTTGATCCAGTGCAGGCGTGTATGCCAAAAGATTTTCCGGTTCCGGTGCATTTGCAGCCTGTTCCAGCATCTGCTTCCAGTCCGAAGTCAGCACTTCACAGGATCGCAAAAAGGACAGAACAGCTTCTTCCATGCAGGGAACAGCCGCCGGTTCCTGCGAAACACCTGCCCATTGTTCCGCAAGTGTCAGACAGGCGGACAGCTGTGCACAGGCAGAAGCTGAATCGTCCTGTAACCGAAAAAATAATGCTTGTCGTTGTTCTTGTAACCGCCGCATGTTCGCCGCTGCATATTCCGGCGGTTCCTCTGTTATTGCCGGAGAACTGCGTTCTGTCAGCTGCCACTGCTTCGGTGTCAGCGAAAACAGCAGCCTTGCCGCTTCCGGACAGGCGGGGGAGATGTCATACTCGATAAAATCCCCGTAGTCCTGCGTGATGCGGGGGAACAGCCGGCAAGTTTCACACAGGGCATCTTCTCCCAATTCCCCGTGAATATCGCAAAGCTGCTGTGCATTCCAAAAAGGACAGCGACTATTGTGTTCCTGAAAAACGATGTCGCCGTCTGCATCGGTAATCATTGCCTGCCGCAGCCGTTCTCCCAGCATGCCGGAAACAGAACGGTATCTCTCCGCAGATGCCGTGTCCACAACGATTTCCCATTCCTTGCAACAGCTGTCCGGACAGGCTCCGGCAATGCAGTGAAACGCCGCATAATGGGACGGGTAGATTTCTCTCATAACACATTCCTCCTGATAAAGGCATTATAGCACGTGGCAATTGCCTTTGTCAAGGCAACACAAAAGGCACTATGCTTCTGCACAGTGCCTTTTTGCCGTTAGATTATAAAGGAAACACTGAATAAAGCCCGCCTGACGGCTTTGCACGCAATCTGCTTGCAGATTTTCCGTCATATTGCCCAGAAATCCCTTGCCAGACATACAGTCTGCCTGCGGAATTTCTATGCAATCTGCCGAAAAATCTGACTATGCATCTTACGCACAAGCTTTATTCAGTGTTTCCTAAAATATTTATGCGTTTTCCAGACACATCTGACGCAGACGGGACAGATCCAGACCGTTTACTGCTTCGTCTGTGTTTACATCTGCACAATCGTAAGCTTCTTTTGTCAGAGTGACTTCACCCAGCAGATACTTTTGCAGCAGAACAACGTCTACAACAGTGACTTCATTATCCAGATTGACATCACCCGGCAGATGCTGATCTGGCTTTTCCGGAACGTCGGGGTCAGTTACCAGTTCAGCAGCTGCGATTGAAGAGATCTGATAAATAGTCATATTCACACCGGCACGGGCAAACAGATGTGCAGCTGTGCTCAGATCGCTGCCCCAAGCCTTTGTGATCGCTTCGTGAGAATAGTAAGCGATACCAGCTTCCTCGTCAATGTCATACGCGTTGATTTCTGTCCAGTTGCCCCAGCTGTCGTTGCACAGTGCCAGAATCGGAGCCGCACCGCCGGTGTAGCGAATGGCAATTTCGCGGTTCTCGGAAATCTGCTCTGCCGTGATATCCAGTCCCGGTGTGCAGTTGCCGCCATTGCCGTCCGAAGCGTCCAGAACCAGACCGCTGGCATTCTCATAAATGTTGTCGCCGCTGTTGATGTCTGCATGTTTCCATGTAGGCAGGTGGCTTTCGCTGCCCCAGACAATGCTGTCGTCCTGCATCACAGTCATCATAGCATCAACAACCGGTTCAGAAGCCTCATACCAAGTGTTGTTGCTGCGGTCTACATAGCCGTGAGCCTCTGAAGCAGATGTGGAATTGGTGATAGCATTGTTGTCCCAAAGCACGCAGGGGATTCCCAGCTTTTTTGTCCATGTCAGATAATAGGTTGCCCAGTCGCATCTTGCGGCAGTATTGTTAAAGTTGGAAGCACTGAATTCGCCCAGTACCACCGGAATATCCTTGTCTGTGAAATAGTACCGGATGTCAGAGAACAGCGTATCCAGATCACTCTGATAGTTGCCGGAGAAAGTGGTGTGGTCACCATCGCCCATGGCAAATGCATAAGGGGTGTACGCATGGAGCGAAACTGCCACATAGTCATCGTCCGGCACGTCCAGGGCAGAGTAGGAACTTGCGTATGCCGAAGCAGCATAAGACGGGATCATCAGCAGACGGGTGTTCTGATAAGGAGAATCAATGGAACGTACCGTTTCCACGAAATCGTTGTCCAGCTTGTTGACTACTTCATAGCATTCCGCGTTGCCCTGCCATTCGTAGGAAGCTCCGGTCTGTCGCGGTTCGTTCATGCCCTCGAAGATCAGATGCTGGTCGTAGTCCTTGAAGTAGGTGGCGATCTGTACCCACATCTGCTTCAGCCGTTCGGACATTTCCTCATAAGCAGTGGGAAAGTCAGAACGATTGATCCACTCCTCGTGGTGCAGATTCAGAATGACATACATATCCTGATTATAGGCGTAGTCCACTACTTCCTTGACACGCTGCAACCACTGCTCGCTGATCGTGTAAACAGGCTTGCCATTTTCGTCAGTAGTCGTTGTGACATTCTGATACCATGTGGTGGGAACACGAATGGTGTTGAATCCCTTTGCCTTGACGGTGTCGATCAGTTCCTGCGTAACTCTGGGATTGCCCCAGCTGGTTTCACCGCTGTATCCGGTGGAATCCAGAGAGTTGCCAATGTTCCAGCCGATCGTCATGTTTTCCGTAATATCATCGGCGGTCATGGTTCCCTCAGCGGAAGCGGTTGTCTGGAAAAATGTCATGCCGGAAAGCAGCATGACTGCGGCAGTACCGGCAGCAAATAACTTGCGAAACTGAAATTGCATAGTTTTCCTCCTTGGAACGTGCTCTTTGTACACATCATTTTTCATCAAACGAAATGCCGGAAAAACGGCATATTTTCTTTTATTATATCATGAAGGAATGGAAAAGTCAATAGATTTTGATTCACTTTCACAATTTTTTCTGTACAAATTTGCAGTAGCATTCTTAGGGCAATACCGCACAAAGATTGTGCGACAGATGCGTCGTCAAATTTTTCG
>ENA-ORVG01001897-ORVG01001897.1-human-gut-metagenome-genome-assembly--contig:-NODE-1897-length-22593-cov-3.425370_pt1 | contig 22593 bp, 19 predicted proteins | sample MGYA00242091_ERZ509233 | MGnify/ENA primary metagenome ERZ509233 (study PRJEB26280, sample SAMEA2338840) | human gut metagenome | biome: human gut; feature: human-associated habitat; material: faeces... | reverse complement strand
GTTACCTGACACCGCTGGAGGCAGAACGCATCAACCATCAGATCTGCACAGGGGCACATGCAGACTGTACTTTATATTTTACAGATGGGATCCTTGCAAATATGGTGAAAGTCAACGCCCAGTCAGAGTATGCCAGAAGGACGAAAGAAGTCAACTGGCGTGTATACGAGCAGAACCGCAGAATGGCAAAACAGAATATTGATATGCTGACCAATGTTTTAAAACGTGCACTGGTAGCCAGGAACGAAAAAGAAACCTATGTGGGAGAATCTGGTAGAATCCTGCCAAATCGCCTCTGGAATATCGGACGGACAGAGAACAGAAAATTGTTTCAGCAGGAGAGCAGGCGTTATAATACCGATTTTGTGGTTGAAGTGCTGATCGACGGCAGCGGTTCCCAGAGAAGCAGACAGAGCCATGTGGCACTGCAGGCTTTTATGATCAGTGAGGCACTCACCAATGTTGGAATCCCACACCGGGTTATGAGTTTCTGCACGTTCTGGGATTATACGGTCATGCGGAGATTTCGGGAATACGAGGATAGAAGAGAAGCAAACCTGCGTATTTTTGAATTTTACGGCTCTTCCAACAACCGGGACGGACTGGCTGTGCGTGCTGCAGCCGCAGGGCTTCTGAAAAGAGACGAAGAAAACAAAATCCTGATCGTGTTAAGCGACGGAAGACCAAATGATATTGTAGTCAATCGCCCGAACAGCCGCAATCCCAGGCCTTATTTCGGTGATTATGGCACAAAAGATACGGCAATGGAAGTACGGCATCTGCGAAATGCGGGTGTATCCGTACTCGGTGTTTTTACTGGGGAGGAAGGGGATCTTCAGGCGGAGCGGAGAATTTTCGGCAAAGATTTTGCCTATATCCGCAGAATTGATAATTTTTCGGCAGTAGTCGGAAGATATTTAAAAAAACAGCTGGAAGAGACTTGTAATTAACATCTAAATCCTTTACAATAAAATGCGAGTGCAAAAAAGCACTCCGAAAACTTGCGTAAAAGTATCTTAAAAATACAGGAAAGTATGGTGGACCATGGGAATCATTGAGGCGGCGAAGCTGGCATTTGAATATAAAAAGTATGACGAAAATGGGGAAGTCGAAGAGACGATCCGTGCCGTGGACGGTGTGGATCTGGATGTGAAAAAAGGCGATTTTGTGGCAATTCTGGGGCATAATGGTTCCGGAAAGTCCACGCTTGCCAAGCAGATCAATGCGATTTTGACACCGACAGACGGTACCTTGTATGTGGACGGTATGGATGTGCGGGATGAAAAGAATATCTGGGAGGTACGTAAAACGGCCGGGATGGTATTTCAGAATCCGGACAACCAGATCATCGGTACGGTGGTCGAAGAAGATGTCGGATTCGGACCGGAAAACATGGGAATACCAACCGAGGAGATTTGGGAGAGAGTTGAAGAGAGTCTCAAAAGTGTCGGCATGTGGGAATATCGCAAAAATTCTCCAAACAAACTTTCCGGCGGACAAAAACAGCGTGTGGCGATCGCCGGCGTGGTTGCAATGCATCCAAAATGCATCGTTCTGGATGAGCCGACCGCAATGCTGGATCCGAACGGCCGAAAAGAAGTGATTCGTGCCGTGCGTGCGTTAAATCAGGTAGAAAAAGTAACTGCCATTTTGATCACGCATTATATGGAAGAAGTTATCTATGCAGATAAAGTAATCGTGATGGATGATGGAAAAATCGTTATGCAGGGGACACCGTTCGAGATTTTTGCTCAGGTGGACACTCTGAAAAAATACCGTCTGGATGTGCCACAGGTGACTCTTCTGGCACACGAACTGAGAAAAGCCGGTGTTGATCTGCCGGAATGTGTACTAAGTACGGAGGAGTTAGTAAAAGCATTATGTCAATGAAATTAAAAAAAGTAAGCTACGTTTACAGTGAGGGCGATGCGTTTGAGAAAAAAGCACTCGATGAGATCAGTCTGGAAATTCCGGACGGACAGTTTATCGGGATCATCGGTCATACCGGCTCCGGGAAATCTACGCTGATCCAGCATTTAAACGGACTGCTTCGGGCAACTTCCGGTGCGATTTATTATGATGGAGAAAATATTTATCAGGAAGGTTACAACATGCGTACCCTGCGAAGTAAGGTCGGTCTGGTCTTCCAGTATCCGGAGCACCAGCTTTTTGAAGTCGATGTTTTTTCTGATGTCTGCTTTGGACCGAAAAATCTGGGATTATCCAAAGAAGAAGTGGAAGAGCGGGCAAAAAAAGCACTGATACAGGTTGGCCTGGATGAAAGCTATTATAAGAAATCGCCGTTTGAACTTTCAGGCGGTCAAAAAAGGCGTGTGGCGATTGCAGGTATCCTTGCGATGCATCCGCAGGTGTTGATCCTGGATGAGCCGACCGCAGGGCTTGATCCGAAAGGACGCGATGAGATCCTGGATCAGGTAGCACTGCTTCAGAAAGAACGTAAGATCACAGTTATACTGGTGTCGCACAGCATGGAAGATGTTGCCAGATATGTAGATCGTATTATTGTAGTAAATGACGGAAAGATTTTGTTTGATGATACACCAAAACAGGTCTTTCAGCATTATAAAGAGCTGGAAAGCGTCGGACTTGCAGCACCTCAGGTCACTTATGTGGTAAAGGCTCTGAAAGAAAAAGGCTGGGATATTGACACGACAGCAACCACGGTAGAAGAGGCAAAAGAAGCCATTCTTTTGGCAATCAAGAAAAGGGAAAAGATATGTTAAGAGATATTACATTAGGACAATACTATCCGTCTGATTCCGTAATCCACAAAATGGATCCCCGCGTCAAACTGTTTGGGACGATCGTATTTATTATTTCACTGTTTTTGTTTCAGAAGATCAGTGTCTATGTTGTGGCAACACTGTTTCTGGCTGCTGTGATCATGATCTCAAAAGTGCCGTTTTCTTTTATGGTCAAGGGATTGAAGGGGATTTTTGTGCTGATGATGATCACCGTTGTGTTTAATCTGTTTCTGACACCGGGAACGACAGCATTTGCGATCTGGAAATTAAAAGTTACCTGGGAAGGTATCCGGCAGGCTGCTTTTATGGCTGTGCGCCTGACCTATCTGATCCTTGGATCTTCAGTGCTGACGCTGACTACGACACCGAATAATCTGACGGACGGACTGGAAAAAGCCCTTTCACCGCTGAAAGTCATCAAAGTTCCGGTGCATGAGATATCCATGATGATGTCCATCGCACTTCGTTTTATCCCGATCTTGCTCGATGAGACAGACAAGATCATGAAAGCTCAGATGGCAAGATGTGCCGATTTTGAGAGCGGCGGACTGATCAAGAAAGCAAAAAGCCTGGTACCGCTGCTTGTTCCGCTTTTTATTTCGGCATTTCGCCGGGCAAATGACCTTGCGATGGCGATGGAAGCCAGAGGGTACCGCGGCGGTGAGGGAAGAACGAAGATGAAGCCGCTGATCTATAAAAAAAGAGACCATATTGCATATGTGATACTGCTGACTTATCTGGTATGTATTATTGCAACGGGCAATATCATAGCATTTTAACCAAATCAAGGAAGTCCTCTGCTTCAATCGCGAATATCCGCTTGACAAGAAGCCCTGATTCATGAAAATTATTTCGTGAAACAGGGCTTTTAATAAAGAAAAAAACAGAATTCAAGTCGAACGCATATAAGATGCGGCATGCGATTCTGGGCAGCTCGGCTGATATATATCTAAAATAAAAGCCATATCAGATGGCAGAATGGAGAAAAAATATGAAACGAGTGAAACTCATTGTAGCATACGACGGAACAAATTATCATGGCTGGCAGACACAGCCAAATGCAGTTACCATAGAAGAAGTCTTAAATCATCATTTATCAGAACTGTTAAAAGAAGAAATCAAAGTGATCGGGGCGAGCCGCACCGATGCAGGTGTGCATGCTCTGGGAAACGTGGCTGTTTTTGATACCAGTGCACGTATGCCTGCCGACAAGATTTCTTATGCATTAAATACAAGGCTGCCGGAAGACATCCGTATCCAGGACTCCTGCGAAGTGCCGTCTGATTTTCATCCGCGTTTTCAGAAAACCACCAAAACCTATGAATATCGTATCCTGAACCGCCGATTTCCGGATCCGACCAGAAGATTAAATTCTTTTTTTTATTATTATCCATTAGATGTAGTGAAGATGCAGGAAGCATCGTTGTATCTGGTAGGAGAACATGATTTTAAAAGCTTCTGTACCGAGAAACCGGAAGTAACAAATACAGTTCGCACAATCTATTCTCTGAATGTGATAAGAGAAGGTGATATGATCATAATACGTGTCACAGGCAATGGATTTCTTTACAACATGGTCCGCATCATTGCCGGCACATTAATCCGCGTGGGAGGCGGATTCATCGAGCCGCAGCAGATCAAAAAAATCCTTGAAGCAAAAGACCGGACGCTCGCAGGGGAGACAGCGAGACCGGAAGGGCTGACACTGATCGGGATTCGCTATGGTGGGAATATTCAGGGCGAACGCATGTGAGACCTGACAATAAATGATTACAGGGGGTTTGTGAAGTTACCGCAGATGTGAGAAAAATCACAGCGAAATATTGTAGAATAAAAACCGTGATCAAGAATCAGGAGGTGGATATTATGAAGAGAAGGAAAAACATACTGGCAGTGCTACTGGCAGTCACAGTTATGGCAACTGCGATGCCGGGCAGTGCGATAGCAGCACCGGTGGACGGACAGACAACGGAAGTCTCTGCCAAAGCCGGAACAGAAAAAGCAGAGAAAAAAGAGCAGATCCGTGTAATCAGCATTACGGATCCGAAACTGGAAAAAGGTTCTTTTGCCAGGGGAACAAAGGTCAAAGATATGAAACTTCCGGATAAGCTTTCTGCCAGAGGCTATAAAGAGAAAGACAGCAAAAAAGCAGAGGATATCAAGATCAAAGATGTTACATGGAAAACAGACTATAAAGAGGATTCCACAGCAGGTAAGTATACCTTTACCGCACAGATTACGGATGATTATAAGCTGGCAAAAGATGTGGTGCTTCCGAAACTGACGATTGAGATCACAGAAGCTCAGACAAAGACAACCGAAAAACAGCCGGAGACAAAAGCTGCAGAGACAAAACAGCCAGAGACAAAGGCAGCCGAAGCAAAGAAGCCTGATACGAAAACAACCGAAAAAACGCCAGAAGTGAAGAAACCGGAAACAAAGGTAACCGAAAAAGAAACAGAAGTCAGGAAACCGGAAACAAAGGCAACGGAAAAGAAGCCTGAGACGAAGATCAGTGAGAAGCAGCCGGAAACAAAGGCAGATGCAAAAGCAAAAGATGCGAAGTCAACGGAGTCTGAAAAAGAATCAGAAACAAAACAGTCAGAGACGAAGGAATCCGAAACGAAACAGTCTGAGACGAAAGAATCGGAAACAAAAGAATCTGAAACAGAAAATACGAATCTGAAGATCACTGCTTTTGAAGTGAAAGATGCCAAAGTGACGATCGATGAGGAAAAACAGACAATCACCGTTCTTATGCAGAAGAGCGATACAGATCTGAAAAAACTGGCACCGAAGATCACGGTTCCGGCAGGTGTGACCGTAGATCCGGCAAGTGAAAAAGAAGTAGATTTCTCTGCATCAGATAAAATACCGGTCATCTATAAACTTACCAGAACCGCAGAAGACGGAAAAACCGTGACAAGAGAATATAAAGTTACGGCGACCATCTGCAAACATGACTGGAAAGAAGCGACCTGTACGGAGGCAGCCATCTGCAAGCTCTGTGGGGTAACAGGAGCAGCGGCTCTTGGGCATGACTGGAAGGAAGCAACCTGTACAGAAGCGGCCGTCTGCAAACGCTGCGGAATCAAAGGATCAGCAGCTCTTGGGCATGACTGGACAAAAGCAACCTGCAAAGTAAAGAGCACCTGCAAACGCTGCAAGATCACACGAGGCAAACTGGCTGCTCATACCTGGAGCAAATGGAAAGTCACAGCCGAAGCAACGCATGAGAAGAAGGGTAAAAAAGAACGTAAGTGTGGCATATGCAAGAAGAAAGAGACCAAGACACTGCCAAAGATCAACTGGATCGGAGAAGCAGACAACAATAAGATTGAAGGACTGACAAATGGCGGCAATTATGCGACCGGTGCCAACATTACCTTCAAGGCAGTTGGTGACCGGATGGATAACAAAGCACCGATCGAAGGAGATGTGCGTTATCTTCCGGTATCCTGGACCTGCGGAACAGGAAAAGGAGATCTGAACGAAACAAACGCCTATGCCAGAACACTCCAGTTTACAACAGCCGGAACCTATACACTGAATGTGACATATGAGCGTCAGCTCTATAAAGACGGCAAGTGGATTGCCAAAGGGGATGCCGATGTACAGACAGTACAGCTGAATGTGACCGGCAATACAATCACCAACAGCACGAACAAAGGTGCTTCTGGTTCAAACTCGAATGTCCGGGTGGCAGCCGTAACCGGTGACAATTCCCCGATTGTTTTACTTTCAATCGTGCTTGCAGCGTCTCTTGCAGCACTCATCGCATTGTTTGTATCCGGCATACGACGCAAAAACAACAGAAAATAAGCCATCTGTCAAACTGTGACGGAAAACAGCAGAAATGATTTTTAAAGGAGTTAAAAAATCCCCTGCAGACAAAAACCTGCAGGGGATTTTAACATACACAGAAAAATTGCTCCATGAAAAAGATTAGTTTTCCATATCTTCAAATTCTGCATTATCCAGCCATTCATCGAATGCATCCGCAACCATTTCATATTCTTCGTCACTTTCGATGTTATCCAGTGTCGGATTTCCGTTTACTTCCTGGAAACGGTACAGATACACGTCACCTTCTTCGGAAGCATTGCCCTTTTCATCCAGCGGAAGCAGTGCAATGTATTCTTTTTCATCTGCTTCAAAGATCGTCAGGATCGCACACTCCATCATGGAACCATCGTCCAGTGTCAGAGTAACGGTTGCTTTTTCACAGTCACTTTTGGAACCGCATGCATCGCAGGAACCAGCACATCCGTTTTCAAAATCGCTCATTCGTATTTACCTCATTTCTTTATAGTTATGCTACTGTTCGTTGCAGCAAGAATGCCCAGGCATTCTTGGATTCGCTGTAACACTTCCTCCACTTTAACAGACAAGTACAAGAAATGCAAGTAGATTTGTAAAAGAAAAGATGATATGATAAAAAGAAAGCAGAGGAAGGAGCATGATGGATGAAACTGATATCGTGGAACGTAAACGGGCTGCGTGCCTGTGTACAGAAAGGATTTTTAGATATTTTTAAGGAGCTGGATGCGGATATGTTCTGTATTCAGGAAAGCAAACTCCAGGAAGGGCAGATCAGCCTTGAACTGGAAGGTTATCATCAGTACTGGAATTATGCGATAAAAAAAGGCTATTCCGGAACGGCCATCTTTACCAGAAGAGAGCCAATGTCCGTGGCATACGGCATCGGTATCGAAGAACATGACCAGGAAGGCCGCGTGATCACCCTGGAATTTGCAGAATTTTACCTGGTGACGGTCTACACGCCAAATTCGCAGAGTGAACTTGCAAGACTGGATTACCGTATGCGATGGGAAGATGCATTTCTTTCCTATCTGAAAGGGCTGGAAGAGAAAAAGCCGATTGTATTTTGCGGAGATCTGAATGTGGCACACAAAGAAATTGATTTGAAGAATCCAAAAACCAACCGAAAAAATGCCGGTTTTACGGATGAGGAACGCGGAAAATTTTCTACATTGCTGGGACAGGGATTTATCGACACCTATCGCTATTTTTATCCGGATCAGGAAGGAATCTATTCCTGGTGGTCTTATCGTTTCCAGGCAAGGAAGAAAAATGCCGGATGGCGTATTGATTATTTCTGTGTCTCGGAAAGTCTGAAGGAAAAACTGGTGGATGCCAAGATCCACACGGAAATCATGGGTTCTGATCATTGCCCGGTAGAGCTGGATATTGATCTTTGAAACGGAAAAAGAGTGTGAATATAATGCAAGGTGCATTGTGAAAAGAGACAATTTACAGTTTCTTATTGCAATGCATCTTTTGCTTTAGTATAATTGTATAGAAGACAGAGACAAGGAGCCGGCATTTTATGAATATTATCAATATAGAACATATCAGCAAGATTTTTGGCGGAAAAGTGATTTTTGATGACGTTTCCTGTGGCATTTCCGAAGGAGAAAAGATCGGTGTGATCGGTATCAACGGAACCGGAAAGACAACACTTTTGCGTGTGCTTGCCGGACTGGAACAGCCAGATGAAGGGCAGGTGATCACACAGAACGGGATCCGGATCGCATACCTGCAGCAGAATCCGGCATTTCCGGAAGAAAAAACCGTACTTTCCTATGTGACAGATGGTATGTGGGACATGGACTGGACACTGCAAAGTGAAGCAAAGAGCATGCTCAATCAGCTGGGCATTTTGGATCATGAGCAGCCGCTGGCAGAGCTTTCCGGTGGTCAGAGGAGAAAGGCAGCACTTGTACGGACACTGGTGCAGGATTTTGATGTACTGCTGCTGGACGAGCCGACCAACCATTTGGATAATGAGATGCTCACATGGCTGGAAGACTATTTGAATCGTTATAAAGGAACCGTGATCATGGTAACGCATGATCGCTATTTCCTGGATCGTGTGAGTAATCGGATCCTGGAGCTGGATCACGGGAAAATTTACAGTTATGAAGCAAATTATTCAAAATTTCTGGAGCTGAAAGTGCAAAGAGAAGAGATGGCACTGGCAACGGAGCGAAAAAGACAGAGCGTCCTTCGTATGGAACTTGAATGGGCAAAACGCGGCTGTCGTGCGAGAAGTACCAAACAGCGTGCGAGACTGGAGCGTCTTGAGGCTTTAAAAGCGGGAAAAGCACCGGTCAGTGACGCCACACTTGAGATTGAAGCAACAGCTGCAAGGATGGGCAGAAAGACAGTAGAACTGCATCATATCAGCAAACGCTACGGAGAGAAAGTACTGATCGATGATTTTGATTACATTGTTCTGAAAAATCAGCGGCTTGGCATCATCGGACCGAACGGATGCGGCAAATCAACGCTGATCAAGATCATTGCCGGGCTGATCGAGCCGGACAGTGGGAGCGTGGAGATTGGTGAGACGATTCAGCTTGGATATTTTGCACAGGAAGTGCCGGATATGAATACCGAGCAGCGGGTGATCGATTACATCAAAGATGTGGCAGAGTATCTGCCGACAAAAGACGGGAAGATCTCGGCATCTCAGATGCTGGAGCGATTTCTGTTTACACCGGAAATGCAGTATGCACCGGTATCCAAGCTTTCCGGCGGGGAGAAAAAAAGACTGTACCTGCTGAAAGTTATTTTTACCGGGGCAAATGTATATCTGTTTGATGAGCTCTCCAATGATATTGATATTCAGACGCTGACGATTCTGGAGGATTTCCTGAACAGTTTTCCGGGGATTGTGATCACCGTATCCCATGACCGCTATTTTCTGGACAATGTGGTGGATCGCATTTTTGAATTTGACGGAAATGGTCATTTGCAGCAGTACGAAGGTGGTTATACCGACTATCTGGAAACAAAACAGAAAAGAACATCACAAGAAACATCGGAAAGCGGGAATGCACTTTTCGGGAAATCCGGAAAGGGAAAGTCTGAGGAAGGGAGTTCAAAATCTTCCAGAGACTGGAAGCAGAACCGTAAGACAAAACTGAAATTTTCCTATAAAGAACAGAAAGAATTTGAAACGATCGATGACGACATTGCACAGTTAGAAGATGGGATCGCCGCTCTGGAAGCTGAGATTCTGGCAAATGCAACAAATCCGGGAAAATTAAACGAACTGATGAAAGAAAAAGAAAAGGCGGAGCATGCACTGGAAGAAAAGATGAATCGATGGGTTTATTTAAATGATCTGGCGGAAAAAATAGAGTCACAGAAAGGTTGATGAAAGTGGAAACATTCCAGGCAATGGGAGCCGTTCCGGTCAAAGACGGAATCGTCTTTTCGATGGAACGCAAAAACAATGAAGAAGCCAGCCTGCTTCTTTATAAAAAAGGCAGTAAAGAAGTAATACAGGAAATACCGTTTCCTGCAACAAACACGATTGGAGATATCGTCTGTGTCAAAGCAGAAAAAATAGCATCTGCACGATATGAATACAATTTTTGCATAGATGGAAAAGTAACTTTGGATCCTTATGCAAAAGTACTGATCGGAACCGGGAAATTTGGTGAGGAGCATCCGGAGGGACACGAAGTCCGCTGTGCGATGATCGCCGGAAATTACGACTGGGAGGATGACCGGAAACCGCAGATCGCATACGAAGATGCCGTGATGTACAGCTTTCATGTACGTGGGTTTACAAAACAGCGTTATTCCGGTGTGCGTCATAAGGGAACCTTCCTTGGAATCACCGAGAAGGCAGAATATTTCAAAGAGCTTGGCATCAATCAGATCAAGCTGATGCCGGCCTATGAATTCGCTGAAATGGAGTCTGTGAAAACACATGCCCGGTACCGTAAAGAAGAAGAGCTTCCGAAGCGTCTGAACTACTGGGGCTATACAAAGGCCTTTCATTTTGCCCCGAAACGTGCCTATGCAGCGACAAAAGATCCGGTGCGTGAATTTAAAGATATGGTAAAGACCATGCACCGTCTTGGTATCGAAGTTCTGATGGAATTTTATTTTCCGGAAGGATGCAGCCCGCGTTATATTACGGAATGTCTGCAATACTGGGTGCAGGAATATCATGTGGATGGATTTCATGTCCGCGGCGTGCAGGGCATCTGTAACCTGATGGCGACGGATCCGCTGTTTGCAGATACCAAGCTTTTAAATATTTATTTTCCGGTGGAGGAGATCTATGGCAAGAAGAATCTGCCAAAAAAGCGGATGGTGGCAGAGTGCAACGATGGGTTTATGATCGATGTCCGGCGTTTCTTAAAAGGAGACGAAGAGAGCCTGAAAGCATTTGCAGAGCGGATGAGGCGGAATCCAAAGGGCAGTGGGCTGATCAATTACATAGCAAGCCATGACGGGTTCACATTATGTGACCTGGTATCTTATGAAGAACGTCACAATGAAGATAACGGCGAGCAGAACCGTGACGGAAGAGTGCAGAATTACAGCTGGAACTGCGGAGAAGAAGGAAAAAGCCGCAAAAAGAAAATTCTGGAGCTTCGAAACCGTCAGATGAAAAATGCATGGTGTATGCTGCTTTTGTCGGCAGGAACGCCGATGATCCTTGCCGGGGATGAGTTCTGCAACTCGCAGCTTGGCAACAACAATCCATATTGTCTGGACAATGAGATTTCCTGGCTTGACTGGAAAGGATATAAATCCGGAAACAGTGAAATGTTCCGGTTTGTAAAAGATCTGATCGCATTTCGCAAAAAGCATAAAATCCTGCATATGGGACAGGAACTGAGCATGACGGACAGCTTATCCTGCGGTTTTCCGGGGATTTCCTATCACAGCAGCAGTGCGTGGTATGGGGAACTGGACGGGCAGAACCGTAAGATCGGTGTTATGTACTGCGGCAAATATGCCGATGAGGATGAACTGATCTATATTGCCTATAATATGCACTGGATGGAGCATACTTTTGCACTTCCGGCTTTGCCGGGCGGCTATCGCTGGAATGTGGCTCTGGATACGAGTGAGGGCATTTTGGAAGAGGACAAATGGCGTCTGTTGCCGGACAGCAGACAGGTACAGGTATCGTCAAGGACGGTAATCGTGTTGATTGGAAGGAAGCATAAAGATGTTAAAGAAAGTAATCGGACACTTCACAACCATCACAAGGCATAAGATCCTGGTGATGAAAGAGTGTTTTAAAATCGGACTTTACAAACAGGGACTGACACACGACCTGTCAAAATATTCGCCGACGGAGTTTCTGGTCGGATGCAAATATTATCAGGGCAACCGCAGTCCGAACAATGCAGAGAGAGAAGAGACCGGCGTATCCAAAGCATGGTTGCATCACAAAGGACGCAACCGCCATCATTTTGAATACTGGATCGATTACAGTGTGGAAAAAGACGGCAACCCGATGACCGGTATGCCGATGCCGAGAAAATATATCGCAGAGATGATGATGGATCGTATGGCGGCATCCAAGATCTACAACGGAAAAAACTATAACGATCATTTCCCGCTGCAGTATTATGAAAAGGGGAAGCACCATTATATGATGCATCCCCAGACAGAAAAAGATCTGGTAAAACTGTTGACAATCCTCGATAAAAAAGGCGAAGATTATCTTTACCGTTATATCCGGCAGGTTTACCTGAAAGGAAAGTGATCATTCCGGATAGATCAGGCGGTCTGCTTTGATATCGGTCAGAACTTCATCTAAATATTTTTTTGCCAGGTAGTTTGCCATGGAAAGATTCATATCCAGATAATTGCCGCAGTCTTTTGGTGATGCCCCAGGTACTTCATCGTGGAAATCGCGGATAAAGGTAAACATTTCTGTGACCAGAGGGACGATGTCTTTGGATTCATAATCTCCTGCGAGAAGCAGATAAAAACCGGTGCGACATCCCATCGGGCCAAAGTATACAGTTTTATCAGCAAAAATCGGATGATTGCGAAGGAAAGTAGCACCGAGATGCTCGATCGTGTGGAGTTCAGCGGTATTCATGACAGGCTCCTCATTTGGGGAAGTCATGCGAAGATCAAACGTTGTGATCGTATCTGCACCGATGTGGTCCTTGCGGGATACATAAATGCCCGGCTGCAGTTTGATATGGTCTATGGTGAAACTTGCTATTTTTTTCAATGGAAAAACCTCTCTTTCTGTTTTTTCAATATTTTTGATGTGGGTATCAGACGAGAAGGCACATATTGCGGCTTCCTGTTTTGATCCAGACATCCTGTCTTCAGTATAGCATTTTGAAAGGCATGTGAAAAGCAGAAATTTGTTGAGTCCGGACAAAAAGAGTGGTAGAATAAAAGACAGTCATAGTGATACAAAAGGAGTGATAGCATATGACGATTGATGAATTATTGGGGCTGCTTGATATGCAGGAAGAGATCTTGCAGTTTTCTCACTTTACAAATGCAGATGCATGGGAGGTGGGCAACTGTATCGTGGCGGAAGCAATCAAAAGAAAACTTCCGGTGGCAGTCAGTATCCGTTTGAATAACGGGCTGACGGTATTTCAGTATGCATCTGACAGTGTGAACCTTCAGAGCGAACGGTGGCTTCAGCGAAAAATGAATACCGTGCGTACCTTAGAGAGAAGTTCCCTTTATACGAGTGTGCTTCTGCGTAAAAGCGAAGAGACGCTTGCAGACTGGTATCTTGATGAGAAAGATTACGCAGCCTGCGGAGGAGGATTTCCGATCCGCATCGAAGAAGTAGGTGTGATCGGAGCCATTCTGGTCGAAGGGCAGGATCATTTTTCTGATCACGATCTGATCGTAAAGAGCATCAGCCGTTATCTGCATATTGATGAAGTTCCACGCATCCGCACGCAAATGTTTTAAAATCATCCGGAATCGGGGCAGTAAAATCCATGGGCTTTCCACTGATCGGGTGGCAGAAAGTCAGCCGACAAGAGTGGAGAGCCTGTCTTTTTATAAGCCGGTAATCCGGATTGTAAAGATAGTCTCCGGGAAGCGGGTGGCCGATGTGGTTCATATGAACCCGGATCTGATGCGTACGTCCCGTTTCCAGCTGTAAAAGCACAAGAGAATAAAAACCGTCAAATTTAAGCAGGCGATAATGCGTTATTGCCCGTTCACCATGGACAAAATCAACCTGCCGCAGGATGGCAGAATCACAGGCTCTCGCGATCGGTGCATCGATCGTACCACATTTTGGAATCTCTCCTGTAGCGATGGCAAGATACTGCCGGTGGATCTTACGTTCTGCACTCATTCTGGAGAGCAGGGCACCGCTTAAACGGTTTTTGGCCAGGATCAGAAGTCCGGTGGTATCACGATCCAGTCGGTTGATGCAGCGATAAACAAAGTTTTCTCCTTTTTGCCCAAAATACCAGGCAGCAGCGTTGGCGAGTGTATTCTCATAATTATGGATCGATGGATGGATCGGCATATCCGATGGTTTATTGATGATCATCAGATCTTCATCTTCATAGACAACCGGAAAAGGAAGGTTTACAGGAACGATATGTTCCGACGGTGTTTCTTCCGGTATCACAATGGTCAGCCGGTCATCCGGCTGAAGGACATAGTTCATATAAACGCCTAAACCGTTTACAAGAACCGTGTCGTCGGTATGCTTCAGACAGGTCAGAATGTGGCGGGAATAGCCGTGATTTCTCAGGTAATCCGTTATTTTTGTGCCGGATTCTTCGGCAGATATGGAGTAAACAAATGTACGTGTCATAGAAAATCCTTTCAGAGTTACTTTTTGTAAAACTAAAGAAGAGTATAGGGCACAAATTTTTGCTTGTCAAAGAAAAGATGAAAAAGAAAGGAAAAAGTAAGAAATGGAACGAGAGAAGTTTGGTTCAAGACTTGGTTTTATCTTGATCTCGGCAGGGTGTGCCATCGGTCTTGGAAATGTATGGAGGTTTCCGTACATTGTTGGAAAGTACGGAGGAGCGGCGTTTGTACTGATCTATCTGGCGTTTCTTCTGATCCTCGGTCTGCCGGTCATGGTAGCTGAGTTTGCGGTCGGACGTGCGAGTCAGAAAAGTGCAGCCTGTTCGTTTGATGTTCTGGAGCCGAAAGGAACAAAATGGCACTTGTATAAATATGGTGCGATCGCCGGAAATTATTTGCTGATGATGTTCTACACAACGATCGCCGGATGGATGATCCTGTATTTTGTGAAGATGGCAATGGGACAGTTTGATGGCTTAAATTCCGATCAGGTAGGGGAGGCCTTCAGTCATATGCTCGGACAGCCGGTCCTGATGACGGTATTTATGGCGATCGCTGTTTTGCTTTGCTTCGGCATTTGTGCAAAAGGTCTTCAGAAAGGTGTGGAGCGTATCACAAAAGTGATGATGGTATGTCTGCTCTCCCTGATGGTCGTTCTGGCAGTTCGTTCGGTCCTGCTTCCGGGCGGACAGGAAGGACTGAAGTTCTATCTGTATCCAGATTTCGGAAAAGTAAAAGAAGCCGGGATCGGTGAAGTGGTCTATGCTGCGATGGGACAGGCATTCTTTACGCTCAGTATCGGAATCGGGGCACTGGCTATCTTTGGAAGCTACATTGGAAAAGAGCGTGCCCTGACAGGCGAGGCAGTCAGCATCTGTGTGCTGGATACCTTTGTGGCACTGATGTCAGGACTGATCATTTTTCCGTCCTGTTTTGCCTACAATGTGCAGCCGGACAGCGGCCCGAGCCTGATCTTTATCACACTGCCGAATGTATTTAACGCCATGGCAGGAGGAAGATTGTGGGGTACGTTATTCTTTCTGTTTATGACATTTGCATCCTTATCTACGGTTATCGCCGTTTTTGAAAATATCATTTCTTTTACTATGGATCTGAAAGGATGGGATCGCAAAAAGGCGGTTTTGATCAATCTGGTCGGTGTACTGGTTCTTTCTATGCCATGCGTGCTTGGCTATAATGTATGGAGCGGTATCACACCACTTGGAGCTGGAAGTACGATCCTGGATCTGGAGGACTTTATTGTCAGCAACAATCTGCTGCCACTTGGAAGTCTTGTCTACCTGCTGTTCTGTACGACGAAGCTTGGATGGGGATATGAGAATTTCCTCAAAGAGACGAATACCGGAAAAGGTATGAAATTCCCAAGACAGATCGCGTTTTATGTGAAATACATTTTGCCGCTGATCGTCCTGTTTATCTTTGTGATGGGATATTATACAAAATTCTTTGCATAAATAAGATACCTGGTTAAACGGTCTTTTGAACTGGCATCATGGTGTCACATATTATAGAAAAAGTGACAGATTCACAATCGAAATCTGTCACTTTTTCTATGAACAATTATGCAAGATTGTACAAATGTTTTATTCACGGACCAGTATTTTTTCAATCTCCAGAATGTACATGGTATGATAATCTTTCTGAGGATACCATTTTTCGTCAAGAGATGAATCGATAAAGCATTCTGGTCTGTATTCCTGTGCATAGAGCTTTTTGCCTGTGATCACGGTATTTGCTTCGGCAAAATACGGAACATCGTCCGTGTGAGCTACGGTAAGACCGCTTTTGGCAATCTTGTCCTCGTCTCTTCCGGATACGGAGCCAAGATAGCTGAGTGTCTTGCGGTACTCTTCATCAAGAACAGAGAGAGAAAGCTTATCGGAAGCGTCGATAAATTCTTTTGTATAACGTTGCGGACGGATCACGATAAAGGCCACGTTTCTGCCCCACATCACACCGACACCGCCCCAGGAAGCAGTCATGGTGTTTGCTTTTCCGTCTTTTTCGGCTGTTACGAGCAGCCATTCTTTTCCAATCATCTGAAATGGATTTTTCTGAAGTTCTTCTGGTTTGATCTCTTTAAAACTCATAGTATATACCTCCGGGTTATTTCGATTTTACTTTATTCCAAAGTTCATTATACACCTCATCGTTCTTTGTGCCAAGATACTGAAACGTTTCCAGATTTGGTACAGTGGAAAGATCCGGGAAAGCGATCTTGCTGTTGCGGATGCTTTCATCCTCGATCAGTTCACGTGCCGCAGTGTTTGGCGTTGAGTAGGTAATGTATTCAAAATTCATCAGGGCGATATCCGGGCGGCAGAGGAAGTTGATAAATTTCTCAGCATTTTCCTTGTGCTCGGCATTTTTCGGGATCACCCAGGAATCGATCCAGAGATTGCTTCCCTCTTTCGGGATCACGTACTCCAGATTCGGGTTTTCCTGCTGGGTGTAGATGGCTTCACCGGAATAAATGACACCGATCGCTGCTTCATTTCCGATCATTTTGTCACGGACCTGATCGATGACATATGCCTGTACCAGCGGTTTCTGGCGGGTCAGCAGGTCTTTAGCTTCGTTCAGTTCATCCAGATCCGTGGAATTTAAGGAGTAGCCGAGGTATTTGAGTGCCACGCCAAATGCGTCACGGACGGAATCCTGCATCAGGATGTTGTCTTTGTATTTCTCATCCCACAGAACACTCCAGCTGTCGATCGGCTCATCTACCATGGTCTTATTATAGAGGATACCAACGGTACCCCAGCAGTACGGAACCGAGTATTTGTTTTCCGGATCAAACTCTTTTGAACGTTCCAGATAGTCTTTGCCGATGTTTTTGATATTCGGAATATTGTCAAAATTGATTTCGGCGAGCAGGTCATTCTCCCTCATTCTCTGGATCATATAGTCTGAAGGACATACCAGATCATAGGCAATGGCACCGGAACTGATCTTCGGATACATGATCTCGTTTGTCTCAAATTCTTCATATACAACATCAATGCCGGTTTCTTCTTCAAACAGGGTGATGACATCCGGATCCATGTATTCGCCCCAGTTGTAGACGATCAGTTTTTCTTTTGTCAGCATCTGACCCTTGGAAGCATAGTAAATACCGCCTCCGACAAATACCAGGCAGATCGCGACAGGGATCACACGTTTGATCAGGATCCTGCCGGCTCTGGAACGGCGGCGGACGTGTTTTCTGGCTGCCGCTGTCTCTGCGTCCTCTTTCGGTGATACGTTGACCAGGATCAGAAGTACCAGAACCGTAACAAACAGCAGGGTAGAAAGTGCGTACATTTCCGGTTTGATGCCCTTACGCACTTCTGAATAGATTTTGGTAGAAAGGGTATCTACACCGGGACCTTTTGTAAAATGTGTGATCACAAAATCATCCAGTGACATGGTAAACGCCAGCATAAAACCGGAGAGCACACCCGGCAGAATGTCAGGAAACGTCACTTTAAAAAAGGCATAAAGAGGAGAAGCCCCAAGATCCAGTGCCGCCTCATAAGTACGTCGGCTCGTCTGTCGCAGTTTCGGTGCCACACTCAGTATGACATAAGGTATATTAAACGTGATATGGGCGATCAGGATTGTTCCGAATCCAAGCGTAACGTGAAAGGCGATAAATAAAAGCATCAGAGAAACACCCATCACGATCTCTGCATTCATCATCGGGATGTTGGTCAGTCCGGAATATAAAGTACGCCATTTCTGTTTCATGCCATGGATCGCGATCGCTGCGGCTGTTCCGATCACGGTTGCGATCACGGCTGCGAGCAGGGAGATGATCAAAGTGGTGTAAAGTGCATTCATGATCTGTTCATTCTGAAAAAGGCTGCTGTACCATTTCAGAGTAAATCCGCCCCATTTTGCCCTGGTCTTTGAATTATTGAAAGACAGCACGATCAGAGTGAGGATCGGTGCGTAGAGCAGGATGAAGATCAGGAAAAGATATATTTTTTCGAGATATTTCTTTATCAAAACGAAGAGCCCTCTCCTTCTTTGTCATATTTTGCTACCAGTGCCATGCTGGCAATGATAAATACCATCAGGACCATGGAAAGTCCGCTTCCGACGTGCCAGTTGCTGTTTTGCTTGAAAGACTGTTCGATGACATTGCCGATCAGCAGGATTTTGCCTCCGCCGAGAAGATCGGAAATAACGAAAGTTGTCAGAGCCGGTACAAATACCATCGTAATGCCGCTGATAATGCCGGGGATGCTCAGCGGCAGTATGATTTTTAAAAAAGTATAAGAAGAGCTTGCTCCAAGGTCTCTTGCTGCATTGATGACATCACGGTCAATCTTGATCAGTACATTGTAGATCGGCAGCACCATAAAAGGCAGAAAATTGTAAACCATGCCAAGAATGATCGACCCCGGAGTGTTGATGATCTCCAGTGCCGGGAGATGCACAAAAGAAAGGATGCTGTTGATCACACCGTTTTTTTCCAGAAGCGTCTGCCATGCCATGGTGCGGAGCAGGAAATTCATCCACATCGGAAGAATGAAAATCAGCACGATAAAACTGGACTGATTGACATTCTTGCTGCTTAAGATCATGGCAAGCGGATAGGCAAGCAGCAGACAGATCGCTGTACTCACGAAAGAGAGGAGCAGTGACATGCCAAGTGCCTTTAAATTTTCCTGTGTGGTGATCTGGGCAAGGTTTGCAAAAGTGATACTGCCTTCATCATTTGTCATGGCATAGTAGAAGACCACCAGCAGAGGGATCACGACAAAAGAAATCGACCAGAACAGGTACGGCCCTGCAAGATAACGTTTATTCTTCAATGTTGACGGCCTCCTCATCTTCAGATTCCGGTTTTTTCATGATCTGGATATCAAAAGGATCTACATGGATGGAAACCTGTGTGCCGACCGGGAACATCTTGGTGCTGTGCACCAGCCAGTCGTATTCATTTGCACGGACTTCCATTTCATAATGAACGCCTTTGAAGATCAGATGCGTGACAACACCGTCAATGCTTCCTTCACCCGGTTTGCGAAGGCAGATATCTTCCGGACGGATCACGACATCGACCGGTTTGTTCTGTCCGAATCCTTCGTCCACGCAGGCAAACGGAACGCCGAGTATTTTTACCAGACGGTCTTTTAACATCAGGCTCGGAATGATGTTGCTTTCACCGATAAAGTCAGCGACAAAAGCATTTTCCGGTTCATTGTAAATACGCTCCGGCGTGCCAATCTGCTGAATATAGCCCTGATTCATAACCACGATCGTGTCAGACATGGTAAGTGCCTCTTCCTGATCGTGTGTTACATAAATAAAAGTAATGCCAAGTTCGTTTTTGAGGCGGATCAGTTCATACTGCATATCCTGACGCAGTTTCAGATCCAGGGCACCGAGCGGTTCATCCAGAAGAAGTACTTTCGGTTCATTTACAATCGCACGGGCAATCGCCAACGCGACGGTTACCGGATACGGGGAAGGGCTGATTAAGGCGGCTTTCAAAGTGGATCTGGGCGAGATCGAGACCATGGCTCATTATAAGGCTGCGGAAGAATTTTTGCCTGGCGTGGATTTTATCCTGGATATAGGCTTTACTTTTTTTCTTGATCTTCAGGCCAAACGCAATATTTTCGGCAATAGTCATGTGGGTAAACAGTGCATATTTCTGAAAAACGGTATTCAGCTGCCTTTTATTAGGCGGAAGATTCGTAATATCTTCACCGTCAAAGATTACCTGACCGCAGTCGGGAGTTTCAAATCCGCCCAGAATACGAAGCGTCGTTGTTTTGCCGCAGCCGCTTGGACCAAGCAGGGTCAGAAATTCATTTTCACGGATATAAAGGTTCAGATCATCCAGAACGGTCTGTGTACCGTAGGATTTTGAAATGTTGATAAAATCAATCAGCTTGTTGCTCATGCTTTATACCTCCAGTCTGAGTTTGTTTTTTAGTGAAGCACCTCCTAATCTTACAACAAAAAAAGGCCGTCTGCAGTGCTTTCCGCGAACATCGGGCATCTTGCCGGATATAGCGCAGAGTGCTTACGCAGTGACCCCTTTGCTTCCAAAAATATCATACACGTATCGATAAAAAATTGCAATATCTTTTTTGTGCAAAATGTTTTAATTTGTCTTAACAAATCAAAAAAAATATGGTAAAATAAAAACAAGACTGACAAGTTAAAGGAGGATTACAGATGAGTAAGGATAAGTATGTTGCATATGTCGGAACTTATACACACGGAAGCAGTATTGGTATCCATGTATACGACCTGGACGTAGAAAATGGTTACATGACAGAACGCGAAGTCGTTCCGGTAAATAACGCATCTCATGTGGCAAAATCCAACAATGGAAAATATCTGTATTCGATTGCAGATGAAGGTGTTGAAGTCCTGAAGATCAAAGAGGACGGCGGACTGGAACCAATCAACAAAGTCGGTATTGACGGTATGAGAGGATGTTTCCTTTCAACAGACAAAGAAGGAAAATTCCTTTTTGTTTGCGGCTACCATGACGGCAAGATCACAGTGGTGCGTATCAAAGAAGATGGAAGTCTTGGAGAAGTGCTCGACGGTATTTTCCATCAGGGACTCGGCAGCGTTGCAGAGCGAAATTTCCGCCCGCGTGTCACCTGTGCGATGATCACACCGGACGATAAATATCTGTGCGTGGTAGACAATGGTATTGACCAGATCAAAGTCTATACGGTAAATCAGACGAACGGTAAACTGAAACTCTATGATATCATCCGCTGCGAACTGGAGTCCGGACCGCGTCTGATCCGTTTCAGCAGAGACGGACGTTTCGCTTATGTGAACTGCGAGCTGACCAACGAAGTGCTGGTCTATGCATACGATGCGAGCGGAGAGGGCGGCAAATTCGAACAGATTCAGAAAGTGGACATCTCCGACAGCAAAGACCACTATGGATGTGCTTCTTCCGGACTGCGTATCGCACCGAGCGGCAAATATCTCTACTGCACCACAGCAGGTTCTGAGACAGCCGGCGTGTTTAAAATTGATCCAGAGACAGGTATGCTTTCCAAGATCTGTATCCTTCCGATCAGCGGAAAGTATCCAAAAGATATTGCTGTATTCCCGGATGAGAAGACCATGGTCGTGCTGAACCATGAGTCCAATGAGATCCGCTTCTTCACGGTGGATTACGAAAAGGGTCTGCTTTATATGAAAGGAAAACCGATCAAGATCGATACGCCGAACTGTATCCTGATCTCCAAAGCCGGACAGCCGGATTAAGGACGGACACCGGATCAAAGGGATTCAGAAAAACATAAAGAATATAAAAAATACCGACTTTCTCTGAAATAAGATTGAAAAATCAAAAAACAGAAAGTCGGTATTTTTTATGTAATGCCTTTCGAATCATACAGAAAGGATTCATGATCTTATATGCTTTTTCAGCATTTTATTTACGGAAAAATCGCTCCAGATTTGTCATGTTGGAAGTAATGCTGCACATCAGCATATCGACCAGCGTGATCGCAGCCATGGATTCAACGACGACAACGGCACGCGGTACGATGACCGGATCGTGGCGGCCTTTTACAGAAATCTGTCTGCTGCCTCCGTCTTTTGTAATGGTGGACTGTTCTCTTGAGATCGAAGGCGTCGGTTTGACGGATACACGCAAAAAGATGTCACTTCCGTCGCTGATGCCGCCCAGGATACCGCCGGAGTGGTTGGTAAGCTTGATGATCTTTCCATCCGGATCCCTTGTATACTGGTCATTGTTTGTATGACCGAGTGCATGGGCAACTGCCGTGCCGTCACCGATTTCGAAAGCCTTTACGGCACCGATCGATAAAATCGCTTTGCCCAGGTTGGCACTTAATTTTTCAAATACCGGTTCACCGATACCGGCCGGCATATTCTGGATCACGCACTCAATGCTTCCGCCGCTGGAATCTTCATTTTTCATACATTCTTCAAGAAATTCCCCTGCTTTTTTTGCTGCGTCGGCATCCGGCATATAAAAAGGATTTTCCATGATCACACTGCGGTCAAAGCAGGCCGGATCTGCGGTGATGTCACCGATCGATTTTGTGTAAGTTAAAATCTTGATGCCGAGCTGATCAAGAATCTTGCAGGCGATTGCACCGGCTGCAACGCGTCCGATCGTCTCACGGCCGGAAGAACGTCCTCCGCCGCGGTAATCACGGAAACCATATTTCAGATCAAAGGTCAGATCGGCATGTCTCGGGCG
>ENA-ORVG01001879-ORVG01001879.1-human-gut-metagenome-genome-assembly--contig:-NODE-1879-length-22726-cov-8.967315_pt1 | contig 22726 bp, 21 predicted proteins | sample MGYA00242091_ERZ509233 | MGnify/ENA primary metagenome ERZ509233 (study PRJEB26280, sample SAMEA2338840) | human gut metagenome | biome: human gut; feature: human-associated habitat; material: faeces... | reverse complement strand
GGAATGACCTGTATATGGTTTGCAATTGGAGCTTTGGCTGCCTGTGTTACATCATTGTTTACCGGGAACTGGATTATTCAGGCAATTGTTTTTATAGTTGTTACGGTAATCGTATTGTTAGCGCTTAGACCTATTGCGGTAAAGTACATTAATAACAAAGCAGAGAGGACTAATGTGGAATCAATGGAAGGAAAGACCGGAAAAGTTATTTCTAAAATAGACAATATTAATGCAAAAGGAATGGTTCTTATTGACGGAATGGAATGGACAGCCAGAAGCGTTAATGAAGATATAATACCGGAAAACACATTAGTTGAAGTTGTAGCCATTGAGGGTGTTAAGGCTATTGTGAAAATTAAAGAGTAGATATAAATAAGGAGGAAAAAAATGGAAATTTTATTAGTAGTTATAGTGTTGGCAATTGTTGTCACATCAACATGTGTAAAGATTGTACCACAGGCACATTCATATGTTATTGAAAGATTAGGCGTATATAAAGAAACATGGTCTGTAGGAATTCACTTTAAGGTGCCTTTCCTTGATAGAATATCAAGAAGAGTTAATTTAAAGGAACAGGTTGCGGACTTTGAACCACAGCCTGTTATTACAAGAGATAATGTAACAATGCAGATTGATACTATTATTTTCTATCAGATTACAGATCCAAAGTTATATGCTTACGGTGTTGAAAATCCAATAGTGGCAATTAAGTCACTTACAGCAACAACACTTAGAAATATTGTTGGTGATTTGGAACTTGATGAAACACTTACATCAAGAGAAACAATAAATGCAAAAATGCGTACAGAATTAGATGTTGCAACTGATCCATGGGGAATTAAGGTAAACAGAGTCGAACTTAAGAACATTATTCCACCAAGAGATATTCAGGAAGCAATGGAGAAACAGATGAGAGCTGAACGTGAAAAGCGTGAACAGATTCTTAGAGCTGAAGGTGAGAAGAAATCAGCAGTTCTTATTGCAGAAGGTAAGAAAGAAGCAGCTATTCTTAATGCTGAAGCTGACAATCAGGCAGCAGTTCTTAAGGCCGACGCAGAAAAGAAGAAGAGAATCCTTGAAGCTGAAGGTGAGGCACAGGCTATTCTTAGTGTCCAGAAAGCTACAGCAGACGGTATCAAAGCCATTAAGGAAGCAGGAGCTGATGAGGCAGTTCTTACACTTAAGAGTCTTGAAGCTTTTGCAGCAGCAGCAGACGGTCAGGCTACAAAGATTATTATTCCATCTGAAATTCAGGGAATTGCCGGTTCAGTAAAGGCTTTGGCTGAAGTTATTAAGGATTAAGACTTAATTTAATTTTTACTAATAAGGAAGAAATATGTTTAACGAGAAAATGGTATTGTGCGGTGCTAACGCATACGACAAAAAATATTATTTAAATGAGCAGTTTTCCAATCTGCCAGAACAGATTAAACAGGAATTGCAGATTATGTGTGTTCTTTTTACAGAAGATGTAGGCGGAATTCTCCGCTTAGAATTTGATGAAAAGGGAAATCTTAATCTGACTGTGGAATCAAAGGAAGATGATTTCTTCTTTGACGAAATAGGAAGTGTTCTTAAGATAAAGCAGCTTCGTGCAGAAAAGAGAGAGCTTCTGGAGAATATGGAAACATATTTCAGAGTATTTTTCTTACAGGAGGGACAAGATGTTATTAGCGATTGATATTGGAAATACAGATTTTACGATAGGAGTCTTTCAGGGGAAAAAGCTGTGTGATACCTTTCGGATGAGAACAAAGATTAACCGTACTTCTGATGAATATGGTGTGTTTATATTAAACACTCTTCAGTACAAAGGATATGACACAAAGGATGTGGAAGATGTAATTATTGCATCTGTTGTTCCGGCTGTAATGCATTCATTTAACAGTGCAATTATTAAATATTTTGGATTAACTCCGATTATTGTTGGGCCGGGAATCCGCACAGGAATCCGTATTGCGACAACAAATCCGAAAGAAACAGGTGCAGACCGCATTGTAGATGCCGTTGCAGGATATGAGCTTTATGGAGGACCGGTTATTGTCGTTGATTTTGGAACAGCAACAACATATGATCTGGTCACAGAAGATGGAAGATTTGTCGGAGGTGTAACTTCTCCGGGAATCCGTACTTCTGCGAATGCTCTTTGGCAGCAGGCAGCAAAGCTTCCTGAAATCGAAATCAGAAAGCCGCAGTATATTCTGGCAAAAGATACGGTAACAAGTATGCAAGGTGGTCTTGTTTATGGTTACATTGGACAGACTGAATACATTATTCGTAAAATGAAAGAAGAGAGCGGTTTGGGAAAGATTAATGTAGTAGCTACAGGCGGTCTTGGAAAAATGATTGCGCAGGAAACAAGCTTTATCAATTATTATGATGCAAATCTTACTTTAAAGGGGCTGCAGATTATTTATGATAAGCAGAAGCAGGGTTAAGTAATGACGGTTAAAGAGATATATGGAACAGATTTTCCAATAATTCTCGCACCGATGGCGGGCATTACAGATTTGCCTTTTCGTATTCTTTGTAAAGAACAGGGAGCGGATGTTATGGTCACAGAAATGATTAGTGCCAAAGCTCTTTTTTATGGGAATAAGAACACATTGCCCCTTATGCAGACAGAAGAGGAAGAAAAGCCAATCGGCGTACAGATTTTTGGATCGGAACCGGAATTAATGGGCGAGATGGCTCATAAAATCGAAGATAAGGGATTTTCTTATATTGATATCAATATGGGATGTCCTGTTCCTAAGATTGTAAATAATAAAGAAGGCTCTGCCTTAATGCTGAATCCGGAACTTGCCGGCCGAATCGTAAAAGAGGTTTCTAAAGCAGTGAGTCTGCCGGTTACCGTAAAGTTTAGAAAAGGCTTTGATGCTGATCATATCAATGCGCCGGAATTTGCTCAGATTATGGAAGAAAATGGTGCGGCGGCAGTTGCCGTTCACGGAAGGACAAGAGTCCAATATTATACAGGACAGGCAGACTGGGACATCATTCGTGATGTAAAAAATGCAGTCTCTATTCCGGTTATCGGTAACGGTGATATTTTTAAAGGGGAAGATGCTGTAAAGATGCGGGACTATACCGGCTGTGACGGGATCATGGTTGCCAGAGGTGCAAAGGGAAATCCGTGGATTTTCCGGGAAGTGAAAGCAGCACTTTCCGGGCAGCCAATCCCAGAACGCCCGACAGAGGAAGAAGTGATTTACATGCTTCTTCGTCATGCACAGTTAAGCGTCCAGTATAAAGGCGAAAAAATGGGAATCCGCGAGATGCGAAAGCACACAGCCTGGTATACCACAGGGATGCATGGTTCCTCAACTCTTCGCAATAAAGTCAATCAGGTAGAGACTTTTGACGCATTGCAGGAACTGCTGATGCGTTGACAACGAAAATTTTTTGGATTATAATGGTGCTTTAAGTGAAGCAGAAAAGAAAGGTGTAGATTATGGTGGAAGCAAAAAAACATATCCTTACAAGTCAGGGAATGCAGGCATTAGAAGATGAGCTGCAGGATTTAAAAGTAGTTAAAAGAAAAGAAATCGCACAGAAGATAAAAGAAGCCAGAGAACAGGGTGACTTATCCGAGAATGCAGAGTATGATGCAGCCAAAGATGAGCAGCGTTCTATGGAAGCAAGAATCGAAGAACTTGAGAAGATCATCAAGAACGCTGAAGTTATTGATGAGTCCGCTTACGATAAAGATACAGTAAGTATCGGAAGCACAGTTAAGTTCTACGATGAAGAATTTGATGAAGAGCTTGAATACCGTATCGTTGGTTCTACAGAGTCAGATATCCTTAAAGGATTAATTTCTAATGAATCCCCATTAGGAAAAGGATTAATCGGTGCTAAGATTGGTGAGACAGTTCAGGTAGAAAGCCCAGACGGATTCTCTCGCTACAAAATTCTTGGAATCTCCAGAGAGTAAGAAGTAAAATTCTGGTTTGCCGCAGGCAAGGGAGAAGAACACCAAGAATAAAATAAGCCATATTTGTGACTTTAGTCGCGGCATGTTGAATGTTCGCTTAGACGCTCGCATCCAACACTTGCTCCTAGGACACAAATATGGCTTATTTTATTCTCAGGTGGCGTCTCCTTCGCTGTGCAAAACAGAATTTACATCGTCAAAACTTCATGTTATACTAAAAAAGATTGAAGAAATTTTATTTAGAAATCGAGGAGCATGTATGATTGATCCGAAAAAGGTCCGTTTAATGACCAAGTTAGCGGTTTATGAAGAAGGTCCCGGAAAGAAAGACTTAAAGATTAACTGCTATAGCAAGAGAACCTATGTAAATATTAAACAGTTAGAGAGTATAATTGCAATAACAGTGGCTTATTTATTAGGTCTTGGGTTGTATTGCTTTGGAATATACACAGATATTATTTCACAGGGATTGAAGTTCCCTTATCAGAAATATATTCTTCATGCGATGATTCTTTATCTGATAATAATCATTATTGATTTTGTATGTACAAGAAGGTATTATACGAAGGTTTACGATAAGATGAGAGAGGATATAAAGCAGTACGACTATAATCTGTATCGTCTTGCAAGGTATATTCAAAAGGAAGAGAAGGACAGGGCATAATTTTATGATGGCACAAATAGTCTATTTTAAAGAATGGTTAATTGTTTTTTATAAAAAACATGTAGATGTGGTTTTGCCAGTACTAAAGCTGGTATTTGCCTTTTTTACTATGTGTATGTTTCAGGGAATGTTTCCTTATAATATGGTAATAAACAAACCAGGGATTTTTCTGGTACTTTCTGCCGCGCAGGCATTTTTACCGATATCAGTTTTATATTATATGATATCTATATTAATTATGATAAATCTATGGAAAGTGTCTATGGATATTTTTCTGGGATTTGTTATTTTTTCTATCATATGTTCACTGGCATTTGTGAGAGTAGATAGAAAACACGCAGTAATTCTTATAGTAACTGCGGTAATGTTTTATTTAAAATTAGAATATCTTCTTCCGGTTTTGCTTGGAATGATTGTCGGATTTGGGGCGATTCTTCCAGCAGCGGCAGGAGTGGTAGTTTATTTTCTGTCTGTTTATATGACGGATGTAAGCACGCTGCTTACCACATCATCGAGTTCTAGTTTTGGAATGGGTCTGCAAAGAATTGTAAATTTGATGTTGATTGATAAAAAGCTGCTTGTATTTTTGATTACATTTAGTTTAATTATTTTTATTACAACACTGCTTTGTCATTTGTTTTATGAGAGAGCGTGGCTATTTGCAATTTTTATAGGGCATATAGCGATGATTCTATTATTATTGTTTGGAAGATTGATTTTTGAACTTGATTATAAGATATGGCGCCTCTTCCTTGAGATGATTCTGGGAATAGGATGTTGTTATATTTACCGATTTTTCAGAGGAATCGGAGACGTATCAAGAATTGAAAAGGCATCTTTTGAAGATGACGAATATTTTTATTATGTAAAGGCAGTTCCTAAGATTAAAGTTACACAAAAGGATAGGAATGTGACAGATATTAAATCCGGCGAGAATGAGGATGACATCTTATTCGATGATATAACAGAAGAAACCGACCTGTTTGATGGGAATAGGGAGGAAGCAGAGAAAGAGTGAAAGGGCTGGATAACAGATTATGCAGTTAATAAGTATAGGACAATTTCACAAAGTAATAGAAAAGTATTTATATTGGCTGTCTCTGCCATCTATTGGATTTACTGATATTTTGGAGATAATCATTATCAGTGTGATTGTTTATCAGATGTTGAAGTGGGTACAGCTGACTCGGGCATGGACGTTATTTAAAGGAATTATTATGCTGCTGTTGTTTGCATTATTTGCAGCGATATTTCAGTTAAATACGATATCATGGCTGCTTTCGAATTCTCTTGGTGTGGGAATTACTGCAGCAATTATCATATTTCAGCCAGAGCTGCGTCGGGCTTTAGAGCAGTTGGGACGAAAAAAGATTTTCAGTAATCTTTTTTCATTTTCCACAGGAGAGTATGATGGAAGACAGTCAGTCCTGACAGAGAAGACAATTAATGAGATTGTGCGTGCTTCCTATGAGATGGGAGCAGTAAAGACAGGTGCACTGATGGTAATTGAACAAAACGTTGCTCTTGGGGAATACGTGCGAACTGGAATCTCCATTGACGGAATAGTTAGCAGCCAGCTTCTTATCAATATCTTTGAGCATAATACACCATTGCATGATGGAGCAGTCATTATAAGAGGCAATCGTATCGTGTCAGCAACCTGTTATCTTCCGTTGACAGATAGTATGGATATTGGAAAGGAATTAGGAACAAGACATAGGGCCGCAGTGGGAATCAGCGAGGTTTCAGACAGTCTGACAATTATTGTTTCTGAGGAGACAGGTGCTGTGTCACTTGCGAAGGATGGAAATCTGTATAAGCATTTGAAAAAAGAAGAGCTGTTAGAGAAGCTCAAACAGTTAAAGATTGACGAAGAAAATAATACAGATGTATTTAAAAAATGGAAGGACTTGTTGCGAAATGAAAAGTCAGAAAAATAATATGTGGATGAAGATACTTTCTGTCGTTATAGCAGTTTTAATATGGCTTTTTGTAGCAAATACAAATGATCCTGTAGTTACGAAGAGATTTTACAGTATTCCTGTAAAGGTAATGAATGAGGATGCACTTACAAAACGGGGATACGCCTATGAGATTCTTGACGGAGAAGAAGTAAACATTACCGTAAAGGGAAAGAGCAGTATTGTCCGTTCCATGGGAATTTCTGATTTTCAGGCAATTGCGGACTTTTCAAAATTGTCAAAAGTAGATGCTGTTCCGATTGATGTCACAGCTAAGAAATATTCTGACCAGCTTGATATTACACTTGGAACAACCAATACTATGAAGATTAAAAAAGATGAAGTCGTGACGATCAGTGTTCCTGTTAATGTTACAGCGAAGGGTGATCCAGCGGAAGGTTATGCTGTAGGAAGAGTGACAAGTACTCCTAATCTTATAAAAGTAAGCGGTCCGGAGAATCTGCTCTCCTCAGCGAAAGAGATTCGTGCGACAGTCAGTGTGGATGGAATATCTCATGATGTTACAGCTACAGATAAGCCAGTGCTGTATGACGAAGAAGGGAAAAAGATTATAAGTAATCAGATAGAGTTTGATACAGCGTCTATAGGAATTTATATAGAGCTTTGGAAGACAAAGACTGTAGATGTCAAGTTAAGTTATACCGGGGAGCCTGCAAAGAATTATCATCTTGTTTCTTTTGATTATGAACCAAAACAGATTACGATTGCAGCACCGGATGATATGCTGGAAAGTCTGGATTCCATTACATTAGACAGTGTATCAATTGAGGGGCTTATGGAAGATTATGAGAAGGATATTGATCTGACCCAGACAGTACTCCCTGATAATGTAATTTTGGCGAATGATGATACCAGTGATGTAAAAGTAAAGGCAACGATTGAAAAGATAACCTCACATAAGCTTTCCTTTACGAAAAAGGATATCAATATAACGAATAATACCAATAATTATAAAGTAAGTTTTGATAAGGATAGTGACTATTCTATTCTTGTGGATGGGGCAGCTTCTGCTGTAAAAAACCTGGATATTAAAGATTTTGTTCCGTGGATTGACATTAATGGATTAGAACCTGGAACTCATGAGGTATCACTTCATGTCAAAGATGTGGAGGGAGTTACAGTAGGAGCTACAACAAAACTTAAAATTACTTTAAAAGAGAATAATTAATGATTCAGAACATATTTGCCATATGGATTTTCAGGAATCTGTATGGCTCTGAATTATTATGAGAATCATTATAAATAGCGGATTTAATGAATTAAGGAAATGATTATATGAGACAAAAAACAGAAACAATGCTTTGTGTTGCCTTCATGGAACTATTAAAAAAATGCCCCTTTTCAAAAATCACGATACAAAAGCTTGCCGGTCAATGTGGAGTAAACCGGCAAACTTTTTATTATCATTTTGACAATATATATGATTTGATGTCAAAGGCATTTGAGTATGAATTAGTACATGAAAGCCGTATATATGAAGAAGTAACATGGGAGTATGCAATAAACAGCTTTTTGCAGTGGATGAAAGAGAATCGGGTAATCATCAGAAATATTCTTGCGAATGCGGAACTGCCGTATTTAAAGCGGGCTATGTATCCTCTTATTGCCAAAAGTATATCTTGCGGATCTTTTACGCAGGAGAGTACGCAACCTGCAATAAAACAGCAGGAAGAATTCTGTATCAACTTTTTGACAATAGGAATTACCCAGTATGTTCTTGAATGGGTGGAAAGCGATTTCAGGGAGTCGATAGAGGACATTGTTGATCATATGTCATGGCTATTGCAAAAGGTATATTCATAAATAAATTTTTTATATAGTGGTGATATCGAATGAGAACCGAATTCGCCGAGACTGGGGATGGAAAGTATTGGTTGCAACAAAAATCTGCCAGTATAAGAATGCCGGTGATATAGGAGGATTTTAATAGAAAATGATTTCCAGTACATCAAATGCAAAAGTTAAAAATATCATGAATTTAAAAAAGAGTGCCAAAGCCAGAAAGAAAGAAAAATGTTTTCTGGTAGAAGGCCCGAGAATGTTTTTTGAGATTCCAAAAGACAGGATAGAAGAATGTTATCTTACAGAAGAATTTGAAGATAAATACGCAGAGGAGCTGAAAGGCTGGCATTATGAACTGATCAGTGAAAATGTATGCAAACATCTTTCGGATACGAAGACCCCCCAGGGCGTTATTGCGGTAGTAAGAAGAACGGAGCCAAGTATTGAGGAACTTCTTCATAAAGAGAAGAACCCTTGCTTTTTCCTGTTAGAGAATCTACAGGATCCAGGTAATCTTGGAACAATTGTGAGGACTGCAGAAGGAGCTGGAGTGACAGGAATTATCATGAACCGGGAGACTGTGGATATTTATAATCCGAAGGTAATCCGTTCCACGATGGGAGCGATTTTCCGTGTCCCATTTGTTATCGCAGACAGTCTGCCAGAAGTTATTTTCCAGTTAAAACAGAATGGGGTTTCTGTGTATGCAGGACATTTAAAGGGAGATGTATTTTATAAGCAGGATTACCGAGATGGCAGTGCATTTCTTATTGGAAATGAAGGAAATGGTCTTACAGATGAGATTACTGCACTGGCAGACCATAAGATAAAGATTCCGATGAAAGGGAAAGTAGAATCCCTGAATGCGGCAGTGTCGGCAACAATTCTAATGTATGAGACGATGCGCCAGAGAGAGTTTATGTAGTTTAATTCATTAAGTAAACAACAGACGAAGCCAGTGAACTTCATAAGCCATATTTGTGCTTTTAGTCGCGGCGTGTTGAATGTTCGCTCCACACGCTCGCATCCAACACTTGCTCCGAGACCACAAATATGGCTTATGAAGTTCACTGGCTTCTGTACTGTGGCTGGAGAAGGTGAATTAAACAGGATAAGGGGATTTGGGGAGAGAAGCTGATGTCTTCTGCTTACTCGAGAATGACTGGGAATAGAGGGTATGATTTGGATTTTTTAATGACTATCACCGTAATATTTCAATAATGTCAGAGCAAGTAGTGGACTTCTGTTCTTCTAAAATATCTACCGTTTCAATTTAGATAAAAATATCCATCTACAATATTCTGAGAGTAAGCAGAAAACTTCTGCCCTCTCCCCCAAATCCTCACAACCACTATTTAATTCAAACAAAATCCAGCCAAAGACAGCCCGAGAAGAGAGAAGATATCCTATATTTATGGCCTCGGAGCAAGGTTTAGATGCGAGCGCATAAAGCGAGCATTTAAATCGCCGCGACTAAAGTCACAAATATAGGATATCTTCTCTCTTCTCGGGCGTCTGTTACTTAATAAATTAAATAGCAATTTTCCCTCTTGTTTCTGCTGGAGAAATGAACTATACTAGGAAACTGTGGGATATCGAGAATATTTCGTATATATTTAACGGACAGGTAATTTGACAGTTTGGAAATACGATTGATATTCAAAAAACTATATCTAATAGTTATTTCAATAGTTATTAAAATATGTACTCTCGGAGTATTTCCTGCACTTACTTTTGTGGCTGATTTTCCGACAGCCGCACCCAAATTTCCTCAACGTATGCATCGCGTACGCCTCAAAAATTTGGGAACAACTGACAAAAAATCTTCTCACCAAATCAAGCATAAAAAGATTCCGAGAGTACATAAATTTGAACAGGAGGAAAGAAAAATGAACAAACAGAAAAAAATCGGCCTGGCTGTACTTGTTGTTATTTTATTGTATGCGGCTATTTCTGTATTTTTTCAATATCATTATTTTATCGGAACAAAAGTGAATGGTTATTCCTGTGGTTTCCGAAGTGTTTCAAAGACAAAAGAAATGATAAAGGAAGATATCAAAGCCTATAAGATTACAATTAAGGAAAGAAATAAGAAAAAGGAAAGTATTTCATTTTCTCAGGTAAATCTTGCATTTAAGGATGATGGAAAGCTTGAGGAAATTAAAGCACAGCAGAAAGGCTATGCATGGATTACTGCATTATTCCAGTCTCAGGATTATAGAGATGCGATTACATTGACAATGGATGATACAGCATTTAATGATACATATAATAATCTGAATGCATTTAATAAAGATATGGTAGTTGCACCGGTTGATGCATATTCTACCTATGATAAAGCTACAAACAGCTATAGTATTGTGCCGGAAGTTTACGGAAATACGGTAAAGAAGAAAAAACTGAAACCACTTTTAAAAGAAGCAATCTTAAATATGGATAAATCCATTGATATAGAAAAAAATGACTGCTATAAAAATCCTGCTTATAAGAAGGATACAAAGGAAGTCGTAGAAGCAAATAAAACGATGAACAAATATGTTCAGGAAACAATTACATACGACTTTGATGATCGTACTGAAGAACTTAAGGGAAAGAAAATCAGCAAATGGCTGTATGAAACAGATAAACATGAGGTTAAAGTTCACAGTGAGATGGCCGCAAAATATATCAAAAAACTTGCTGATAAATACGATACTGTTGGAATAAAACGAAATTTTACGTCCATCTGCGGCAATGAGGTAAGTGTCAGTGGCGGTACTTACGGATGGAGAATTGATCAGAAAGCGGAAACAAAGAACCTTGTTAAAACAATTAAAAAGGGTAAATCTGTTAAGATAAAACCAGAATATGCTCACAGAGCAAAGAGCCGTAAAAAGTTTGATATCGGCAGTACTTATGTAGAAGTAAGCTTAGGTGAGCAGCATATGTGGTTCTACAAAAATGGAAAAACTTTAGTATCCACAGATGTTGTAACTGGTGATATCAGCAAGGGACATGGAACCCCAACAGGAGTTTATTATATCCTTTATAAAACAACAGATTATACTTTAACTGGCCAGGGCTATGCCTCCCATGTAGACTACTGGCTTCCATTTATTCAGATTGGTGTCGGAATCCATGATTCATCCTGGCGTGGAAGTTATGGTGGAGGAATCTTCACATACGATGGTTCTCACGGCTGTGTAAATACACCGAGAAGCGCAGTACAGAAAATTTATAACAATATTGAATCCACCTATCCAGTAGTAGTGCATTGGTAGGAAACTCAAAAGTTATCGCCCACAATAGGAACAACTTTCGCGTACAATCAACCTACATGGAAGTTCAATCCGCACCGCATTACTATGTTGGTTATGTATCCGGTCAAGGAGCAGGTTTACTGCGTGGTGAGCCATTTCTTTTTTGGGAATATCAATGGTGGTGAGCATAGGTTTTGTCTGCTCAGATTCCAGTATGTTATCGATGGAAATAACGGAAGGAATGTAGCCTTTTTTGCGGTGGTGCTGCAGACAGTCAAAAACGCCGAGAGCAGTGCTGTCATTTGCACAAAAAATGGCGGAGGGAAGTTCTTCTCGTTGTAAGATAAGTTCCATTGTTTTCATGCCCTCTTCTCTGGTTTGGCTGGTTGGATAAATATTAGAGTAGTCTAAAGGTAAATTATGCGAAATTAAAGATTGATAATAACCAATATATCTCGCCTCATAGGAGCAATCGCCTATGTAGGCGATTTTTTTATGCCCAAGAGAGATGAGATAGTTCATGGCAGTGACGGCGGCAGTTGTTCCGCTGCAGATTACTTCGTCATAATCAAAGTTTGTCGGGTTACGGTCAATTCCTACGATATTGTGATAATGATTTTGTAAAGTGGAAATCAGTTCAGCAGGACATTTTCCAAGAAGGATAATTCCATCAGCGTGGGTGTCTGTTACTGAAAAAGAGGATTTTTCTTTTAACATGGAAGTGACTTCCGGGAGGGTGAGAAACTTTCCGGGAACACATTGCTGACGTAGAAGTTCTTTTTTCAGAGATTCAAAAAGTTCGCTGAAAAATAAATCCTGAGAAAGTGAGGGAAAACGGGTCAGAAAAATATCGAAAGTGAGGGGAGTGGTTTTAATTTGAGGTGCTCCGGATTTTAATGTTTGTGCGGCAGTATTTGGTGTGTAGCTGATTTCCTGTGCAGCAGCCCAGATACGTGCCTCTAGTTCTGGATTTTTGCATTTATAATCTGGATGATTTAAGACTCTTGAAACGGTGGATACTGAAGTACCGGCTCGGTGGGCAATTTCTTTTAATGACATAAAAACCTCCTGATAACGTTATCAAAAATATTTTGAAAAATAAATTATAAAATCATGTATACATGAAAAAATTATAAAAAAAACAAGAAAAAAAGTCAATATTATGAGATAGAAAACGTTATCAAAAAATCGTGTTGTTGTTAAATGTATTTTCACATAAGATAAATACAACACATGTGAGAGGAAAAACAAGCTGATGTCAGACAGAAAAAATAACACAGAGATAAGTAAAAATCAGCACTTAACCAAAGATAGACGGAAAGGATATAAAAAATGCTGATAGATAATTAGAACAGGGAAAGGATGTTGATTCGATATGAAAAGAAGCATAAAGAGATGGAATCTAAAAAAGATTTTTGTGATAGCCGGAGTCGCAGCAATGGTAGCAGGGCTTGCAGGATGCGGCGGAACGAAAAAAGATGCTGATAAAACAACAGAAATTAATGTGGGATATTTTAATAATGTAACACATGCACAGGCTCTTTATATGAAAGCACAGGGAACTCTCGACAAAGCATTTGATGGAAAAGCAAAAGTGAAATGGACTTCTTTTAACGCAGGACCATCGGAGGTAGAGGCATTATTTTCAGGAGATATTGATATCGGATACATTGGACCAGTTCCGGCAATCAGTGCAAATGTTAAGTCAAAAGGAGATGTCAGTATTATATCAGGAGCGTCTCAGGCAGGAGCAGAACTGGTAAAGGCACCGGGTTCAGAGATTGAGTCAGCAAAAGATTTGGACGGAAAAACAGTAGCCATTCCGCAAATTGGAAATACACAGCATTTGTGCCTGTTAAAACTTCTTTCTGATAATGGGTTAAAGACAGTAGAGGAAGGCGGAACAGTCACTGTTACCGCTGTAGAAAATGCGGATATTCAGAATATGATGGATCAGGGAAATATAGATGCGGCGCTTGTACCAGAACCGTGGGGTTCTACACTTGTGAAAAATGGTGCGGAGATTGTGTTAGATTACAATGGAGTCTACATGGAAGGTAATTATCCGGTAGCGGTGGTTGTTGTAAGAAATGAGTTTTTAAAAGAGCATCCTGATTTAGTGAAAGAATTTTTAAAGCAGCATGAAGCGGCAACGGATGAAATTAATCAAAATGCAGATGAGGCGGCAAAAATTATTAATGACGAGATTAATGCGGCAACAGGTAAATCATTAAGTGAGGACATTTTACAGACGGCATTTCAGAAATTAACCATTTCAACAGAGGTAAATAAAGATGCAGTGGATGATTTTGCAGCAATTTCCCTTGAACAAAAATTCATTGACCAGAAACCTTCCGATGACTTTATTACGGAAGTAAAATAATTTTAATCATCCAGAAATTATAGTACCTATTGCGTATATCAGACATTTAAAAGGAGACAGAGCATGGCATTAATATTAGAAAATGTGGGAAAGACTTTTGAAAATACGGGTCAGGCCACTTTAAAAAATATAAATCTTGAAATACAGCCGGGAGAATTCCTTTGTGTAGTTGGTAAAAGCGGATGTGGTAAAAGTACACTGCTTAACCTGATTGCAGGATTAGAAGCTCCGACAGAAGGAAGAATTCTTTTAAACGGAAAAGAAGTAAAAGGCCCGGGTTCAGAACGGACAGTGATGTTTCAGGAACATGCTCTGTTTCCGTGGCTGAATGTTATCCAAAATATAAAGTTTGGAATGAAAATAAATGGAGTTCCGAAGGAAGAACAGGAAATACGGGCAGAAAAATATTTGAAGATGATGCAGTTAGAACAATATAAAGACTACGCAATACATCAGCTCTCTGGCGGAATGCGTCAGAGGGTGGCCCTGGCGAGAGCATTTACGATGGACTCAGATATCCTTTTGATGGATGAACCATTTTCTGCACTTGATAAACAGACATCCAATCATTTAAGAAAAGAATTACAGGACATTTGGATGCAGACACACAAGACAATATTTTTTATTACACATAGCGTTGAAGAGGCGGTATATCTTGGTGACAAAGTAGTGGTAATGTCAGGAGAAAATGGCGGCATCAGAAATATTGTGCCAATTAATCTGGAAAGACCAAGACATGTCTATGATGAAGAATTTATCGCATATCGCCATAAAATATTAGAAGAGATACAGGGAGGGGATTATTAATGAAAAAAATAAGAAAATCCAATATAGCAGGGGAAATACTGTTCCTTCTTGGAATCATCATTTTGTGGCAGATATTCTATGTGGCAGGTGTTGACGGACTTGGAATATGGAAAGCATATGCGATGCCATCCCCGGTCGGTGTGTGGAATTCCTTTGTGGAAATGATGAAGCAGGGAACATTACTTGCTGCAATTGGAAACAGTATTCTCCGAGGTGCGATCGGATACATTCTTTCACTTATAATCGGAGCAGTAATCGGAATATTAATCAACCATTTTTCTTTTTTACATAGGAACTTAAGACCACTGATTATGGGAATCCAGACATTACCAAGCATCTGCTGGGTACCATTTTCTATCTTGTGGTTTGGACTTACACAAACAGCAATCATCTTCGTAGTAATCATGGGATCGGCGTTCAGCATGGCAATCGCCGTAGACAATGCAATATTAAATGTACCTCCAATTTATAAAAAAGCAGCCCTCACAATGGGAGCAAATCAGAAGCAGATTTACTGGAAAGTCATATTTCCGGCAAGTCTCCCTGAATTAATATCGGGAATGAAACAGGGATGGTCATTTGCGTGGAGAGCGTTGATGAGCGGCGAAGTAATGACAACATCCATTGGGCTTGGACAGACATTGATGACAGGACGAAATCTGGCAGATATTAACCAGGTTATGTTAGTAATGGTTGTCATTGTGGTGGTGGGAATCCTCATTGATCAAGTGGTGTTCTATAACGTAGAAAAGAGGGTGCTGAAGAAGAGAGGCCTGTGATTTGAGTTAAACCAAATAGACAAGGCAGACGCCCGCTGGAAGAGAGAAGATACCCTATATTTATAAAATTTACAGAATCTAATTTGTGGGATTGTGAATAAACAGAAACCTCAAAGCCCCTATACTGCAAAAATGCGCCTTAGAGCAAGTTCAAGTTGCGGGCGAGCAGCTTGGACGCAGGGAAACGAAGCATTTTTGCAGTATAGGGGCTTTGAGGTTTCGTCTGTTTATTCATCCCCTACCTATATTTTATGTTATACTAAATACAGTTTACGAAAACAGAGGGGTTAGAAATGAACATATTACTAGTAGATGATGAGCGTTTAGCCGTAGAGGTTATGAACCGCATGATTGACAAGGAAAAATACGGTTTTTCTACAATTTACAAAGCCTTAAGCATGAAACAGGCACAGCAGATCTGCGAGGAGACGGATATTGATATTATTATCTGTGATATCGAGATGCCGCGTGGAAGTGGGTTGGATTTTGTGCAGTGGCTTTTGGATACTCAAAAGTGTTTGACGAGCAAGTCGGGCAGAATATAGTTGGATTTTGTGCAGTGGCTTTTGGATACAGGTAGAAATCCGATTGTTATTTTCCTTACCAGTCATGCGGTTTTTTCGTATGCACAGCAGGCAGTTTCCTTAGGGGTACAGGATTATCTGTTAAAGCCGGTGGAGCCGGAAGATATGAACCAGGCTTTGGAGAAGGCAATACGAAATGCAAAGAGTAGGAAGAAAAGTATTCTGAAGGAGGAGAAGATACGAAAATTAAATGAGGGAGTACAATCCGCCGAAAAGAATGTGGAGAAGGTGAAAACTTATATTGAAACGCATTTTAAGGAGGAGCTGACACGGGAATCGCTTGCTTCAGAGGTGTTTATGAATCCAGATTATCTGTCAAAATTATTTAAGAAAAATACGGGAAGTTCCCTGATGGATTATGTAACGAAGGTGCGGATAGAGCGGGCCAAAGAGCTGCTGGAAAGAACGGTTCTTACAATATCGGAAATTGCAATTGAGACGGGGTATTCTAACACAGCATATTTTACAAAGATGTTTAAGAAATATACAAATGGAGTTACGCCGAGAGAATATAGAAAGGGACTAGGCGGATGAAAAACAGGAAATTATTTTTTAAGCGATTTGTAATGGGAATTGTCATTTTTTTTATGGCTGTTTTTGAATTGCAAATGATTTGGGGAAGTGTTTACATTTCAAAGACAGTGACGAAGGAAAGAAGGAATTCTTATGCTTCGGCACTTGAAATTTATAGCAGTAATTTAGAACAGCAGTTAAAGCAGATTGATGATTTTTTATTGCAGTCTGTCATGATAGAAAATGATGCCAGAAGTATTTTGGAAAGTACGACGGAACTAAATCAGTATCTTGCGGAAGTCCGGATGAGGGATACTTTTGATGAAGAACTCAGCCAGTTGAAAATGCTGTCAGGAGTGATGTGGTACGGAAAGACGGCCAATGTGACAAAAAAGGTTATTCGGATGCGTCGTGGACAAAATAATGCATCGGTTATTTCAAAATGGATTGCGGCAAATACAGAGGGTCTTTTGAAAAAAGTAAAAGAAAATGCATATGTGGACTGGTTTGTATATGAGGTGGAAGGTTCACAGATTCTTGTGAGAATTTTAAATAACCGGGAAACGTACATGATAGGATGGCTGGACATTTCCCAGATATTTCAGGAGTTTGAAAAGACACTTTCTGATGTAAAAGAGGAAAAAATATTTTTAAAAGCAGGAAATGAGACGGCATTTCAGGATAAAATACAGTCGGATAAAATAGAGACAGAAAAAGGGTATCAGATTATAGAACCACAGAATTCGCATCAGGTTGCCCTCTGTCTTGCATTGAAGCAGAATGGATTTTATCAGAAAATGACAAATCTTTCGATTGTAGTTCCACTGGTTTTAATTGTATCAGGAATATTGATTATGCTGTTCTCTTTTGTGATGGCAAAATATTTTATCCGTCCTATGGATGATCTTCGAAATGCAATGATAAAGATGCAGGAGGGAGATTTGGAAGTCCGCCTGAATCAGCAAAATCTTTTTTATGAATTTCAGCTTCTAAACCGTAATTTTGACCGGATGGCAGAGAAAATAAAAGAATTAAAGATTGAGGTGTATGAGAATCAGTTAGAAAAGCAAAATGTGGAAATGCAATACCTGAAACATCAGATAAAACCACATTTTCTGACGAATTGTTTAAATACGATAAAGAACCTTTTATTCTTGGAAGAGTATGAGAAAGCGGAACAATTTACCCTGTTATTAGGAAAAAATATACGTTATGATTTATCTGAAAAAACGGAGGTAACTTTAGAAGAAGAAATAAATCATATAAAAAATTATATTGCGTTATCCGAGATTCGATATGGAAACCAGCTTAAGCTGCATCTTGATATACAGGAAACTCTATTCGAGTGCAAGATTCCAGCAATGTTAATACAGACATTTGTGGAGAATTCAGTAAAACATGAGATGAGTCCGGAAGAAGTTCTTCATATCTGGGTGAAAGTCTGGGAAGAGAAAGAAAGGCTTCATATAACCGTAGAGGATAGCGGACAGGGATTTGAGGAAGAAATTCTTGAAAAATTAAAAAACGGCGAGTCGGTCATGCATAATGGAATGGAACATTTCGGGATTTCTAATGTAAAGCGCAGACTAAATATTATATATGGAGATGCGGCAGAGATTCATTTTTCTAATGAGGAAAATAGAGCAAAGGAAAATAAGGCAAAAGTAACAATAGAACTACCAGCAAGTGAGGACTTAAATAGGGCAAAAGCAGAAATAAAATTGCCAGCGAATAAGGGATTAAATAAAACGAACGCAGAAATAGACCTCTCAGCGAATAAAGGATTAAATAAAATAGAATTTTTTGCAGAACAGGCAGAATGGAATAATATCGATAAAAATGAATGTGATGACACAAGTAGACAATTAGCCATAAAAGGAGAGGAGGCAGATGAAAGTGAATCAGAAAAATAAAACCAGAATTGGAATCAGCCTTTTATGTGCAATTATTCTTTTAACTGGCTGCCATATTACGCCCAATAAAAAACAGGACGGGGAGAAAAAGAAGTATCCAAAGCTTGTTGTCGTATATTCCGATGCATATGGAGAAGATAGCAGCTTTTCTCAGGTACAGGAAGAAATCAATAAAATTACGAGAAAAAAACTGGGAGTGGAAGTAGAATTCCACCTTATTTCAGACAGTAATTACAGCGATGCGGTGGAGCTGATGCTGACAAGTGGGGAACAGGTTGACATTCTCTGGGGGTCAAATTCTCTTTTTGTAAAGGCGTATGTAAACAGGCAGCTCTGTGATCTGGAACCGCTTTTAAAGGAAAATGGAAAAGACATTATCGATGCGGTCGGCTGGAAATATATTAATTGCTGCCGGATTGGTGGTACTCTTTACGGGCTTCCTAATAACAGAGACTTTGCCGCTGGCTGGGATTCTTATGCTTTGCGGAAAGACATTTTGAATAAATATAATATCAAGGCCAGTGATATTAAAAATATCAAAGACCTAGAGAAAGTTTTTGATCTGGTTCTGGAAAAAGAAAATGGAGTCGTGCCGCTTGCCTGTACCGGTTCTCTCTTTGGTAATTTTTCTCTTGCAGATGGCATCAACAGCCTGGTTTCAGGCGGGCATGAAAACTATGGGCAGGAAGATGAAGTTGTTGATATATTTGAGACAGAAGAATATAAAAACAGATTAAAACAAGTGCGTAAATGGTATTTGAAAGGTTACATGGGCGATAATATTTTAGAAAATACAAGCACGATTACAGAAATGATAAGGAACGGGGAGGCATTTGCAGAAACTGTAAAAAATAAGCCGGGAATGAAGATGCAGGAAAGTCTGAAATGTGAGCGTGAAATGGAAATCGTACAGTTTGGCCAGCCTGCAATCAGTTATAACAGTATGGCGGCTTTTCCGTGGATGATAACGAAAAATAGTATCTCTCCAGAGTTATCTATGAAACTGCTCAATTTATTTTACAGTGATGAAGATATTATGAATCTGCTGGCATATGGAATCGAAGGCATTGACTATGTGGAGACAGAAGATGGACATATTCGTGCACCCGAAGGCAAAAAGGGCAATCCATATTATGGAGGTTCATGGCGTCTGCCAAATCAGTTTATAACAAAAGTATGGGAGGGCAATCCGCTTAATGTTTGGGATCAGGTAAAACAATATAATGAAGATGCATTACATTCCTGCGAGATTGGATTTAACTTTAATGTATTTCCTGTCGCACAAAAATATTTGAAATTACAGGAAATTTATGATTCCTATGAACCAATCCTTGAAAGCGGCCTTGTAAATCCGGAAAATGGATTGAAGCAGATGCTCGAAGAACTCAAGCAAAATGGACTAGACGAAGTAATCGCGGAAAAACGCAGACAGTTTGAATCGTGGAAAAAACAGCAAGAATAAATGGGGATTATGTCGGAATAGTATAAAAACGAGCCGGTTTTGTTATATTTTTGTGCGGAGTACATTGATATGATAAAAGTACAATTTTCATATAAGAAGGAGGAGGACGTATGAAAAAATTATTAAGATCGGTGTTCGTTTTTGTACTGGCATTTTCACTTGTTTTGGGTACAGGGGCATTTACTAATGTAGGAACAATTAATGTAAATGCAGCGACAGCACAGGTAAAAATTACACCGAACAGCAAAACTATTTATGTTGGAAAGACCACAAAGCTTAAGGTGAAAAAGAAAGCGAAAAAAGCAAAGCTGACCTGGAAGAGTTCCAATAAGAGAGTTGCAACAGTAAATAAAAAGGGTGTAGTTACTGGACGTGCAGCCGGAAAAGCAACCATTCAGCTTAAAATGAAAGTTGGAAAGAAAGTTTATAGAGGAAAGAGCAAAATTACAGTAAAACCAATCCTTGTAAAAAGCATTTCCACAAGTGCAGCAGAAAAATCTATGAAGCCGGGAGAAAAGTATTCTCTCAGAGTTTCTGTTTCTCCATCAGATGCAACAAATAAGTCTCTGAAATATTCTTCTTCTAATACAGCAGTAGCAAGTGTAGACGGGGCAGGAATCGTGACAGCGAAAAAAGGTGGAAAAGCTACTATTTATGTAGAGACAAAAGATGGAAGCAACAAAAAGATTCAGGTAAAAGTAAGCGTATCTTATTCCAGCGCAAATACAGGAAAAGTTCGTACCGTTGTAACAACAGACGGTGAAGTTGATGATATGGATTCCTTTATGCGTCTTATGTTGTATTCTAACGAAATGGACATTGCAGGCCTCATCCTTTCAAGCTCCACTTATCATTATGCAGGTGGAACAATGAAAGACGGCACTGTTGTAAAACCTTATCGTTGGACAGGAACAAAATGGGCTTCTGAAGTTCTTGATAATTATGCAAAGGTATATCCAAATCTTCGTGCAAATGCAAAAGGATATCCAGAACCAGATTACCTTAAGAGCATTTTAAAAATCGGAAATATCAAAAATGTAGGTGACATGGAAGAATCCACAGATGGTTCTAACTTCTTAAAAGATATTCTTTTAGATAATGACAACCGTACATTATACATCCAGACATGGGGTGGAACAAACACAACGGCAAGAGCTTTATACGATATTGAACAGCAGTATAAAGACAAAGCAAACTGGAAGGAAATCTACAACAAAGTTTGTGACAAAGCAGTAATTTACATCATTCTTAACCAGGATGATACATTCAGCAAATATATTGCAAAGAACTGGCCAGACATTAAGATTATCCAGGATGGCGGGAACTTCTGGCGTTTTGCATATATGTGGAAGAGAGTAGATGCAAGCTTAACAACAAGATTACAGGGTAAATGGTATTATAACAATATCGCTAAAGGGCACGGTGCTTTACTTTCCGGTTACCATCTGATGGGTGACGGAACAATCTTAGATGGCGAGCTTGATAACGAACAGAGAGGTTCTGAGGAATATCTTATTAACAATCCAAACTACAATCGTTACGACTTTATCTCCGAGGGAGATTCCCCATCATTTTTCTATCTGTTAGACACAGGCTTAAGAAGTATGGAAGACCCTACATACGGCGGCTGGGGCGGACGTTTCGGCGTAGACACAGATGGTAACTACAGAAATATCGTATCCGATAAATTTAATGGAAAAGATGACACAACCTATACTTTAACAAGATGGTTTGATGATATCCAGGACGACTTCGCAGCAAGAGCTGACTGGTGTATTTCCAGCGATTACAGCAAGTCTAACCATAGACCAACGGTCAAAGTAAGAGAAGGTATCGACTTAACAGCAAAACCAGGTGAGAGAATCAAACTTCATGCAGACGCAACAGACCCTGATGGAGATAGATTAGATTATAACTGGTGGCAGTATTATGAAGCAGATACTTACAGCGGCTCCGAAGACGGAGAAATCTCAATGGTTGGAAAAGAATCTGACACAATGAGCTTCGTAGTTCCTGAAGATGCACAGGATGGAGATACAATCCATATGGTAATCACAGTAAAAGATGACGGTGCACATAACATGACTCATTATCAGCGTGTAATCGTTAAAGTACAGGGAAGACAGGAAATCAACAAACTTTTCCTTGAATTACCAGAAGAAAAAGATGCAAATGCAATCGAAACTGGTTCATATTCTGGATGGTCCAACCCATACGCATTCACGATTACTGCAAAAGCATCCAATAAAGATGGACAGGCCATTGCAAATAAAACAATGACATGGGAAAGCAGCGATGAAGCTGTTGGAACTATTAGCAGCAAGGGTGTATTTACACCGAAGAAAGCTGGAAAGACAACGATTACGGCAACTGCCAATGATGGAAGTGGGAAGACTGCAACCATAGAATTGACGGTAGTTGAGAAATAGTAATTTGCCGTAGGCAAAACAGACGCCCGCTGGAAGATAAAAATAAAGCATATTTGTGACTTTAGTCGTTGCAGGTTGAATATTCGCGTAAAAGCGCTCACATCCAACCTTTGCTCCGAGGCCACAAATATGCTTTATTTATCTTTCAGTGGGCTGTGCTTTGGCTGGGGAGCGTCTATCTGGCCACAAAATTGCAATTTTATCCTCTTACAGCAAGAAGACTCCGACCTCTAAGGTGGGGGATCAATTGCG
>ENA-ORVG01001866-ORVG01001866.1-human-gut-metagenome-genome-assembly--contig:-NODE-1866-length-22883-cov-4.044726_pt1 | contig 22883 bp, 14 predicted proteins | sample MGYA00242091_ERZ509233 | MGnify/ENA primary metagenome ERZ509233 (study PRJEB26280, sample SAMEA2338840) | human gut metagenome | biome: human gut; feature: human-associated habitat; material: faeces... | reverse complement strand
AAGTGGAAAACCGTCTGCTGGGTGTGGAAACCAACATCACCAACTGGCAGCGCCGCCAGAACGCAAACAACAATTTTTCCGCTGTCATTCCCTATGACATGGAGCAGCAGCGTAAGGAGAGCAAGGAATTTTTGGACGACCTGACCGCCCGCGACCAGCGGATGATGCAGGGCGTTCTGACTATGGTGCTTTGCGCCGGCAGTAAGGAGCAGCTTGACGCGGACACGGATCAGATTTTGTCCCTGTCCCGCCAGAAGATGTGCCAGATGGCGGTGTTAAAGTACCAGCAGACAGACGGCTTGAATACGGTGCTGCCCATTGGCACAAGAAAGATCAATGCTTTCCGTACCCTCACCACCGAGAGCCTTGCCGTGTTCATGCCCTTTAAGGTGCAGGAAATCCAGGACAAGGGCGGTATCTACTTTGGAGAAAATGCCATTTCCCATAACCTGATCCTGTGCAACCGGGAAAACCTCTTAAACCAGTCGTCCTTTATCCTGGGCGTACCCGGTTCCGGCAAATCTTTTTCGGCGAAAGAGCTGATTGCTTTCCTGATTCTCAATACCGAGGACGACATTCTGATCTGTGACCCGGAAGGGGAATTTGCCCCAATGGCGCAGGCAATGGGCAGCGACATTGGCACAGTGGTCCATGTGGCCGCAGGGGGCCGGGATCGTCTGAACGCCATGTATATGGTGGAGGGCTACGGCGAGAACAACCCCATTGTTGAAAAAAGCCAGTTTATCATGTCCCTGGTGGAGCAGATCGACAAGAATGGCGTCGGTCCCCAGCACAAATCCATCATTGACCGCTGTACGGCGCTGGTGTATCAGGAAGCTTCGGAGACCGGTATCATCCCCACCCTCTCCACCCTGCGGGAAAAGCTGCTGGTGCAGCCGGAGGAAATCGCGAAGGAGATCGCCTTGTCGCTGGAGTTGTTTACTACCGGTTCTCTGGATGTCTTCGGTCAGGGAAGCAATGTGGATTTGGACAAGCGGGTGGTGGTATTCAATATCCACGATTTAGGCGAGCAGCTGAAGCCCACCGGTCTGCTGGTCATCACGGATACCATGTTAAACCGCGTAACGCTGAACTGGAAGCGGGGCAAGCGCACCCATGTATTTATCGACGAGTTCCATGTGGTCTTTGAAAATGAATACAGCGGCAACTTCTTCAGCAGCGCATGGCGGCAATTCCGCAAAAGAAATGCCTACCCCACGGCTATCACCCAGAATGTGGAGTATCTGCTGGATTCCGTGCAGGCCAGCACTATGCTTAGCAACTCAGAGTTTATCATCATGCTGAATCAGGCGGCCAGCGACCGGGAGAAGCTGGCGAAGCTCCTGCATATCTCCGCCGAGCAGATGAGCTATGTCACCAATGCCGACGCCGGCTGCGGCCTGATGAAATACGGCTCCGCGTTGGCGCCGTTTGTCAACCGGTTCCCGAAGGATACGGAATTGTACCGGTTCATGACCACGCGCCCCGGCGAGGGTGTATTCGGCGGTGAAAAGCGGCAGGAGGCGTCGGTATGCGTACCATGAAAATTCAGTTCGCTTGCCCCGCCCTGCTTCTTTTCTCCGGCTTCAGGCCGGCCCATATTCAGCTGTCCAACCGTGTGGTGACTAGTGATGTCTGACATTAAGACGCGGGATATTGTAAAAGGTACGATCAAGGCCATCGACAAGGCCGCGATTGCCGGGGAACGCGTTAAGGCGGCGTATGTACGCACCAGGGACAAGGCTGCCCATGGCGCGCATTCCGCAGAGGATTCCCCGAATGAATACGCGGACGATCGTTTTTCAGGCAGCATGGAAGCCGCTGCTTACGAGGCCGTCAGCCAATGTGACAGGCAGGGGTGCAAGGCTGTGAAAACCACCAAAGACAATATCTCCATTGCCAGAGAACGCATGGAACGGCGCAAGGCCGGCCAGCCGAAAAGAGCGGCGCAAAAAAAGGCAGAACAGAAAGCTGGCGGTCTTGCCTCTGCGTCCCAAGCTCCCGCGCCTGTTGGCTCTGCCAATCCCGGCCAACCGCCCCTCAGGACCGGCTATGCGAGGCCTGCGGCTATCAAAACCACAGACCAGGGCCGAAAAGGAATCGAGCAAACTGCCAGACGCACCGGCCATGCGATGGTGAAAACAGCAAGCGAGCCGGTCAAAGCTGCCCGGCGCGCGGTCAAGACTGCGGACCAGGCCGCCCGCACTACCGCGAAAACTACCCCGGCCATGGCAAAAGCCTCATACCGGGCAGCCCAGGCGGCCAAGGCCAGCGCCAAAGCCGCGGCGGCTGGTGTAAAAGCGGCTGCTAAAGCGACCGTTTCAGCGGTCAAGGCAATCATTGCCGCAACGAAAGCGCTGATGACTGCCATCCTTGCGGGAGGCTGGATCGCGGTGGCGGTCATTATAATCATCTGTCTGATTGGCCTGATTGCCGGCTCCTGCTTCGGCATCTTCTTTTCCGGTGAGGACAGCGGCGCCGGTCAGAGTATGCAGACGGTGGTGCGGGAGATCAACGAGGACTATGAGGCACGGCTGGATGCGATTCAGGCCAATATCTCCTACGATGTACTGGAGATGTCCGGCTCCCGCGCCGTCTGGCCGGAGGTGCTGGCGATTTATTCCGTCAAGACGACCACTGATCCGGACAATGCGCAGGAAGTGGCTACGATGGATGATTCCAAGAAAGCCATACTAAAGGATATTTTTTGGCAGATGAATGAGATTTCTTCCCGGACGGAAACCCAGACGGATACCGTGATCGAGGAAGCCGGCGATGGAACTGGAAACATTGCGGAAACCACAACTACCGTTACCAGGACGACTCTGTACATTACAGTGAGCCACAAGACTGCCGAAGAAATGGCTGATCACTTTCACTTTAACGAAGAGCAAAGGGAACAGCTTGCGGCGCTTTTGGCGGATGAAAACCGCAGTATGTGGAATCAGGTGCTTTATGGTATTGGCGCAGGCGACGGCGAGATCGTCACGGTGGCTCTGTCACAGCTCGGCAATGTAGGCGGCGAACCCTACTGGAGCTGGTATGGTTTTGGCAGCCGTGTGGAATGGTGCGCCTGTTTTGTGAGCTGGTGCGCCAATCAGTGCGGGCACATCGAATCCGGTGTCCTTCCCAAATTTGCCGGAGTTGGCACAGGAGAGAAGTGGTTCAAAGTCCGCGGTCTGTGGCGGGATAACCAATATACGCCCAATCCCGGCGATATCATCTTTTTCGATTGGGAGACGGACGGCCTGGACGGGAAGCCGGATCACGTGGGCATTGTGGAAAAGGTGGAGGGCGGCGTGATTTACACCATAGAGGGCAATTCCGGCGACGTTTGCCGGCAAAATCACTACTCACTGGGATATTATGAGATTTTAGGCTTTGGCGTCCTGCAAACCGGTCTCCATTAGAAATGGATTGGACTTGCCGGTCTCCATCCAGACGGGCAGCGGCACCTTCGGCAAGAGAGCGGCAAAAAGGCCGTCTATTGCTGCTCTTCCTGCTCTTCCAGCCTTGCCCGGTATTTTTTCCCAACCTCCATGTCGGACTGCATGGCGGAACCCCGCCGGATGGTATCCATCCCATAGCGGCTCCGCAGGGCGTCCAGGGTCTGATCCAGGCGGCGGAACTTTTCTCTCTTCTCGTCTGTGAAGAGGGAAATCTGCGCCGCTTCGCCATGGGAAATGTCCGTTAAAGAAATGCCCAACAGCCGCAGCGGCGTGGGCGCTTCCCAGAGCTCTGCGAAAAGGCGCCTGGACAGGGTATAAATTTCACTGGTGATATCTGTGGGCTCATACAGCTTTTGCTGATGGGAGCGCGTTTGGAAGGTGTTGGTGCGGATGGTCACGGCCACACAGCTTGCCTTAGCGCCGTCTCCCCGCATCCGTGCGGCCACGCTGTCCGAAAGAGCCAGCAGGATCTGATTGGCTCGCGCCGCAGTGGTCACATCCTCCTCCAGGGTGGTGGAAATGCTGTAACCCTTGGCCTCCTCCGGCTGGGCCAGCACCGGGGAATCGTCTATGCCGTTGGCAAAAGCGTGGAGCTGCCTGCCAAGCTTCACCCCAACAAGGCCCTGCACACGCTTTACATCCGTGTGCGCCAGGTCTCCAACGGTACGGATGCGGGCCTTTTCCAGCCGCCCGGCTGTGGCGCGGCCCACGGAAAACAGCTCGCCCACCGGCAGGGGCCACAGCTTGGCCGGGATCTCTTCCGGCAACAGGGTGTGTACCTTGTCCGGCTTTTCAAAATCGCTGGCCATTTTCGCCGTGAGCTTATTCGCGCCGATGCCCACATTGACAGTAAAGCCCAGCGCTTCCCGGATGGCGTCCTTTATGGTGTGGGCAATGGCAACCGGCTCCGGGTAAAGCAGCCCTGTGCCGCTCATGTCCAGGAAGCATTCGTCGATGGAAAACTTCTCCACCACCGGGGCATAGCGGCGGCAGATATCCATAAAGGCTTTGGAATTGCGCTCGTAGAGCCGGAAATCCGGCTTGGCCAGCACCAGCGCGGGGCATTTCCGCAGGGTCATGGCAATGGGTTCTCCCGTGCGCACGCCGTAGTTTTTGGCAGGGATGGACTTGGCAAGAACCACGCCGGTTCGTTTTTCCGGATCTCCGCCAATGGCAGAGGGGATGAGGCGGAGATCGGCTTCCCCCTGGGCCACCCGCCGGGCGGCCTCCCAGGAAAGAAACGCGCTGTTCACATCAATGTGGAAAATAAGCCGCTCCATGATTGTTCCTCCCTCTGCCGGCAGCTTTTCCCCTAGTATACCGCGATCCGGCGGCCATGTCCAGATGCCTTTGTCACGGCAGGCGCATTTCTGGGCATACTATGGAAAAAATCAAAACGCGTTTATGGCAGCATCACACAGAGGCGCAATTTTCAGCGGGATAACGCATATTCCCGTTGGCCTTTAGCTGTACTTTATTTTTCGTTTACCGAGAATATCTACTGTCTTAGACTGACCCGTTTCTCCACATAAAACAAAGGACATGACATTATCGCTCTTTAGCTTGAGACTACAGGCAAAATCCGGTGTCAGAATAACTGCCCTGTCAATTTAGAAGACTTGTTTAGAAAAACAGGGCGGAATTGTCTTCCGCCCTGTTCCAAACGCAATAGTCACGAGTTGCTTCTGCTGTGTGTCGTGCGATAAAATAATGGAAATCCAGCACTTTAATGAAAACCGTCCGCAATAATTCCCCCTAGCACATTTTTAACAAACCTGGAATGTGATCAAAAACTTTTGCGGAACTCGAAACAGGCATTAAAGTTTGCTCAATTATCCTACTGGAAGTGAGAAAACTTAGCTGCTTATCCAAATACATAGTGATTACGATGGTGTCAGAGACTTCTACAAAGAACAATCAATACACTTCTCGCGAAATAGCAGTTGCCTCAGATAAATAATTGATCTGCCAGGGCTTCTCAACAGGAGACGTTTTCCAAGGAGGAACGGAACTTCCGAAATTATATCCCAACGCATCACATATACTCCTGTGCTTTGCCGGATTCTTTAAAATATGCGGGGACACACGAATCCACGAACGAACTGGGAGTTCCATTTCTTTGGCTCTTTCACACAGCCTCTGAACGAGGATATACGCCTCCGGAGCTACACCATCTTTCCAGCCTGGACATTCAGTATCGAAAAGCTCTCCATTTGCATTTACTTGCCTCTGATGTTCCTCCCAGTCGATCCTAAATTCAACCTCTGCGATACGGCAGTTACCGCTTTCAAGGTATATTCCCACCGCACTTAGTTCCCTATTGTCAACAGATTGTAGAATTTTTTTGATCCGTTTATCGGGTATATTTGCGCATCGCAGGAATAGTTCAAAGTGGATATCCAAAACCCCCGCCCTTGTTTGCGTATAAGAGTAAGAATACGTATTAATCGGAAGCACCCCTCTCAGCTGCTCCAGTATGCGGCAATGTGGAAACCCAATCCATTTTGCTCCAAATAGAGTTATAGTCAGAAATAAGCTTGCTTCTATACCTCTTATTGGTAAGTACTGCCTTAAAAATCAGCGTACTGCTGGTGAGCGATGTAAGCATCTCGGTGCACTTTTCGGCAAGGAGAGTTGAGAAAAAGGATACAGGCGCGTCAGGAAATGCATCAACCAAGCGCTTCGAAATGTTCTTAGAACTGAAATTAAAAATTGAATTTACAATTTCAATCTTTTCTGCGCGCGTGGGTTCCCAGTCATACCGTATGGTTCTCCCAGTGCGAACAAGTGGTACATACAGACGATCGAATTGATTGCCGGTTAGGAATACTGGAACTCTATTTGTACTGCCAACATCTTCAATATAGCAAGGGCTGTCTGCCAAATGCATTAAAACTGCCAAGACGTCCTGGTGGTTCACTGTTCCTGTGTAGTTTTTCCATTCTCCGAGGGTGGTGTCAACATCATCAATTAATAGTGCAGAAGGATTTCCATCTGTAATACAATCTGAAGCCTCCAGATACTTTCTTTTGAGCAATTTTGCTGGTTCTCCTGCTCGATCACTTTCTAGATCTGCTGCACTGATGGAGAATACCTTAACACCAACAGTTACCAGGTAATGTCTCAGTTGATATGTCTTCCCCATTCCCGGTTTTCCAATTATAGCAAGTATTAGGGGGTAGTTCTCTATATCCAGCATATTCCCCAGCATATGCGCGTCTATACGACGCTGAAAGCGTTCTGGTATTACCATAATGTTACTACCTCCTTCCTGGTAACGCACGTCGCGCACGTTCAATTTCTTCATCCGCATTTCCAAATATTGAAACGGATTCAGAGTTTGCCAACTGGTTATTACCGATATTTCTGGAAACGGTGTCTCCGGAAATAGCATTCCGCGTAAATCCAAGGGACCCCTTATTTTCGCCGACAAGAATAACCGTTTCGGCATTGATATAGCAACCTTCCGTAGTTGCAAGCTGAGTTAATATTGCTTGGACAATGGTATTCATGTTCATCAGCAGTTCCGCGTTTCCGGATGCCAGTGTTTTTACCTGCGCTTCCAGATCTGAAACTTTGATTTTCAATTCTTTCTTGGATGGACCGGTCTTTTCTCGTACCCACGTAAGCGCCTCAGAAATGACCGGAAGCCAGCTTTCATTAATTGCCATTTTTGCATCATCTCTTTCTTTAGCGAATGCATTGCCAGTTTTTATTGTCCTATCTTGATGTGAGCAATTACAATTTAGCAAAATCGCCCGCTACCCGTAAAGCAGCGGGCCATAATTCTATAGCACTCTGTCTAGCCTCCACACCATGCCCACGATTCAAGTGCCATTAACTTGGTGCCTAACCGATGTCCTACATCATGCTCAGGAATGCGGCCCGCCGTCGCCGTGTGACGACGGCGGGTTTCAAACAATATGTCCTTATGCGGTTCCGGCAGTTTATTCCCAAGTATATCCTTGAATTTCTCTTTTGATCTCTTCAGGTATGCTATCGTTTGTCATAAGCTCATTCACAAGCGCTGTGTACTGCTTGCGCTTGGGATCTTTAGGGTTATTGTAGCAACGATGTAGCATCCAGATATTATGAGCAGTTGGGGTATGCGCTACAGATGCCATCAAAAGTTCTTCATACCCATGGTTGTAGAAATGCTCGACAAAATGAACTAAATCGCCAGGCATGCCGAAATCGACTGTAGGATGCGTTGACTATCCTTTCTTGAATGTTACTCAAAATAAGCTCCCGGATCTTCGACAAACTCCGTAACCTCATTTTTTACGGTTTCCACTGTGCAGACTACGCCGCTCTTTTGCAAAATAGAAAGCTAGTTAGAACATCTACTTTGAAACAGATTTCAGCATGCGGTTATGCAGTTACATAGTATATATGAAGCCGTCCTTGCACAGTTCAAATAGAGAATCGTTTGCATATTCCATTACTTCAAAATTGCCTTTCGGTATTTTCTGATATGGAACATTCTTCTTGATCCAGCGAACTAACTTTTCATAATCCCTCAATAATTCAGCTTCTCTCTTAACAAGCGTTCCATCACTTGTGTAGAATTGTGTCGATAGCCATATTCTTCCGCGAAGTATTTTTCGCTGCGCTCTGTTTATTCTAGTTTTCGAGAACTCAATTACTGGGCTTTTTATTTGGTCGATTTGCGCTCTGTAGTTTTGCCGAAAAATCAAATTTCCATAGCTTTCTTTGTACAGATAGGCAAAATAAATATTACTTTCCTTTGCATCAACTGCTACCGCCATGTCATTTAACAGAGCAAATCCGCACCCCAACAAATGATCGATAAAGCGATCTTGTACTTCGCTGTCCATATAGAAATTGATCTGTTTTCCCATAGACGACCTTCCAAACTTTACGGTTGATAAATGATAGGGCCAGAATCAGAATTATACGGCCAGAAGAAGATTGGCGCACCATTATAATCCGGAGAATTCATGATATCAGTAATGGCACGGGATTCACGAGCTACGGGTAGTCCATTTTGATTCACTTTGCCCACCTGATGAATGCTCGTAATTTCGCCATCAACTATTTCCACAGCATCCGCAAATCTACGAGTTTTGGTTCCTTCAGGTGTATCAAATTTTACTTCACGCTCTATCGAACCACCTGTATGTGTAGATTCGATAGAATCAATTGTGTCTTGATGTGCTTGCCCGCCCTTTTTACCATTAGGGTTGGGAACATCAGAACATGTGTTATGGACCAGCACACCGCACTCGCCGACGAAGTAGGTATGGAAATCTGCGACCTCGAAGTTATAGACGGTGACGGGTTCTTCCAGGCCCTCGTTGGAGATATCCTCTACGGTGCCCTTGGTGCCATTGGCAAACCAAATGGTCATGCCGGCATGCAGGGCGCTGGCCTCCACCCAGCCCTTGCCCTCCACATAGAAGGGATGCTGCGGGGTAGAATCAATGACCTCCTGCACGCCCTCGCCGTCAGAGATGGTCACGTGGGTGATTTCCTCCGTGGTGTTGACGAAGGTGCGGACAACCTCTTTGTAGGCATACTCGCCGGTTTCCTCGTCGGCTGCCAGAACCATATCCCCAGGCTGGATGGTTTCAATCGCTACCAGGCCAGCAGCAGTGACAACCATAGTCCCAGCCACAAAGCACTTAGGATGGTGTTACCAATATGCTGAGGAAATCGGCCCGCCGCCGCCAGACGGCGGGCCACAGAATCCACTAGAAAAATCTGCTATTTTTACCTCTTCCATTCGAAGCTGATACCAACTTCATCTGGTTAGCACTTTTTGATTTAACTGGTAACTGGTTAAAATTATATCTTAAATTTTTAGGGAAGATCGACCACGTGAGGGTACGCATTTTGCCTTACAACTTGAACTGCTCAATAACATGAACGGACTGAATATAAAAATCATGTTCAAGATTTTCACCACGAGGGTTGCTCTCAAATTGTCCCATACAATAGGTTAATGGCTGTTCTCCTTTTCTAATTAGGAAATGTTCGCCCCATATTGCAGAAATATGCTTACGCATTTCAGCAATAAGTGCATCACTTGAAAAAGGATTACACGTATCAATATCATATGCAAGGACGAGATAATCTACTCCGCGGGCAAAATATGCTCTATAATCAGAGTACTGAAAACCATAGCCCTTCGGTAGTGAAAAGAATTCCAGAGTTTTCAGTCTCAGACCATTTGAGTACAGCGAACAGATTTTTTTCTGAACATTACGAATGCTTCCAATGTGAGGGCCATATTTTTGCAATGGTTCCTCACAATAGCCATAATGTGTTGCAGGTATATTCAGGTATTTAAAAACGAGAGACATTGCAGAAACGTATTTTTGCACATCGCCCATTTCCCAATTTACGGTTCCATAAAGTGCAAAGCAATCAATTGCATCCATCTACTCATCCTTTCGGTGCTGTTGTCCAAACAGTCGTTCCTTGTGGGGTTTTGATTGTCAAGGTTCCTGCTTTGTCGCCAAGATACCCAGCATTTATATTTAGACGATCTTTTAGCCCTTGTACACTGTCTGTTTTACTCATAACTTCTACCAAATCAACGGTACCGTTATCATGTACGATCATAACATCTGGCCTGTTGTTGTGGGGTGGATTATCAACTACATTACTAAGCCCTTTATTCACGTACACATCTGTCACATCCGACTGAGCAGCGGCCGTATTTGCAGTTTCTTGTATTGTTTCCCAATGCCCTTCTGTTTTATTTGTATGGTCTTTATTGGGCCATGTTACATCACAAGTGTTATGTACAAGTACGCCACTCTCGCCGACGAAGTAGGTATGGAAATCCGCGACCTCGAAGTTATAGACGGTGACGGGTTCTTCCAGGCCCTCGTTGGAGATATCCTCTACGGTGCCCTTGGTGCCATTGGCAAACCAAATGGTCATGCCGGCATGCAGGGCGCTGGCCTCCACCCAGCCCTTGCCCTCCACATAGAAGGGATGCTGCGGGGTAGAATCAATGACCTCCTGCACGCCCTCGCCGTCAGAGATGGTCACGTGGGTGATTTCCTCCGTGGTGTTGACGAAGGTGCGGACAACCTCTTTGTAGGCATACTCGCCGGTTTCCTCGTTGGCTGCCAGAACTACATCACCAGGCTGGATATCCTCAATGGCCACCAGGCCGGTAGAGGTCGTGATCATTGTCCCGGCAACAAAGCACTTGGGCGCGACCATGGCGTCGGCGACTGTGCCAAAGCTGGCGGTCAGGGCGGCGTTGCCCCAAATATCGCCGGAACTGCTTACGGTGGCGTCAAAGGCTTCTTCCAGGGATTTACCGTCGATCAACTCGGAGGCGAAAGTTGTTGCCATGCCAGTGACGCCGTCGGCCAGGAAGCCTGCCGCCCAATGGCCGACTACATCGCCTGCGGCATCCAGGAAGCTCTGCCCGCAGAAGTTCAGGGGTGCGGTGGCATTGGCTGCCAGCTGCCCGGCGCCTCCGGAAATGAAGCTGATTACGCCACCCTTGAGCGCCTCTTTGCCAACCTTCGCATAGTCCACCTTGTAGATCGAATAATTTTGATCTACAAGACTGTTGGCTCCGTATTGCCAGGCGCCTACTGCCGCTCCGGCAAACACCAGGCCCAAACCGCCTGTTGCGGCAGTCGCCACTGCTGTCAGCGCAAACGCGCCGAGGCCCACCAGGCCCTTGATTACCGATGCCTTGTTCCGGTTCCACCATACGCTGACATCGCACTTCAGCTGCTCAAAGTAAGCGCCTGGATCCTCTACAAACTCCGTGACCTCATTTTTTACGGTTTCCACCGCGTTGGCGGTCCACTCTGCGGCGGCGTCAACCTTTTCTTCGACCCACTCGGTCGCGACCTCAACCTTTTCCTCCACCCAGTCCTTGGCGTCGTTGTATTTGTCGCTGACCCAGTTCGTGGCGCTGTCCCAGGCGTCGGTCAACCAGTTCTCGCCGGTGGGATCCACCCGGGTGATGGGGTTGCTGCCGCAGTACTGATACCAGTTCAGGCCGTCCTTGGCCGGGTCTCTGGCCAGCCAGGCGCGGTTGGTGGCGTCGTAGAACCGGGCGTCGGCAAAGTACACGCCCAGAATGACATCATAGCTGTGTCCGGTGTAGTTGGTGTAGATGTAGTTCCCCTGATCCCCGCTGCACAGCCAGCCGGTAATCTGGGGAGCGCCCCAATCGTCATAGACCTGCCGGGTGTAGACGCCGCCGTTGGGCTTGGAGTAGTAGCTTACGCTGCCCCGCTCGTCCTCGTGGACATAGAGCAGGTTGTACCGGCATGGGCCATAGGAGGAAAGCTCAATCTGCTCCCCGCCGGCGTAAGCGTATTTCTGGATGTACTGCGTCCTGCAGCCCGCCGCGGTCACAGAGAACAGGTCGTTGCGCTCCGGGCTGGTGTAGTCCACCACATAGTACTGGTTGTAGACCGTTCTGCACCGGTTTAGCACAGTGTTCTGCACCCGCATGCCAAGGCCGTTATAGACATACCGGGAGGTATCGCCGTTGTAATTGGTGCCGGACACCATGCGGTTGGTCTCATCATAATCATAACTCTGACTGAACCGCTTTTCAACCTCGGAAATGCGATTTCCCCGTTTGTCGTAGGAATATTTTATGGTATGGCCGCAGTAAGACTTTTGCACCAGCTGGTTCAGACAGTTGTAGCGGTAGTCCGTCACCCGGTTCTGCGCCCGTTCCCGGATCAGGTTGCCCAGGGTGTCGTAGGTGTAGGTCGTTGTGGTCCGCCCGTCGCTGCTGCTGGTCAGCCGGTTCAGCTTGTCATAGGTGTAGGTCATGGTGGACACATACACATTCGGCTCCGGCCTGGGCTTCCCCGGACGGATGGGCTTGTGGGGATTGCCGGGCTTATGGTTCAGCTCGCCACGGGTCAGGCTTGCGGAAAGCCCACCGGTGGTAGTTCCCCCGATGGCAGTGTTTCCTGGCTCGATGGGGCTAAGTTCTGAATCGGCCAGCAGGGAATCGCCGGAGGTTACGCTGGGCTGCATGGACTCCAGAATCGCGCCGGCGTCGGTCTCCTCCAGGCTGGGAAGCGCGACATCATTGACAACCGGATCCAGGCTGGCCAGACCATTTTCCGGATCCGCCGTTTCCAGTGCCTGCAGCGCCAGATCGGTATCCTCCAGCATACGGATATCCTGGATCACATAGGTGCTGTCAGCCTCGTCCAGCGTCAGGTCATCATCCGTGGAGATTTGCCCGGTGATGTCCACCGTTTCCGGAACGGCCTCCTCCGTAATCGCGGTGTCATTGAATTTGCCGTTGCAGTCCTGCCGGTAGTCATACCGCTTGATTTTCAGGCGATTGCCCACGGCGTCATAGGTGTAGTAGAACTTATAGAGAGGATTGCCCCGGCTCCGGAACTCGTCCATTTCGATCAGCTGGTTGCACTCGTCGTAATAGTAATGGGTCGTTTCGTAGTTCGGATACTCCCGGCTGATTTTATTGCCGTTGGCATCATAGGTGTAGGTCGTCGCGTCGCCGGTGAAATCCTGCACCTGGGTGACATGGTTTTCAGCGTCATACCAGTAGTCTACCTGGGAGCAGTCCGGGTAGCCGATGCTGATCTGATTGCCTGCCGCATCGTAGGCATACTGAACTACCATTCCGTTATGATCGGTAACCTTGGTGATCCGGTCCAGCAGATCCACGGCGATGGTGGTCTTACCGTTCCAGTCGTTCATCTCGATCAGATCGCCGGTGCCGTCATACAGGAAGGACACGGTCTTGCCGCCGTCATAGTTGATCTCGCTCACCAAATTGACGGGGCTGTACGCATACTGGGTGACATAGCCGTCCTCATCGGTCTCCTCGACTAAGTTGCCATTGCCATCATATACGTAAATCTTGCCGTCGCCAGCGGCGTTGACCTCGGTCTTTACAAGGCCCCGGTGGTCATAGGTGTACAGGGTCTCCTGCCACTCGTCCACCTTGTGGATGGTATCCACCCGGTGCAGCTTGACGGACACCAGCCGGTTCATGCTGTCATAGGCGAACAGGCTGCTGGTACCCATGGCATCGATGGATTCCACAATGTTGCCGTTGCCGTCCAGCTTATACTGGGTGGTATTGCCATTGCGGTCAGTCACGGCTACAATACGGCCATTTTTGTCGTAGGTGAAGGCCTTGGTGTTGCCTTTGGGATCCGTTTCACCAGTGACACGGTTCAGAGCGTCATAGGTATAGGTGTAGGTGTTGCCGTTCCGGTCAGTCAGGGAGACACGGTTACCATTTTTGTCATAAGTATAGGTTTCCGAATTTCCGAGGCCATCGGTATATTTCACCAAATTTCCAACCGCGTCATATTCATAGGTGCGGCGGACGCCGTTTTCGTCAGTTTCCGCTGTTACACGGTCCATAGGATCGTATTCAAACCGGCGATAGTGGCCATAGGCGTCCTTGATGGCAAGCACCCGGCCCTTGGCATCGTGGGTGTACTCCGTCACCGCGCCGTCCTCGTTGACAGCCTTTACCACCCGGCCCAGGGCATCATAGGTATAGGTGACCTTGCCGCCCTCTTCGTTGGTCAGTACCGTCTGGCGGTTCAGGGCGTCATATTCAGAGGTCTGGAAATTCCCCATAGGATCTGTGACCTTGATTAAATTCCCATTCTCGTCGTAGGCATACATGGTTTTGTTGCCCTCGGCGTCGGCAAAAGCGGTCAGCTGATCGTTCAGGTCATAGGTATAGGTCTCCACGCCACCGTCCGGATTGCGCACCTTGACAAGGTTACCGTTCCCATCATAGGTGTAACGATAGACATTGCCATTGGCGTCCCTGGCGGTAGCGATTCTGTTCTCTCCGTCGTAGGTGTAGAAGACGGTATTGCCCTCCGGATCCTGAATGGAAGCAACGTTGTCGTTGGCGTCGTAGGTGTAAACGGTCTTACCGTCCAGGGCGTCTGTTTCCGTTTCCAGCATGCCGGACGGCGTGTAAGTGTACCGCGTCTTATTTCCCAGCGCATCAATCATCATGGTCTGTTGGTTGTTCTTGTTATAGAAATAAGAGATAAATGCGCCGTTATCGTAGGTTTCCTTCAGAACATTTCCGTTTCTATCGTAAGTGTAATGGATTGAGGTGCCGTCTTCATTAAATTTGATCGCAACCCGTCCCATTTTATCGTATTGATAGATAACGTTGTGGAGACCGCCTGTTCCGGTTGACAATTCATTACCTATACAGTAGGGCTGCCCCTCTGCATCATAATGTGTGGTGGTTTTGCCGCCCAGGGCATTGGTTACTTCTGTAATTTGCCCTTTTTCATCGTAGGTATAGGTTGTTTCCCCACCCAGCGGATCTGTAACTTTTACTAGCTGGTTCAGGGCGTCATATTCATACGTAGTGGTATTTCCCCTGCGGTCCGTTAAACTGGACAAATTGCCATTGGCGTCATAGGTCCGGTGCTCCGTAAAGCCCAGGGCGTCCGTGTACGCAACTACCTGGTTATTTTTGTTGTACTCCGTGGAGAATACGCCGCCGGTAGGCTTGGTGACACTGGTGACATTGCCATTGCCGTCATAGGTATAGGCTGTCACCGCGCCGGTACGGTCTGTGGTTGTGGTTTGCCGGTTGTTTTTGTCATAGGTGAAGGATGTGGTGTAGCCCCGGGCATCCTTCACAGAAGTCATATTGCCGTTTTTATCGTAAGTAAAAGATACGATACCGCCCTTGGGGTCGGTGTAGGTGATCCGCCGGTCATTCAGATCATAGGTATTCGCGGTAGTATTGCCCTCCGGATCTGTGGTGGTCAGCAGATTCCCGTTGGCATCATAGGTATAGGTGGTGATATTACCCCGGGCATCGGTATCCGTCAGTTTATTGCCATTGGCGTCATAGGTGCTGGAGGTGGTGCTGCCATCCGGGTGAATGGTCTTTGTCAGGCGGCCCATCTCATCATATTCATACCGAGTGACCAGACCCAGGGGCGTTGAGGTCTCAACCTGACGGCCATCCGCGTCATAGTCAGCACTGAAGCCGTGCTTTTCCGGCACATATCCAGCACCGGCGCGTGCCTGCCTTGGACTGTTGGATATCCAGGAAGCTTCCCGGTAAGTATACGTCCATGTCAGGTGACCAACGCCGTCATAATAATACTTGGTGCTGTCACCCAGCGAATTTATTTTTTCTACCAGATTATGGTCTTTATCATACCGGTAAGTGGTCTTATTTCCCTTGGGATCTGTCTCAGAAGTCAGATTTCCTGCCAAATCATAGGTATAGGTGTAGACATTTCCCTCACCATCGGTCATGGAAGTCTTTTGATTGGCATCGTCATATACGTAGCTGATTACTCCCTTGTTGGGATCAATCACGCTGACCAGGTTGCCGGCCTCGTCGTAAACCTGCGTTGTGGTGTGTCCCTCCGCATCGGTAATGCCAGTAAGCCGGTTCAGAGCGTCATAGGTATACCGGGTAATATTGCCCCGGGCGTCCTTGATGGAAGCAATGTTGTTGTTCCCATCGTAGGTGTAGGTGGTAACATTTCCCTCCGCATCTGTGACTGTTGCCAGCAGGCCGCCCGGCGTATAAGTGTTTGCCAGCACACCGCCGGTGGGTGTCGTGGTGGTCAGCAACTGATTCATAGCATCATATGTATAGGCTACCGTGCCGCCGTTGCCGTCTGTAAAGGTGAGAATGTTGCCGTTGGCGTCGTAGGTGTAAGAGAGGGTCGAGCCATCCGCGTTGGTTTTCTTACTCACCCGCCCCAGAGCGTCATACTCATAGCTGGTGACGAACCCCAGAGCGCTGGTCTCGCTGACTAAATTTCCGTCCGCGTCATACGCTGCTTCTATGGTGGCTTTTTTCGCGTTGGTGGTTCCAATCAGTCTGCCGGCGGCATCATAAGTAAACTTGGTTACCTCTCCTTCCGCTGTCGTCACCTTGACCAGCCGGTTCTCTGCATCATACTCGCAGTAAGAAGTATTTCCGTTGCCGTCTGTGGTGGACAGTTTGTTACCATTGGCGTCGTAGGTGTAGGAGGTGGTGTGGCCCTCTGCGTCCGTAACGGAGGTGACGCGGCCCATAGTATCATAAGTGGTGTGGGTCGTATTGCCCCGCTTATCCGTGGTGGAAACCGCCTGATTCATGGAGTCATAGCTGGAGGTTTCCGTGTTTCCCAGCGGGTCGGTGGTTCCTACTACATTGCCGTTGGCATCGTAGGTATAGGTAGTGGTATTGCCGTTGCCATCGGTATAGCCAGTGACCCGGCCCATGGTGTCATACGTATAAGCAATTGTATGACCGTCCGGGTCTGTGCAGCCAATGACATTTCCATCCGTATCATAGGTATACGTGGTATGGCCCTGCAGAGCGTCCAGGGTTTCAATGAGGTGGTTCTGGACATCGTAGGTGTTGACGGTGGAATTGCCATTCCAGTCCGTCTGCTTGGTAATAAATCCATTCCCATTGTACTCATAGGTCTTGGTGTTGCCCAACGGGTCAGTTTCCGTCATCAGCTTACCGGCATCCGAATAGCTATAGGTATATCGATTCCCAAGAGGGGTGATCCGGGCAGTCATCCGGCCGGCGCTGTCATATTCATAGGCTGTCGTGTTGCCCAGGGGATCTGTGGAAGAAACCACCAGGCCTGCTCCGTTGCAGGCGTAAGTCGTTTCATTGCCCAGAGCATCCAGGCTGCTGGACAAGTGCCCGCTGGCGTCATAGGAATAGGTGAGGCTGCCGCCGTTGGCGTCTGTGGACGAAACCAACATGCCGTTCTCGTAGAGGTAGCTCAGGGCGGAATCATCCCGCTGAACCAGATGGGTTATATTTCCGTTTTCATCATAGGTATAGCTGACACTGGTGCCGTCAGGGTAAGTGACCTTCGCCTTGCGATTGGTGCTGCCAACATATTCGTAGGTCGTCACATTGCCCTTACGGTCAGTCTCTGTGGCCATTCGGTTGTGATCATCGTAAGTGTAGGAGATGGTGCCGGCATCGTCTGTAGCAGATACCGTCCGGCCATACTCGTCCAGTTGGATGCTGTAATGCAGACCTTTCTCCGTCACATAGCTGTGGATCATGGCGTCGTCGTCATAGGTGTACGAGATTTCACCCAGATCCTCCTGATACTGATGAATCACACGATGCTGGCCATCGTACTCATTTTGCAGAATCAGATTTCCATTGTAGTCTACAACCTCGGTCAGGTCATGGTTCCCGTTGTAGGTGTAGTCGATGGTATCTCCATCCGCGTTGGTGAAGGAAACCAGGTTGCCGCTGCCGTCATAGGAGTAGGAGATAGAGCGGCCGGCGTTGTCGGTCACAGAGGTGATGTTGCCCCCGGAATAGCCAAAGGTAAAAGTTCCACTGGCATTGCTGACCGTGTCGAAGCAGTCGCCGGAATATGTAATATAGGTGGACTTGCCTTCGGAATTGACCAGTTCCGTTACCCTGCCCGCCGAGTCAAAAATGAACTGATTTCCGGATTCGTCTGTCAGCAGGTAACCGCTGTTTCCGCGATACAGGGTATACGCGTTGCCCGCATCCACCTTGTAGCTACCGTCTCCGGTCAGCTTGAAATCCAGAGTCCCACCGGTAGGAAGGGTTAGCAGAAGGTTATTGCGCAGATCCTTGATCCGATAGTAGAAGGAGTAGGTCCAGCCGTTTCCCATTCCGTTGGCGTTATCCGCTTCCAGGGAATGATAGGTTCTGGTAAAGGCCAGGGGCTCGTCCCCGTCGATCTCCAGATCTGTGTAGTTCCAGTTCAGGCTGCCGGTGAGCAGCTCCACCGGATCGCCGGCCATTTGCTCCACCATGGTGGTATAACCACAGCCGGGCGCCATGCGGAAACAGGAATAGCCGTCTTCTCCGGCCACCGAGTCTTCCGGGGAACCGGGATTCCCGCTGATAACCCGAATGGGCAGGAACCGGGCTTCCTCCCCAGCACGGTCAGGCGGGAGATAGTAGTCGCCATTCTCGTATTTGAACACCAGAATATAGTAACCGGGCGCCAAGACCTGAGCGGTGCCTGCAACTATAGGCTCGTTCTTAATGAGCCATGGCTTCTGTCCGTCTTCCACTGTAGTGGGGGCATCGCCCTCCTTAAAGGGGACATACTGCCCTTCCCAACGGACAAAATTGTGGGCATAAGGAAGCATACCCTCGCCGCCGGAAGCGCCTCCGGCGGACATATCATAGCCATCAAATTTACGCAGCTTTACCAAAGAACCGTTCCCGCGCAGCGCATCCTTGATGGCGCTGACGCTGCCGGAGCCGGGCCCGTCATACAAGTAACCGGCCAGATAACCCAGAGGCGTTTTCTCCGGAGTTAACTTGCTGTAGTTCGTGCGTAAGCTGGAAATATCCAACAATTCTTTCAGTGGTATTTCCAGCGGTAAGCCGAAGGCCTCCGGAGTATAGATTTCTATCGTCATTTTGTCGCTGCGGGGCATGGCAAACTCCAGTGCGGAGTTTTCTCCGAGCCCGCCGGCCACGTAGGATGAGAAGCGAACCATTTCTTCGCCTGTGGCGTAAGCAACGGTAATGGTGCGCTCATTTTGCATCAGGCTGTCCAGCCGGATGTAATCATAATCTTCGGCAGTTGGAGCCGAAACGCCGCCCAAGGCGTCGCCGGTGGCGGATACCCGCTGCGCCGGCAAAATGGCGAACAGCAATGCCGCTACTAAGAGCATGGATATAAGCCTGTGCCATGGTTTATACTGCATATATGAGTCCTCCTCTTTGTTTTTCGTTAATTTCACTGCGGCAAAAATGATCCTCTAAGCACCTCCTTATTCTGATCCATATCAATGAGCTTGTTTCCGGCTTGGCATACCTCCAATCTTGTTGAAAAGTGAGGGAGAACCCATCTCACATAACATCCACGTAGGGAAATGGGTCGAAATTTTCCTTCTACCTATAAACGTTATGAGATGTCCAATTGTTCACACCCAAAATAAAAAAATTTTGCCGGAGGGCTGCAGAAACATGCTGCATGCCCTCCGGCATTTGTATTTGCGGTTCTATTATGCGGTTATGGTGTTTGTTGTTCGTTGCTTAGTCTCACTTCCTTTGGCATTTTTGGCGTAGAAGGTGATGACAGCATAGTACTTGGTACCGGAGGTACCGCTATAAGATACTTTGTTGTAGACGCAGGAATCATCTTTCACGATCATCCCTGATGTGTTGTATCGGGTGAATGTCTTTACGGCGGCATAGGTACCGTTGGATTGTTGTTCATAAATTACGATTTTTGATGCGCCAAGTTCAGTCATTATTTCCGTGGAGCCAACATCAAATTCAACAATTAGTTTTCCGCCCCCCTGAGGCGTAGCCCGAACATCTGTATACCAGAAGTAATCGCTGGCGCGGGCCTCTACAGCCTGCGCAATCGGAAATGCACCGATTAGAAGAGATAGCGCCATCACAAGGCAAATTGTATGTAGAAATTTCTTATTCACGTATAGTCACTCCTTTAGTAAATTGAATCTATCATCTTTTCTAGTTGTTCGACAGTTAAATCCCCGTGTATTGCAACTTCCACAAGTCCATCTATCCAAACGGCTCCCCATTTACCATTGTTGGGGAAGATGTAGTGCGTGATACCTCTGGCATCATATTCCAGGACATCATTGTCACTTTTTTCATACTGGGCAGAAAAATTATCAGGCGCACTGTCATATACGTAGATGCGTATTGAAAACTGACCAGAATCTGTTGCGTACATGTTGTATATCCGCATCCCCATGGCGGTTTGGGCAAAAGCAGTATTTTGCCTTTCTGCTGTCCCTTCTGGCCACCAATTAGGGATAACAGACGTGTCTGTGATGTCGCTTACTGCGGCCCGCAGATCCTGGAATGGATCCTCCTGCGCAGAGGCTTCTTCATGTGGTGCCTGTGTAACAAAGTGAAATGTATCTGCTGTCCATTCTGCCACAACCTCAAAAATATTGAGACCAAAGGCAGACGCAGTGCCGCAAATTGCGAGGAACACCACCAGAACCACTGCAATTTTCTGAAACAACTGCAACATTTTTGGGCGTGCTCTCGCTGGATGCGTCTTGGGCGATCCTCCATGCGCAGTGCTTGTCTCCATGTCAGGATCTTCCAATTCCGCTTCCAGTCTTCCGTAGAATTCCCGGGTTGCTATATCAATATCAATTTTTGGAGTTCCTTCCCGCTGGTCAATCACCTTCTCAATGGCCGCTATGAGCCCGGTGTCCGGTGTTTCCCCATTGGGCGCATCCATCTCATGTACCAGCAGCCGCCGCAGCTCCTCAGTACTCAGTTGCGACAGGGTAGGGTATTTGGGGGAAGCATCCTGGGGATCAGTTTGGTCACGCATATGATCTCACCTCCTTCTACCTATATAACGTTACGACAGGGCCAATTGTTCACATTGTAATTAAATTTATTTTTCATATTGCTTCTGAATCCGTTTTTTCAAGCGGTTCACCCGCATGGCCAAGGCCGATTTCGTAACGCCCAACTCTGAAGCCAACTCCAAATATGTATAGTTTCCCAAATACAGCTTCTGCAAAATAGTGTATTCTTCCTCATCCATCAGATTACGCAACTCAATGTGGAGCTGCATATTATCCGGGGACGATATTTCGTAACCATCTGGCACATGGCGGAAGAATTTGAATATAGTCCACTCCCCACGCAGTGTGTTCCGAAGTTCATTTCGAAGAGCTCCGTACAGCCAATCACTGGGTGATTCACACGCGAGATACTCGGTTCGCTTCTTCCAGGCTGCCAGAAATGTATCCTGTACGACGTCTTCCGCCACCTGCTGCACCGGCATACCGGGGATTCCCTTATCTTGTAGATAAATCATCGCAATATGAAGCAGCCTGCTGTAATTTTTACGCAGCAGTCGATCAAATTCGGCACTGCAGTCATGGCTTTCCGGTGAATTCCGTTGTTGAAGCATGCCTTTCCCGCCTTTTTTCATTTTTCCTGCGGCCTATTTGGATTCCTTTAACATAACAATGCGCTGCATAATTTCACAGACCCACTTCAGCTCCTGATCCGTCATGCAATCCAGAATCTGTAAGATGTTTTGATATCGGTTCTGGCGCTCTTCTCCAAACAAGATGTAGTCTGCACTGACATGAAGCACAGAACACACCCGAAATAAGCTGTCAGAATTGAAACAGCATTTTCCACGTTCGGCTTTCCAATACTGCTGATGGGTAATTCCCGCCTGAGCTGCTACTTCTTCTTGCCCCAAATGTAATTCCTTTCGCCTGGCTGCCATCCGCTGTCCCATGGCCGCAGCTAAAGCCGGATTGCTCTTTGGCATGCCATTCTTCCTTCCTCAGTGCGCTTTTTGTATTATTATATCCACTTTTGTCCCTTGTTTTTATCAGGTAAAAGCTGATTTTTCAGGAAAAAATACGCCTAAAGTTAGATTGCGGAATGGATGTTGAAATATATCCCCTTCATAAGGCAAAAAAATTCTCCTAAAGTACAAGAAAAGTGTGAATAAACAGCCAGACAACAACGCTTAGGGACGGAGGCGAAGATTTCAGTACGCAATGTCGCCTTCTGGCATCCTGCCACATTTCTGTCTGCAGGATTGTACTTTGCCGTGAGGGGATATACCGTTGTGCGTCATCTTTGCCATTGTCGCGACCCGCCTTCCAGGTTGGTTTGAAATCAAAATCAACCTGGAGGAAACTATGGCATTAATTAACTTAAAAAAATATTATCCCAAGTTCTATCGAAAGGACTGTATTCTGAATGCTTCGGAGGAGGTGGCAGATTTTCTGGAAGCAAGTCAAAAAGAGGAGGCCGCTGCATTGCGTAAATTACGGCGGCATAGCGGTAAGGTCATGCCTATTGCAGCTGGAAATAGCTGCACACCGGAAACGGCTTCCTTTGGCAGGCAGCCGGAGGATGCATATGTACAAAAATATTTCGCTCGGGAGTTACATAGCGCCGTAGCGTGTCTGCCAGAGAAGCAAGCGGCCCGAATCCGTGCGCACTTCTTTCAAGATATGCCAATCGCGGAGATTGCAAAAGCGGAAAACGTTACGGTGCAGTGCGTGTGGCAATCCATTCATCGTGGGCTTCGGAATCTGAGACAAATTTTGCGGGATGCCGCTGAGGGTATTTAAATTCCGGATTCAACTGACCTTGTAATTATGAGGGGACTTTTCTGCTGCTGACAGAATGGGCCCCATCATACACTTGGAGGTTGAAGTCTATGTACCAAACAGTTTTCCACACCACGCTTTGCTCGCTTACAAATGCTTTCCTGCCCTTACCCCAACAACTTTACACTACCCCAAACCTGGCTGCTTTGCTTACGCTCGGTGGCTTCCTACTCATGCTGGCTGGGGTAGGTTGTCTGGAGCTGGCTAGAAACAAACGGAGAATTCCGGCGATTACCTTTTGCTGTCTGCTGTCAGTTTTGGCAGGCCTGGTTTTGGCTTCCATTCCGGCCCTGACCGCCTGGTTCAGCCGCAGGGAGC
>ENA-ORVG01001864-ORVG01001864.1-human-gut-metagenome-genome-assembly--contig:-NODE-1864-length-22903-cov-3.055541_pt1 | contig 22903 bp, 19 predicted proteins | sample MGYA00242091_ERZ509233 | MGnify/ENA primary metagenome ERZ509233 (study PRJEB26280, sample SAMEA2338840) | human gut metagenome | biome: human gut; feature: human-associated habitat; material: faeces... | reverse complement strand
AAAGACCGAGCAGCTGGACCTGACTGAAAATGATCTGCTGTTCATCACCAACGGCGGCTGTGTAGAAAACTCCTCCCTGGGCTCCCAGAACGAGCCTGCTGCCTTTAACACCGAACTGAAAGCCGGCGGCGGCTGGGACCTGTGGCGCAGAATCGCTGCGCAGGACCCTTCCTTTGGCAATCCTGATAAATTCTGCTACGACCCGGAACAGTCCAACTGGATGAGCGCAACAGTCACCACCCTGGACGACAAGATTCCTCCGTATGTTCAGAAAATCTGTCAGCGCGACCCATTCAGCGGCAAAGTCGTCACCGGCGGTATCGTCACCGTCAAGGACTCCAACTGGCTGTTGAGCTGGACCTTCAACCGTCAGCCACAGTTTAGAAATCAGCCAAAGGGTCAGCTGGTCGGCTGGATCTACGGTCTGTTCAGCGACCGTCCCGGCAACTATGTCAAGAAAGCGATGCGCGACTGCACCGGCAAGGAAATCTGCATGGAGTGGCTGTACCACATGGGTGTGCCGGAGGATCAGATTGAAACGCTGGCAGAAAACAGCGCCAACACCGTTCCTTGCATGATGCCGTATATCACTGCCTTCTTTATGCCGCGCACCGCAGGCGACCGTCCTGACATCGTACCAAAGGGCGCTGTCAACTTTGCCTTCATCGGTCAGTTTGCCGAGACGGTCCGCGACACCATCTTCACCACCGAATACTCGATGCGCACCGGCATGGAGGCTGTCTACACCCTGCTGGACATCGACCGCGGCGTGCCGGAGGTATGGGGCAGCGTCTATGATTTGCGCGACCTGCTCAACGCCACCGTACAGCTGCGCGACGGCAAAAAGCTGACCGAGATGGAGCTGGGCTTTAAAGAACGCCTTGCACTCAAGGAGGTCCTCAAAAAGATTGAGGGCACTGACATCGAAAAACTTCTGAAAGAATATCATGTAATCTAACTCCCGTCACACAAGCAGAAAAAAGGACCTTTCCAAATGGAAGGTCCTTTTTTCCTGCCCTTTTGTTATACAAATAGTATTTTAACTAATAAAAACAACAGAATCTCACCTGTTTTTGTCGGAATACCGATTGAAAAGGGGCAGAATCCGCTGTATAATAAGGCGTACTGAAAAGGGGGAAAGAGGATGGAAAATAATCATAAGGAATATCTGGAGTGCGAACGGCACTGGGTATTTGCTCTGCTGATTTTTGTCGGAGGTTTTTACGGGGTCTATACTTATCTGCTGCGGGGAGGGGTATTCTGCAACGCCCAGAGCGCCAACTTTGTATTGTTCGCCATCGAGCTGGGAAACTTTCACTGGTCTAAGGCTGCTTATTATCTGATTCCGATGACCGCTTACATGGCAGGCGCGTTTGTGTCCGAGGCAGTCTCCATCAAGCTGACCCGCGTGAAGTTTCTGCGCTGGGAAACGGTGCTGGTTGCCATTGAAATCCTATTCATCATCGTTTTAGGATTCATCCCTGACTCCGCTCCCTTTCAAATTTCGCAGATTGCCATCAATTTTATCTGCTCGATGCAGTACAACACCTTTCGGCAGGCGGAAGGTATCCCGATGGCAACCACCTTCTGCACCAACCATGTGCGCCAGGTGGGCATCCATCTGCACTATTTTTTGACCAAACGGGATCTCACCTTCCTCAAACGCTCGCTGCGCCACCTGGGGATGCTGGGGATGTTTGTGCTCGGAGGGGTCATCGGTGTGTTTACCTGTCGCTGGATGGGCGGAAAAGCCATCTGGGGAACCGCTGTGCCGATGCTGGTGCTGTTCATCAGTCTGCTGCGCGCCGACCTGACGGTGGAAAAGGAGCGGCTGCACACCCTGCCGCACGGACACTAAGAAAAAAACAAATCAAACATAAAAGCACCCTGACCGTTTTAAAGGTCAGGGTGCTTTTTAATCTGCCGAGAACCGACAAAATTATTCTTCTTCCGGCTGCATTGCCCTCTCGAGCAGCTGATTGATCTGTTCGTCCTGCTTGTCACTGTCCTCCAGTGCCGACGGCTGCGCAGATTCCGGCAGGGAAGTGGTATCTTCTGTTTCTTCCGACTCCTCTTCCTTCTCGGTGACTGCGATGCCGATGATGCTGGTCTGGTCGTCCACACGCATTACCTTGACGCCGCCCGCATAACGGGACTGCTTGGAAATCTGGTCCGCCGGGATGCGGATGATGATACCGCTGTCGGTAATCAGGATGATGTCGGTCTGATCGTCCACCATCTCAAAACCGGCAACCGGTCCGTTCTTATCACAGTAGTAGTTGCGCAGACCCTTGCCGCCGCGGGTTTGCAGGCGGTATTCCTCGCTGTCGGTACGTCTGCCCAGACCGGACTGAGAAACCGTCAGGATGTCACCTGCTGTTTGGTCCGCCGACAGCACAACCATGCCGACCACCTGGTCCTCGGCTTCCAGAGAGATTGCCTTGACGCCGCGCGCCGTTCTACCCATCGAGCGAGCATCCTCCTCGTGGAAACGGATGCTCATGCCCTGTCGGGTCGCCAGCACCACGTCGCTGTGACCGTCGGTAATCTTGACCCATGCCAATTCGTCGCCCTCATCGAGGTTAATGGCAATCAGACCGCTCTTGCGCACATTGGTGTACGCATTGTACTCGGTACGCTTGATGACACCGTTGCGGGTGACCATGACATAGTACCGGTCCTCGGCGCTGATGTCCGAGGTCTTAATCACGCAGGTAATCTTCTCACCCTGTTCCAGCGGCAGGATGTTGACCACATTGGTGCCGCGGGAGGTGCGGGAGCCTTCCGGTATCTCGTAGCCTTTGATGCGGTAGACCTTGCCCTTGTTGGTGAAGAACATCAGATAGTCGTGGGTGGAACAGGTGTAGATGTCGCTGACAAAGTCCTCGTCGCGGCGGGTCATGCCGCTGATTCCGCGTCCGCCGCGGCGCTGGGTTTTATAGACATCCAGCGGCTGGCGTTTTAGGTAGCCAAAGTGGGTCAGGGTGACCACACATTCCTCCTGCGGGATGAGGTCTTCGATGTCCACCTCTCCTTCCACCGAGGCAATCTCGGTGCGGCGAGGGTCATTAAATTTTTCCTTGATTTCCAGCAATTCCTGTTTGACGATGGCACGGACCCGCTTTTCGTCGGCAAGGATGGCGTTATATTCCGCAATCTTTTCGTGCAGCTCATCGGTTTCTGCCTTGAGCTTTTCTCTTTCCATGCCAGCCAGACGTCCCAAAGGCATCTGGATGATTGCCTGTGCCTGGATGTCGTCCAGACCAAAGCGCTCCATCAGCACCTCTTTGCCTTCCTGCGAGGTGTAGTGGGAGCGGATGATGGAGATGACCTCATCGATATAATCGAGTGCGATGACCAGTCCTTCCAGGATGTGGGCGCGTTCTTTTGCCTTTTTCAAGTCAAAGATGGTCCGACGGGTGATAATCTGTTCCTGGAACTTGATGTATTCTTCCAGCATCTGGCGCAGGGTCAGGGTCTTTGGCTCTCCGTTGACCAGAGCCAGCATGATAACACCGACAGTGTCCTGCAGCTGGGTATAGGTATACAGCTGATTGAGCACCAGCTGGGCGTTGGCATCGCGTTTAAGCTCGATGACAATCTTCATGCCCTTGCGGCTGGAGTCGTCGCGGATGTAGCTAATCTGGTCGATCTTCTTTTCCTTGACCAGCTCGGCAATGCGCTCGATAAGTCTTGCCTTGTTGACCATGTAAGGAATCTCGGTGACCACAATGCGCTCGCGTCCGTTTTTAAATTCCTCGATGTTGGTTTTGGCGCGCAGGGTAATCTTGCCGCGTCCGGTCGCATACGCCGCACGGATGCCCGAGCGACCCATGATGATGCCGCCGGTCGGGAAATCAGGACCCTTGATGTGGGTCATCAGCTGCTCGAGCCCTGCATCCGGGTTGTCCAGCAGACAGCAGGCGCCGTCAATGACTTCACCCAGATTGTGCGGCGGGATGTTGGTCGCCATACCGACTGCGATACCGGTGGAACCGTTGACCAGCAGGTTTGGAAAACGGCTGGGCAGAACGGTCGGTTCCTTCAGGCGGTCATCGTAGTTGGACTGAAAATCCACCGTTTCCTTGTCGATGTCGGTGAGCATCTGCATGGAAATTTTGCTCATCTTCGACTCGGTGTATCGGTAAGCTGCCGGCGGGTCGCCGTCGATCGAACCGAAGTTGCCGTGACCGTGTACCAGCGGGTAACGCAGGGAAAAATCCTGTGCCAGACGCACCAGCGCATCGTAAACCGAAGCGTCGCCGTGCGGATGGTACTGACCCAGCACGTTACCGACCGTGTCAGCGCACTTACGGAACTCTCTCTCCGGGTACAGTCCGTTTCCGTACATGGTGTACAGGATACGTCTGTGGACCGGTTTGAGTCCGTCTCGGACATCCGGCAGCGCACGGCTGGCAATGACCGACATGGAGTAATCCAGATACGCATCCTTCATCTCCTGCTCAATATCCTTTTGAATCAGGTTTTCACCCGATGTGTTCATCTTGCTTCCTTCCTTTCCGCACCGCAATTACTATTTGGAACGCTGCTCATAGACAGCAGACACCTTTTCTTTCATCAGGGCGACAAACTGCTCGGTCTGCTGCGGCTCCATCACTGCTTTGGGCAGGATGTAGACATGGTTTCCCTGATAGATGATGGAAAAGACCTTTTTTAGCTCATACAGGTGTACCACCTCGTCGTAGGACACCTGTTTCTCATTGAGATGAAAGCTGTTTTCCTCAAAAACAAGGTGCTGTTCTCCCTCGTTCTCGAAGGCTATGGCAATATCCCGATTAAAGCGCTGGCTTTTTTTCTTAATAAACAGTGCGACACCGCCCAGCAGCAGTGCAAACACAAACATAAAGCCGTTTTGTGTAGAGAAAAATCCAACCAACTGTACACACATCAGCAGCACAAGCACCACAAAGAGCATTCTTGCCCGCTTTCCGGTACCATCCGCCTGATCGGTCGCGCACAGTCCGTCAAAAATATCCATGTACTTCGGGATAAAGGTGATGTTGAGCAATCCCTGCTCCTGTGTGTCTTCTGCCGGCTCTTTCTCCCCGATTTCCCGGGAAATATTTTCCTGGGAAATCATTTCCTCGGAAATATCCTGTGCCTGCTGTTCTTTTCTCTCATTTTCCTGCATATTGACCCTTACCTTCCTTCTCCGGCTGTATCCGACGATTTAAGGTTTTTAAACCCATCCACCTGGTCGAGGATCACCGAATCCGCCTGCTTGAGTGCCTCATCCGGTATGATGACCCTTCTGCCGTCCTTGACCTGCAGAATGATGGAATTGCCAATCCGCTCCGCTCCGACGATGTCCTGGGTCAGAATCGAGCTGCGGTGTCTGCCGTTGAGAAAGCAGACCAGCTTGTCCGGTTCAAAAGCATATTCCATCGGCTCAAGCAGGCTGGGGTCCTTTTTCAGTTCCCGCAGTACCGAGCGTTTGAGCGCAATAGGAAACATGACGAAATTATAAAACAGATTGAAAATCTGAAAAACAATCATCAAAATTCCTGCAATCAGGTAAATATCCGACAGCCAGCCTTCGGTAAAGGTGCCTTTATAGATGGCAACCAATCCCAGTATTGTGAACAGCACTGCCCACAAAATGGCACGTTTGCGCCCTTTTTGAATCTGGTCCTGCGAGTGGGTCATTGCATAGTCCACATAATGCTGCTCGGTGAGCTGGATGGTCAGGCGATGAGCAAAATCGTTGACCGACTGCTTTTGTGCCGGCGCATTTGCTTTTTCTTTTTTCATGTCGATATTCTCCTAAATATCCAGATTTCTTACAAAACGGGCATTCTGCTCGATAAACTCTCTTCTGGGGGCAACCTTATCTCCCATGAGGATATTGAAAATCTCGTCCGCACGCTCGGCATCCGCCATTGTTACCTGAATCATGGTGCGGCGTTCCGGGTCCATGGTGGTTTCCCACAGCTGCTCGGCGTCCATCTCACCCAGACCTTTGTAACGCTGGATGTTGACCTTGCCTCCGTCGGCGCCCAGCTCTGCGATATATTCGTCGCGCTGTGCATCCGAATAAGCATAGCGAACCTTTTTGCCGCGTGAAAGCTTAAAGAGCGGCGGCTGCGCCAGGTAGATGTGTCCCTGTTCAATCAGCGGACGCATAAAGCGGAAGAAGAAGGTCAGCAGCAGGGTGCGGATATGGGAGCCGTCGACATCGGCATCCGCCATGACGATGACCTTGCCGTAACGCAGTTTTTCCAGGTCGATCTCATCGCCGACACCGCAGCCGAGGGCGGTAATGACCGGCAGCAGCTTTTCGTTTGTATACACCTTATCCAGCTTGACGCGCTCGACGTTGAGCATCTTGCCCCACAGCGGAAGGATTGCCTGGAAGGAGCTGTCGCGTCCCTGTTTTGCCGAACCGCCCGCCGAATCACCCTCGACGATATAGATTTCGGTGCGCACATTGTCATGATCGGAGCAGTCTGCCAGCTTACCCGGCAGGCTGACGCCCTCCAGAGCGGATTTTCTTTCCCTGGTGCGGTCTCTTGCCAGGCGTGCCGCTTCTCTTGCCTGAGCGGCTGTCAGCGCCTTATCCATGATGGTGCGTGCAACCGCCGGATTTTCCTCGAAGTAGGTGCTCATCTTCTCGTAGGTGATGCGGTAGACCAGGGTGCGCATCTCGGTGTTGCCCAGCTTGGTCTTGGTCTGTCCTTCAAACTGTGCTTCTTCGAGCTTGACCGAGATGATTGCCGTCAGACCCTCCATGACGTCCTCTACGCTGTATTTGTCGCTTTCTTTTTTAAAGATACCGCTCTTCTTTGCGTAGTCGTTAAAGGCTCTGAGAAGGGCTGTGCGGAAACCAATCTCGTGGGTACCGCCGTCTGCGGTGTGAATGTTGTTGGCAAAGGAGAGCAGGGTGGTGTTGTAGCTGTCATTGTATTGCAGCGCCACCTCGACGGTGGAATGTTCCCCGTCGCCCGAATAGTAGATGACATCCTCGTGCAGGACATCCCAGATATTCTTTTTGCGCTCGTGGATATAGTCCACAAAGCTGCGGATACCGCCCTCATAGTGCAGCACCTCGCGGACCGGCTGTTCGCCGCGCTCGTCGCTGAAGGTGATGTTGACCCCGCCGTTGAGGAATGCCTGCTCGCGCAGACGCTTGAGCAGCACGTCATAGTCGTACCGGGTGGTTTCGGTAAAAATCTCGGGGTCGGCTTTGAAAGCCACCTGAGAACCTGTTTCGGTGGTTGGCTCAACCTTTTGCAGGTCGCAGACCGGCTTGCCATACTCAAAGCGCTGGTAGTAACGGTAGTGTCCATCACAGACTTCGACCTCCAACCACTCGGACAGGGCATTGACTACCGATGCACCAACCCCGTGCAGACCGCCGGAAACCTTGTATCCGCCGCCGCCGAATTTTCCTCCTGCGTGCAGGACGGTAAAGACAACGGTGACAGCCGGGATGCCCAGTTTTGGCTGGATGCCGACCGGAATTCCTCGACCGTTATCCTTGACGCGGACGATGTCGCCCGGCAGCAGGTCCACCAGAATCTTGGTACAATGACCTGCAAGGACCTCGTCGATTGCATTGTCCACAATCTCATACACCAGATGATGCAGACCCTGTGGTCCGGTGGAACCGATGTACATACCGGGACGCTTGCGCACCGCGTCCAGTCCCTCCAGGACCTGAATATCACTGGCATCATACTTTTGTGTCATCTCCAGGTTTTTTTCAGGTGTGTTTTCCAAAATGTTTCCCCTCCATCGATTTTGATGAATCTTTTCCATTGAAAAACGGGCCGCCTTTTCTTACGCGATGCACCGGCACAAGCAAGCGATCGAGCAGGAGCAATTTTCATCGGGCAGCCCTGTATTTTTTCTTGTTCTGATACCTTTTCATTATACCATATTTCCCCTTGCCATTACAACTTATTTTATGGATTCTTTTCTTCTAATATGTATTTTTTAAAAAAGTCCGTTTTTTCTGATAACCATCGGCTTTTTGCGCTTTTTAAAAAGAAACGGGAGCACCCTTTGTTTTGCAGGGTGCTCCCATTGGGTTTTCATTTGATTTTACATCAGTCCCAGCCGGTCGATAAAGCCGCTTCGTTTGCGCAGGGTAGAACAGGAAATCTGTGAAATATACACCGTAATCCCATCCCTTTCCCGGCACACAATAAAGGATTTGGGCAGCTCCGGGGAAACGGTGATGACCCGATGCCGCTTTTCCTGCTCACCCAAATATTCCTTGGTCAGCTTGGACACCGAGGTATTTTCAATATCGAAGATCCCGATGATGTCGCTGCTGCGCACCACGACATCTCCTCCCAGATGCAGGTACATCCCTTCCCCCTCTTTCCTAAAATCGTTCGGTCCTGACCAGCTGACCTGCGTGCAGCAGAAAGCTGCTGCCGCCTTTGAGTCCGCGAAAGCTGGCATCATCGCAGCAGGTGACGAAGACCTGCCGGTTGTCCAGGTGGTTGAGCAGATAGTCCCGCCTGCCTGCATCCAGTTCGCTCATAACATCGTCCAGCAGCACCACAGGAGCCTCGCTGGTGACCTCCTCGACCATGCTGCACTCTGCCATCTTTAAAGCCAGCACCCCGCTGCGCTGCTGTCCCTGGGAGCCGTACAGGCGCATGGGCATCCCGTTGACCAGCAGCTCCAGGTCGTCCCGGTGCGGACCGCACTGGGTGGCGCCGCGGATCATATCCTCCTCCCGCTCCCGGTACAGCTGCTGCTGATAGTAGATGCGCAGTTGATCCCGGGTGCAGTTGTGCGGTTCATTGACGCCGCACAGATAATGCAGGTCAAACTGCTCTCTGCCGGAGGAAATCCCCTCATAGACCTGTGCTGCCAGTGGGCGGATACGTTCCACATAGCGTGCGCGGCAAAAAGCAACCGCTGCCGCTGCGCGGGCAAGGTTCTCTTCCCAGATTTCCATCGTTTCCAGCAGCTGCGGGTGCCGTTCTGCATCCTTGAGCAGGGTATTGCGCTGCAAAAGGGTGCGCTGATACTCATGCAGATAATGCCCATAGCGCGGCATAATCTGACCGATGGCGGTGTCCAAAAACTTTCGGCGCAGCGCAGGACCCTCCCGCACCAGCGAAAGGTGGGCAGGAGAAAAGACCACCGCATAGAACTGACCGGCAAGCTCTGCCGCGCTGTTCAAAGGGACCTCATTGAGGCAGACGGTCTTTGCCCGCTTTTCTCCGCGTGCATCCGGTTGATTCAGCTCGATGCTGGCAGTTTCCTCCCGCAGTGCGCTCTGAAACACCAGGTCGGTGCGGCAGTGGTCCTCTCCAAAGCGAATCATCTCCCGGTCCTTGGCTCCGCGGAAACTTTTTGCACCGGTAAACATCCAGATTGCTTCGGTTAAATTGGTCTTTCCCTGTGCATTTTCACCGTGAATCACATTGACATCCGGCGCTGCCTGCAAAGAAAGAGAAGCGATATTTCGAAAGTTTTGCAGCTCGATGCTTTTGATCCTCACCGGCGCACCTCCTGTTTGCTATTCTTCTTCCGCGACGGCTTCAAAACGCCATCCGTCCGCTTCCACAACGTCTCCCGGGCGGATCTTCTTGCCGCGCATGGTGCAGACCTCTCCGTTGACCTTCACCATTCCGGCAAGCACAATCTCTTTTGCCTGTCCGCCGGTATCGGTAAGCCCTGCGTATTTGATAAAGGAGTCCAATTTGATAAATTCTGTTCGAATCACGATTTTTTCTGTTTTAGTCATCATTCTTCACCCTCACTGGCAGTACGAGGAAGAGGAAGCTTTCCCCTTCCAGCGGCATCACACGCATCGGAGACAGCGCACCGTTGATCTCCATCTTGATCATATCACAGTCGGACGCTTTGAGCGCATCCAACAGGTATTTGTTGTTAAAGCCCATGCTGACCGGCTCTCCGGTCATCTCACATTCCACTTCGTCGTGCGCTTTTCCCATGGTGGTCGAGCAGTTAAGCTGAACGGTCTGTTCGGTAACTGCCAGGCGGATTGGGCTGCGCAGGCGGTCGGAGATGAGAAGAGAGGTTCTTTCTACTGCATCGGTCAGGCTGCGTGTGTTGACCTTGACGGTTGTCTTGCTCAATTTTGGGATGGCAGCGTTGTAATCGAGGAAATCCCCCTCCAGCAGACGGGATACCACATAATATCCTCCAATGCGGAAGACGATATGTTTGCTGGATACCACCAGGTAAACCTCTTCCTCCTCTTCCTTGAGCAGCTTGGAAATTTCAGAGAGCGTTTTGCCCGGCACGATGAATTGGGTGGTCAGGTCGGACACAATCGGCTCGCGGCGCAGTGCCAAACGGTAGCCGTCCACCGAAACCAAGGTGACGCAGGAGTCTTTGATGTCGAACAAAGAGCCGGTATGGACCGGCTTGGAGTCGGTGGTCGCAATGGCAAAGAGGGTCTGGTCGATCATCGATTTGAGAACGCCCTGCTTGAGGACCAGATCCGACTGCTGCTGTACATTGGGCAGTTCCGGGTATTCCTCCGCACTCAAGCCGGGGATGGTAAATTCCGATGCACCGCCACGGATGGTGGCAAGAAACCGTTCGTCGGAAAGGATGCTGACCGTTTCTCCAGGAATGCGTCGGATGATGTCCAGCAAAAGTCTGGCAGAAAGAACCAGTTCTCCCGCCTGCTCTGTTTTGGATTCAATGGTGGTGACGATTCCAAGTTCCAGGTCGTAGCCGGTCAGCTCAAGTGTGCCCTCTTCTGCTTTGAGCAGGATTCCCTCCAGAGCCGGAATCGGTGATTTTGCGCAGACAGCGCGGGAAACATTGGACACTGCTTCCACCAGCAGGTCCTTTTGGCAGATGATTTTCATAGGGTAGGACATCCTCCTTTTTGATCTGATAAGACCTATTATAACATAAATTTGAAAAAGTTTCATTGTGACTTTCTTTAGAAGTTTTGAAAAAGAAAAGAGAGGGTGTGCGTGTAACAAAAACAGTGTGGCGGGATTAATCGGAATATTTTTTCTGGTTGCAGGTTGCTGGAGATTTGTTCTATTTCCATAAAGGAGCAGGTTGCTCTGGAAACGGCTGATTGAATGAAATGAAAAGGGTTTTAGAAAATGGATGAAGGAAAGAAGTAAAATTGCAGAAAAAGAATAGGAAAAGAAAAATATAAAAGTAGTAGTAGTAGTAGAGGCTGTGGATTTGTGAAGAAATCAAACAAATCGCACAAGTATGCGATAAAGAAGGGCTACGAGAGCTGGGAAAATTGGTTTTGAAAATCGTGAAAAAGTGGAGATAGAAAAACGGTGTATGGAAAATGGTTGAAAAAATGGTGGAAATAGTTGAAAATATGTGAAGATAACGGTGAGAACAGAAAGAGAACAGGAGAATAAAAAGGGGGAGGAGGAATCTGTGGAAATAAAAAATGTGAAATGGGGGAAATTAAAAGAAAAGGATTCTGAAAAAGGGGTGAGGAACGAACTTTCCCCCACCCCTTTCAAAAGTTTCTGCCGGATGATCTGTGGAAAAATCACGACAGATTATGCGTCACGAATATTTTTGATGATGTCCTCGACAGTTTCTTTATATTTGGTGTCCTGCTTCATGTTTTTGACAACCTGTCCGGTTGCGTAAACCACGGTGGAATGGTCTCTGCCGCCAAATTCATTTCCAATAGCTGCCATCGACATCTGCGTAATTTCGCGGATGACATACATAGCAATCTGACGGGCATTGGAAATCTGAGAGGAACGCTTGGAAGAACGGATGTCCTCGGCACTGACGCCGAAGGTACGACCGACCTCTGAGATGATCCGCTCCACCGTTACAGGAATTGGCTGGTTATCGGTTAAAATTTCGCGGATTGCACTTTGCGCAAGCAGGATGGAAGGCGGGGTTTGTGCCAGTTTATTATAGGCGTTGAGCTTTTTAACCACCCCTTCCAGCTGACGGATGTTGTTTTTGACGTGGTTGGCAATGTATTCCTCCACTACATTCGGAATATCCAGGTCCAGCAATTCGGCTTTGCGCTTGATAATGGCAATCCGGGTTTCAAAATCCGGTGGCTGAATGTCGGCAATCAGTCCCCATTCAAAGCGGGTGCGCAGTCGCTCCTCCAGTGTTTTGATCTCTTTTGGCGGTCGGTCGGAGGTCAGGACAATCTGCTTGCCTGCCTGGTAAAGGGAATTAAAGGTGTGGAAAAATTCCTCCTGGGTGCTCTCCTTGCCGCCGATAAACTGGATGTCATCGACCAGAAGGACGTCTGCCTGGCGGTATTTATCGTGAAATTCTTTGGTGGATTCGGCACCGATGGCAGCAATCAGTTCGTTGGTAAACTCTTCGCCTTTCACATAAATGACATTGGTGTTGGGGCGGTTTTCTTTGATTTCTGCGGCGATGGCATATAACAGGTGGGTTTTGCCCAAACCGGATCCACCGTAGATGAACAGGGGATTGTAGGCGTTGGCAGGATTTTGTGCAACGGCACGACAGGCTGCCTGTGCAAATTTGTTCGAGCTGCCCACGATAAAGGTGGAGAAGGTATATTCGTATTCTCCGCCTTGGCTGTTTATGTCGATCTCTTCCTGGCTGTAGGATGGCAAAACCGGAGAAGCAGAGGAGGTCTGCACCGAAGCAGTGCCCTCCGAGCGGTCGGACTGACCGGAGGTTTCACAACGAATCTCGATTTGTACCGGAAAACCAACCACGGCCTCGAAGGCGCGGTTGAGCAGACCGAGGTATTTTTCTTCCACGATCTTCTTCATAAATTCAGCTTTAATGAACAACACGGCAGTATTTCCGTCAAAGCTTACCGGCTCCAGGCTTTTGATCCAGACCTGATAGGCAATCTCCGACAGTTCATGCGAGTCAATCACATATTGTCGCGTGTATTCCTTGACCATCTCAAATAATTCCTTAAACGATTCCATAGCTCGGTCCCCTTCTTGATTGATCAAAACCACATCTATCAGATGATAGCCTGTCCTTGCCGGTACTCCCAAATCCCGGCAGGATTTCACCAATGCAGGCGCAGATAGGAAAACCCCCTCCAGAGCTTTGCAGGGGGTGAATAAATATGCGGTTTTGTTTCACAGCCTTGAATTGGATTCCACAATCAATCCACGAATCCGCCAACAAGCTTTCCGCATCAGGGAAAGAGATGGCAGGAAGATTGTGAAAATAAGTGGAAAGGATTTGGAAAACAATTTTTCAACGACTTTTACACACAATATTTTAACATAAAAAAGAGGGAGATTTCAAGGGCTTTCAACTGTTTTTAACGGGTAATCCTAAACAGATTACAGATGAATTTTTTGGAAGTTTTTATGGACAGCGCCAAAAACAGAAAAATGAGGGAAGGAAACATCAGAAGCCAAACGCATCTAAAACCGGAAAAAAGTGAGTGCAAGATAGCAGCTGTACACCACTCCCAGAGCCGATGCCCGGCAAAAAGGAGGAAGAAAAAAGGATTTGGATAAAATATTTCGGAAATTTAAAGGGGAGAAACCCTTTGATTCTCTTGACTTTTGCGGCTTTTTTGTCTATAATTCTATTCTGTAAGGTTTCGTCTTGAAGGGAGGTCGAGAAGAATGATCAGAACCTATCAGCCAAAGAAGCTGCAGAGAAAGAAAGAGCACGGCTTCAGAAAGAGAATGGCTACCAAAAATGGCCGCAAAGTTCTCGCACGCAGAAGAGCAAAAGGCAGAAAGCAGCTGAGCTACTAATCGCTGTTTGACAAAGCAGACCGGAGCCGCTTGAGCGGCGCTGGCTGCATTTTGAGGGGAATGACGGTTTATAATAAACCGGTAGGAGACAGGGGCAGGCTCTGTTTATTCTGCCTTCCACCTTTCATTCCAGAATAAGCAGGCCACTTATCCCGATAAGTGGTCTTTCTTTTTATCTATCACAGGATGGAGGAGACGCTTTGAATAAAAAGACTACCTTAAAGCTCAACAGAGATTTCCGGCGCCTTTATTATAAAGGAAGCAGCGCTGTCCATCCGTTGATCGTTACCTATGCCAGCAAAAATCGCCTGGGCTATAACCGCATCGGTATCACCGTCACCAAAAAAATCGGAAAGGCAGTCTGTCGCAATCGCTGCAAGAGAATCATACGGGCGGCGTTTGCTCAGGTGAACACCCAAATCGAGCAGGGATGGGATTTTGTGTTTGTTGCGCGGATGAAAACGCCGCAGGCAAAATCAACCGAACTCGAACCGGTCCTCAAAAAACAAATCCAGAGCCTTACAAGACCGGACAAGTCCAAACCAAACGCCAATCCAGCAAAAGCAAAGGGACGATCACCCAAAAAGAATCTGCCCAAAGGGCAGAAGGCTTCCGAACACAGGGGAGCTGCAAGAGAACAATAAGGGAAAGACAAAGGATGTATTATAAGGAAGGAAAGCAAAGGGAGGCGTCGGCAGCATGATCAAACGACTGATGCTTTTGTTGATTCGCTTTTATCAAAAGGCGATTTCACCCCTTTTTCCGCCGCGATGCCGTTTTTATCCGACCTGTTCAGCCTATGCCTTTACCGCTATTGAGCGGTTTGGCGCGCTGCGAGGCGGTTATCTTGCGCTGCGGCGCATCTTGAAATGTCACCCGTTTCACCCCGGAGGCTATGATCCGGTGCCCGAAAAATGGAGAGAGGACAGATAATACCGACCTTTACCAGAAATGTCCTGCTGGGCACAAAAGAAGTCGCGCTGTAAAAAGAAGCTGCAGGCGCGCAGCATCCGTGCGGAAGGTTTTGCAGCATGGGTGCAGAATTGGAGGTTTTCGATGTATATTCTTGGTTACCCGCTAGGGCTTATTATGCGGCTGCTGTACAATCTGCTGCACAGCTACGGCTGGTCGCTGATCCTGTTTACCCTGTTAATCAAGCTGGTAATGGTGCCGCTGTCCATCAAGCAGCAGAAATCTTCTGCTAAGATCGCAGCAATCCAGCCGCAGATGCAGGAAATCCAGAAGATGTACGCAAAGAACCAGCAGAAGATGAACGAAGAGATGCAGAAACTCTATGAGCGGGAGAAGTACAATCCGGCAGGCGGATGTCTTCCGATGCTGATTACCTTCCTGGTTCTGTTTGGACTCATCGACGTTATCTACAACCCGATGCGTCACATCCTGGGCATGAGCAACGAAGTGATTGCACAGGCAACAGAGATTCTCAAGGGCTTGGGAATTGCATTCAGCCAGTATTCGCCGCAGACCGCAATCATCTCTTCGGTACAGGCAAATCCTGAGGCATATTCCGCCATGGGAACTGACTTTATCAACGCAGTTCAGTCGTTCAACTTGAACTTTTTAGGAATCAACCTGGGCGAAACCCCTTCGTTTGGACTGAACGTTTTGATGCTGATCCCGATTCTGTCCGGTGTGACCGCATTTGCAGTTTCCTGGATTTCGATGAAGATCAATCCGGCAGCAATGGAAGGTCCGGGAGCTGGCACCATGAAGGTCATGATGTTTGTTTCCCCGCTGATGTCGCTGTACATCGCATTCCAGGTGCCGGCAGGCGTTGGTATGTACTGGATTTTGTCCAACCTGTTTATGATGGCGCAGACTTTGATCCTCAACAAGTTCTATAATCCGCGCGAGATGGCAGAAAAAGCCAAACGGGAAGCGGAAGAGCGCAGAGAAAAGGAACGCCTGGAAAGAATTGAGGCAAAGAAAAAGGCACGCAGCGGCGATGCGCAGGCACAGGCGCGTGCAAAGAGTCAGAAAGAAATCAATCGTCAGAAATTGGCAGCGGCAAGAAAGGCAGACGCAGAAAAATACGGCGATGTCTATACCGATGTGACCGATGACGATTTGGAATAAGGGTAGGATTTTTCACTGATTATCAGAGGAGGTGTCAGTTTGAAAGAGATTATTACAACCGGTAAAACGGTGGATCTTGCAATTGAAGAGGCATGCAGACAGTTGCAGACGGCAAGGGAGAAGGTAGAGTTTGAAATCATCGACCTGCCGAAAAAAGGATTGTTCGGACTGAAGACATATCCGGCAAAGGTCCGCGTTTTTGTAAAGGAAAATAAAGAGGAAATGGCAGTGGAGTACATCACTGCTGTTCTGAAGGCGATGGGTGCGCAGGACTTTACCGCAGAGGCAAACCGCGACGGAGAGAACCTGAATATCACCCTCAAGGGCGACGATCTGGGCTTTGTGATCGGCAGACGCGGCGAGACCATCGATGCAATCCAGTATCTGGCAAGCCTGGCGGTCAACCGTCTGGACGGTGATTATATGCGAATCACCATTGACAGCGGCAACTTCCGTGAAAAGCGGGAAAAGACCTTGGAATCGCTGGCAAGACGTTTGGCACGCAATGTAGTCAAGAGCGGTCGCAGCATGACCCTGGAGCCGATGAATCCATACGAGAGAAGAATCATCCATGCAACGGTGGCGACCGTAGAGGGTGCGACCTCTTCCTCCATCGGAGAAGAGCCGAACAGACGGGTGGTTATCAGCTCCACCAATCCGGTCAAAAAGTACAACAACAATTACAAGGGCAAGAAAAAGCCTTACAACAACGGAAAAGGCGGCTACCGCCAGAACTCCCGCCGTCCGCAGGGCGAAGGAAAGAACCAGGACGGTCAGGAAAAGAAACCGTATGTGTTCCGTCCGAACAACAACGGCAAGGACGAAGGCGGAGAGAACCGCAGACGTCCGCCAAGACAGAACTCTTATAACAAGGAAAGATGTTTTGAGGAAAAGCCGGCGGTATCCAACGAGAATATCCGCAGTGAGGTACCGCGCAGCACTGCTCCAAGTGAGGCGCAGGACAAGCCGTTGTACGCAAAGATTGATCTGGAATAAGCAAAAGCAAGAAAAAAACAGCAGCTATGCGGCTGCTGTTTTTTTATTTTGCAGATAATCTTGCAGGTACAGCAGGAAAAGAGAAACAAAGGGAAAAAGACGGCATAAAAACTTTATTCTTTGCCGCTTTTTTGCTATAATATAAATACCTATGGATAAATTTGAGGGACCGCAGGGGATGCGGTCGGAATATAGAATTGGTTTAGTGAGAAAGGAAGGACCGACCATGAACAGCACAATGGCTCAAGATACAATCGCAGCGATTTCTACGCCGGTTGCGGCAGGAGGAATCGGGATGGTGCGGGTGTCCGGTCCAGATGCCCTGAAGGTAGTGGACAGGGTATTTACAGCGGTTTCGGGTAAGCAGGCAGAGGATACGCCCGGATACCGCGGTCTGTTTGGCAGGGTGCATGACGGGCAGGGGGAAATCGACGAAGCAGTGGTATTTGTTTACCGCGCACCCAAAAGCTACACCGGAGAGGATGTAGCAGAAATCTGCTGCCACGGTGGAATCTACCTGGTACAGCGCACTCTGAGAGCCTGTTTGAACGCCGGAGCCAGAGCAGCGCAGGCGGGGGAATTTACCCGTCGTGCGTTCCTCAACGGAAAGATGAACCTGACACAGGCGGAGGCGGTGGCGGACCTGATTGCCGCACAGGGTCAGCAGAGCGCACAGGCGGCGCTGCAAGCCCGCGACGGAGCCATCTTCCGGCGAATCCATCAGGTGGTGGAAAAACTGCTGGGCGTTTCCTCTGCGCTGGCTGCGTGGGTGGACTATCCCGACGAGGACATCGACGAGGTTTCCGACGAAAATCTGCGCGCCAGTGTCTATGAAATCTGTGGGATGCTGGAAGGAATTTTGAAGGGATATGACAACGGCAGGCTGCTGCGGGAAGGCATCAGCACCGTCATCGTCGGACGTCCCAACGTGGGAAAATCGACCTTGATGAACCTGCTCAGCGGGGAACAGAAGAGCATTGTGACCCAGATTCCAGGAACGACCCGCGACATCGTGGAGGACACCATCCGCTTAGGGGAGGTTGTGCTGCACTTAGCCGACACAGCAGGGCTGCGGGACACCGATGACCCAGTGGAGAGAATGGGCGTGGAGCTTGCCAGAAAGCGCCTGAACAGCAGCTATCTGGTGCTGGCGGTGTTTGACAGCTCGGAGGAGCTGTCGGCGGAGGACCTGGAGCTGATTGAAAAAATCAAGGACCGTCCGGTGGTGGCAATCATCAACAAGAGTGACCTGCCGCGCAGAATCGACATCGAGAAAATCCGGGAAAAAATCGGACATCTGGTGCAGATTTCTGCCAGTGAGGGTGAAGGCGTGCAGGCGCTGGAGCAGGAAATCTGCCGTCTGCTGAAGCTGGACCAGCTGGACAGCTCGGCGGGTGTGATTGCAAATGAACGTCAACGCAGATGTGTGGAAGAAGCGTGGAAAACGATGGAGCAGGCAAAGCAGGCGCTGGACGGCGGAGAAACGCTGGATGCGGTGAATGTCTGTATCGACTCGGCAATCGACAGCCTGCTGGAGCTGACCGGTGAACGGGCATCCAATGCGGTCATCGACCAGGTTTTTGAACGCTTCTGTGTGGGAAAATAACCGGACGGAATTCCTGTAAGAGGACACAACGGGAAAAGGTTTGTTGAATATTGGGATGAAGCGGCTGCTTTGCAGAATTGATAGGTCCGAAAGGAAAATTTCGACAGACTTTGACTGATTTTTATAAAATATCGTTAAGGAGAAGCAATCTATGGAATATTATATGGGGGAATATGAGGTTGCTGTCATCGGTGCAGGACACGCGGGCATCGAGGCAGCGCTTGCTGCGGCTCGCCTGGGTGCAAAGACAGCAATCTTTACCATGTCCCTCGATGCAATCGGAAATATGCCCTGCAACCCGTCCATCGGAGGAACTGCCAAGGGACATCTGGTGCGGGAGATCGACGCGTTGGGCGGAGAGATGGGCAAGGCGGCGGATGCCACCTTTTTGCAGAGCAGGATGCTCAATCGAGGAAAGGGACCGGCGGTACACAGCCTGCGGGTGCAGTCGGACCGGGATGCCTACCATCGGGAGATGAAGCGCCGTCTGGAGCAGCAGGAGGGATTGGACATCATCCAGGCACAGGTGTGCGACCTGCGCACAGACGAAACCGGAGCCATCCGCGAGCTGGTGACCCAGCTGGGCGCGGTGTATCAGGTGCAGACGGCAATCATCTGCTCGGGAACCTTCCTGCACGGCAGAATCTATGTCGGGGATGTTTCCTATGAGAGCGGACCGGACGGACTGCACGCGGCAGTCGGACTGAGCGAGGCGCTGGAGCGGTTGGGAATCGGGCTGCGACGCTTTAAAACAGGAACACCGGCGCGAGTCAGACGGGACAGCATCGACTATTCCCAGCTGGAGGTGCAAGCGGGAGATGAGCCAATCATTCCGTTCTCTTTTGAGACGCCGCGGGAAGGGTTAAAAAATCAGGTGGTCTGCCACATCGCCTACACCAACGAAACGACCCATGAAATCATCCGGCAGAATATCCATCGCTCGCCGCTGTACGGCGGAATGATCGAAGGAGTGGGTCCACGGTACTGTCCGAGCATCGAGGACAAGGTGATGCGTTTTTCCGAGAAGCCGCGCCATCAGTCGTTTGTGGAGCCGGTTGGGCTGGATACCGAGGAGATGTATTTGCAGGGATTGTCCTCCTCCTTGCCGGAGGATGTACAGCTGCAAATCTACCGCTCCATCAAAGGATTTGAAAATATTAAAATCATGCGAAATGCCTACGCCATCGAGTACGACTGCATCGACCCGTTGGATTTAAAGGCAACACTGGAATTTATCAAGGTGCCGGGCTTATACGGAGCAGGACAGTTCAACGGAACCTCCGGTTATGAGGAGGCTGCGGCACAGGGACTGATTGCAGGCATCAACGCTGCACGTAGGGTGCAGGGTAAGGAGCCGGTTATTTTGGACCGCGCTTCCAGCTATATCGGAACGCTGATCGACGATCTGGTCACTAAGGGCTGCTCGGACCCGTACCGGATGATGACCAGCCGTTCGGAGTACCGACTGCTGCTGCGCCAGGACAACGCAGACCAGCGTTTGACACCATTGGGACATGAGCTGGGATTGATTGATGAGGAGCGCTGGCAGGCGTACCAGGACAAACAGCAGCAGATTGCGCAGGAGAAAAAGCGAATCGAGAAGCTGACCTTTGGACCTTCGGAGGCGCTCAATCGGATGCTGGTGGAGAAGGGAACGGCTGCACTGGAAACCGGAGTCCATGCGTCCGACCTGATTCGCCGTCCGCAGCTGACCTATCAGGATTTGGCTCCATTTGACACCGAGCGCCCACCGCTTGCTGACGAGGTAACCGAGCAGGTGGAGATTCAAATCAAATATGAAGGCTACATCCAAAAGCAGCTGATGCAGGTCGAGCAGATGCGCAAGCTGGAAAGCCGTCTGCTGCCGGAGGACATCTGCTACGAGCAGGTGAGAGGACTGCGGTTGGAGGCAATCGAAAAATTGCAGCGGGTGCGCCCGTACAACATCGGGCAGGCTTCCCGTATTTCAGGGGTCAGTCCAGCAGATATTTCGGTGCTGCTGATCTATCTGAGCAGCCGATGAGTCACACAAACAGTTTTTTTGATGTTTCATGTGAAACATTCTGTCGCGGCAGGTCAAAAGGACCGATTTGCCGCAGAAAGGATACAATTATGATCGATAAACAGCTGCTTTTGCAGGGCTGTAAACAATTTGAGATCGAACTGTCGACACAGGCAGCCGAGCAGCTGGACACCTACGCACAGCTGCTGGTGGAGTGGAACGGGAAGATGAACCTGACCGCCATCACCGACCCTCAGGGCATCGTCTTTAAGCACTTTGTGGACAGCCTGCTGCTGCTCAAGGCAGTGGAACTGCCACAAGGGAGCAGCCTGATCGATGTGGGCGCAGGCGCAGGCTTTCCATCCATGCCGGTGAAGATTGCCCGACCGGACCTTGCGGTGACTATGCTGGACAGCTTACAGAAAAGACTGACCTTTTTAGAGGAGGTCAGTCGACAGTTGGAACTGGACTGCACCTTCATCCACGCCCGCGCAGAGGATGGAGGACGGGAGAAAAAGCTGCGGGAGCGCTTTGACTTTGCAACTGCCCGCGCGGTGGCACACCTGCGGGAGCTGGCGGAGTATTGTCTGCCGTATGTCAAGGTGGGAGGATATTTTGTTGCACTCAAGGGTCCCGGCGCACAGGAGGAGATTGCGGAAAGCAAAAACGCCATTGCGACGATGGGCGGAAAGGTGGAGAAGGTGATGCAGTTCTGTCTGCCGGAAAACAGCACCAGAACAATCGTTGTCATCAGGAAAATATCGCAAACTCCGACATCCTTCCCCAGGACCGCTGCCAAAATGGCAAAAAAACCGATTTTATAAATCGAATCAAGAGCAGAAGGGTCGAAAGGTGACGAACGATTCTGCTGGAAAACAGGCATATTCTGTGCTATGATAGAACCATGGACACGGGCTGCGGGCAACAGATGCTCGGCTCGGTCCATGCCTTTTCTATTCCTATTTTCCTTTCTTTTGCTCGGCGGGTGCGCCGACCCAAAACGCACCTGCAAACTTTTCTGCTCCCATCATATCTCAAATGCCAAAATCCGAACGGAGTAAAGTCGCTCCGTTCGGATTGGGATTTGGGAAGGAACAAAACAAGATTGAGGAGGTAAAGGCTGTTATGAAAGCACTGCTTACAAAACAAAAGATGATCAACAAGGTGATCTTGATCCCGGAATATAAAATCAAACCGAATCCTTATCAGCCAAGAAAGGTGTTCGATGAGGAAAAAATTGAACAGCTGGCAACCAGTATTGCACAGTACGGTCTGTTGCAGCCAATCACCGTCCTGCCGATGGAGGATGGAAACTATCAACTGGTGGCAGGGGAAAGAAGACTGCTGGCGTGCAGACGCTTGAAGATGCAGGAGGTCCCTGCTATTTTGACCAGCATGGACGAGGAGAGAAGCAGCGCACTGGCTCTGGTGGAAAATATCCAGCGGTGCGACTTAAACTACTTTGAGGAAGCAATGGCAATCCAGAAGCTGATGAAGATGGTCGGCTACACCCAGCAGGCGGTGGCGAAAAAGCTGGGAAAAAATCAATCGACCGTTGCCAACAAGCTGCGTCTGCTGCAATTTTCCGAGGAGGTCAGAGAAGCGATTCTGGAGGCAGGGCTAACAGAAAGACACGCCCGCGCACTGTTGAACCTGAATGAACAGGGCGACGAGCTGCTGCTGGAGGCCGGGCTGCGCTGGGGCGTGGTCGGCGCGGGCGTGGCGACGGTGGCCGCGGAAGGGATCAGCGCGCTGCTGTGCGCGCGGCACATCTATCGAAAGATTCCGTTGCTGCATCTGGGGCTGCGCGAATTGAAAATCGACAGGCGGCTTTTGGGCGAGACGGTTTCTTCCGGCGCGATTACGGCGCTTCAGCAGGCGTGCCAGCCGATTGGTAAGGCGTTGATTCAAAGCGTGATGAACGCGCAAGGCGTGAGCGTGATTGCGGCGTTTAATGCGGTGAGCCGGGTGGACGATTTTGCGTGCATCCCGGAACAGAGCATTTCGTCGAGCATGATGACCTGCATTGCGCAGAACCGCGGCGCGGGGGAGCATGCGCGCGTAGGCGAGACGCTCAGGCGCGGAATGATGATCGAGGCGGCCTACGGCGTGCTCATCTGCGCGGCAGTTCTGCTGGTGAAAGAACCCGTGATGCGGCTGTTTGCGGCGCAGGACAGCATGCAGATGGTGAGCATGGGTGTGGATTATCTGACGCTGATGGCTTTTTTCTACATTCTGCCGGGCATTACGAACGGCATACAGGGCTATTTTCGCGGCATGGGCGAGATGAAGACGACGCTGGTTGCGACGTTTATTCAGATTTCGATCCGCGCGCTGGTGGTGGCGGTGCTCGTGCCGCGCGTCGGCCTGAATGGCGCGGCATGGGCCTGCGCGATTGGGTGGAGCGCGATGCTTTGCTACACGTTTGCGCGCTACCGCAAGGTGAGGACAAACGAATAAGGAGACGTTGGGGCTTTGCCCCAAACCCCACCAGAAACCTGAGGTTTCTGGACTTCT
>ENA-ORVG01001849-ORVG01001849.1-human-gut-metagenome-genome-assembly--contig:-NODE-1849-length-23036-cov-3.356773_pt1 | contig 23036 bp, 19 predicted proteins | sample MGYA00242091_ERZ509233 | MGnify/ENA primary metagenome ERZ509233 (study PRJEB26280, sample SAMEA2338840) | human gut metagenome | biome: human gut; feature: human-associated habitat; material: faeces... | reverse complement strand
ATGGGCAAGAATCCCGATATTGATAATGTTCATGTCTATCCTCCATACAAGGCCCAAAAGGGCGCAAAAATCCCCAGCGGCAAATACTTTTACCGCTGGGGATCATGACTTCGGATACATAGAAACGCATTCAGCTAACATGAGCCGTTATCCGTCACGATATTTGATAAAAAGGCAAAAGCATTCTTAAATTGGGTACAAAAACCAAGCCCCTGCAAGGGGCAATTATTTTTGTGCCCATTATCAAATTTTATTTAAGAATACCTTGCCGCATGTTGAATAGACTCCTCAAATCAGGATGACAGCAGTATAGCATAGCACACTCTAAAATGCAAGAAGTTTTTACCCGCTGTCCCAAATAAATCAGGAGGGCATTCACCGGGACACCCTCCGATTTGGGGCCTCATGCGCAAATAATTTCTGTGTCCACGATTTCCGCCGCACACGCCCGAATATTGTTAGTCCCTCTGCAACTCATACCACAGACCGTTGCCCTCGTCAAAGATGTACTTTTCCATGAAATTACCTCCATTTTTTGTGATTATCGTGCGCCTACCCTTATTTTTGACCTTGCACCCCATTTCTGCTCCTTTTCGACCTGTTCCTGCTGGTAAGCTGCCTCCAGTATCCTGTCCGCCTGTTCCGGGCCAATGGCCCGTCTGACCCGCTCATAGTCCCTGACTTGCCCTTTCAAGCCGTCCCTCTCGGCACAAACCTCATAAATCCTGGCTGACAGGGAGCCGTTCTTACTGACCTCACCTTGAGAAAACAGTAAAGGTGTTCAGGCTTGATACCGTTAAAGCGACGTAAGTGTCTTTTGGCCTGATTCCAGAAGTTTTCTATTCCATTGATATGATTATGTTGTTCCGCAAACTTCTGGGAATGATTGATGCGGTGATGATGAAATCCGTTGATATCCAGAGCGTTGTAAGCTGAAAATGTATCCGTATAGACTATACTGTCAGGTTCCATCTGTCCCTTGATGATGGGGAGAAGTGTTTCAGTGCGAGCATCAGGAATGATTACCGTGTAGACTCTGCCATTTCTCTTCAGCAGACCCAAAACGGCTATTTTTCCGGCAGCTCCCCGACCTCTTTTACCTTTTCTTACACCTCCAAAGTAACTCTCATCGGCTTCTATTTCACCGGACAGCCGATAACTGGGGAGATGTGAAGCAATAATACGGCGCAAACGCATGAAATAGGACGTGGCTGTGTTACGGTTTACTCCTGCCATCTCTCCGGCAGCCCTTGCCGTGGTACCAGCCACAAAAAATTTTATGAGTTCGGACTGTTGCCGATTATTTAGTCTGCTGCGTCTTTCATACATGGCGTTATCCGAGCTCTTTTTTCTTAGCTAGGACAGCCCCATTTTTTAAGTAAATTTTGCCCCTTCCTCCATAATAGGTGTGCGGAACGCATGTCATTCATGCTTCCGTATTTTTTTAGGCTCTCCTACCCATTTATATAATTTGGCCACTGCCCACTCAATTTTTTTGATGGTATCCAGAATTTATACCCATCTTTTGTTTTCTATAAAGGGCAGGAGGAACCATGCTTCACCAACTAACACCTATGCAACAAAAAATCATTCAGCTTATGTTCAAAGGTATGAAACCCAAAAAAAATAGCAGATGAGTTGTCTCTAGCTCGCGAAATAGTGTATTTACACTTAGCAAATGCAAGAAAACGCCTGAATGCACATAGTAGCATAGAATTATTATATATTGTTAGTGGTGGAATAAGCATTGATTGTACCATAATCAAGCTTTCTCCAAGAGGAGAAGAAATTTTTAAATTTATTATGCAAGGATGGAGCGGAAAACAGATAAGTAACCACTTGGGTATAAGTAAAAGTGCTGTAAGAAGACATAAAGAAAAAATGCTTTTAGATAATGATTGCAAAACAATAATCGAACTCATTTCAAAATGTTATGCAAACAATAGTCTAAATACAAACCAGGATGACTAACCTTAGTCAGAGAGTGACTTGTTATCTGAAGATTATAATAAAAATACTGAATTAGTTCAATGGAGCCTGATAATGGCGCACGATGAGAACAAAATTCTAACCTTGAAAGAAGTGGCCCAGGAGTTACGCCTTGACCCCAGAACGGTAAAAGAAGTAGCCTTTGCCTTAGGCGGCAGGCGCATTGGATACCGCTGGAGGTTTCGATGGGGCACGGTGTTGGAGTATTTCAGCAATGCCGACGTTGAGACCGGACAAAGGAAATTGTTGGATGGCGAGAGTCATCGTGAACGGCAGGCAGATAGCCTGCAAAATGTTCCCGGCAGGGAAAAAGCATGGCCCGGAATGGCGGGCCGCAAAAGAATGGGAGGAAGAGCAAAAAAGGCTCGCACGGGAAGGGATGACGATCCCCACGGCATTAGAACTGCTTATGGCGTGGGGAGATAGTTACCTTACCCATGTTCAGCGAACCATGAGCCGACAGACCTATGTAGAAAAGAAGCTGGTAACGAAGGACTTTTTCGCCTACTGCGGCAAAAAAGGCATCCATGACCTCGCGGAAATCACTTCGGCAAGAGCCTATGAGTTTCTTTCCAGAATCAAGGATGAGCGCGGGGCGAACGTTGCCAACAAGTACCGCAAGAATCTGCTGGCTGCATGGAACTGGGGTTCCGACTTCTTTGAGGGATTCCCACAGGTGGCACCACCATTTCTGAAGGTGAAGCCATTTCCCGTAAAGCACGGCGAGCGCTACGTTCCACCGGAAAGTGATGTCATCAAGGTGTTCCAGCAGGCAGAAGGGCAGGACCTGGTCATGCTGCTGACCCTGTACTTCACGGGAGGACGCAGGAGTGAAATCTTCCGGCTGACCTGGAGCGATGTGGACCTTCAGAAGGAAAAAATCAGGCTGACCGACAACAAGTCTGGGAATGGAATGGAACGGGTACGCTGGCTCCGAATGCACCCGGAACTGGTCAAGGCGCTCAAGTGGTGGCGGGATGCCCGCCCATGCAAGGTGGACAATGTGTTCATGCAGCTTCAGAACGACACGTTTCTGGGGCAGCCGTTCACCCAGCGCATTCACTTCATGGAGCGTCTCTGCCGGAAGGCCCATGTGAAGCCCTTCGGTTTTCATGCCATCCGGCATAAGAGTGCAGCCATCACGTTCGTAAGTTCAGGTCTGAATGCCGCCCAGGTTCTCATGGGACATTATCGGGCGACCACCACGGACCGCTATACGAAGAGCGCGGGTCTGTACACGGACCAGAGCGAAATTCTTTCGGCTCTGGGAGGCAGCGGCATCGGGCAGGTAGTGGAAGACCTGCTTAAAACAAAAATTCCTCAAGAGAAGGTCTCCTGAGGAAAAATTGTAACCCAATTTTTGTAACCCCAAAACTGAGCTGCTGTAGCCTATTGAAATTTTTGGCGTCCCCAGGCGGATTTGAACCGCCGTTGACGGCGTGAAAGGCCGTTGTCCTGGGCCGGCTAGACGATGGGGACGCGCTATGAAGTTGTGATGGCTGGGCTGCAAGGACTCGAACCTTGATTAGCGGAGCCAGAATCCGCCGTCCTGCCAATTGAACGACAGCCCATCGCGGAAATGGAACCTACGCAAAACCGCCTCTCTTGTCAACAAAAAAATCGAAAAAATTTTAAGGCCTCGTATCCGGCAGAAAAAATGCGGGAGTGGACAGGAGGGAAGAGCCGCCTGGCACAGTCACAGGAGGCTGCATTACAAAATATTTCACATGATATCTAACCTGTTGATTTTCCATGGCGTCGTGATGGGATGAATGTTTCTATCCTGTGAGAATAGTTTACTTTACTTTGCCCCTTTGCCCGGTATTATCCTTGGGATGTGCGGCCTGTGCGCGCCGCAAGAGCAAGATGGTTTGTGAAAAAAGCCGCTGTCTTTTTCCGGGATGGGAGGGAACGCTCCGCAAGAAGCCTTCTTGTTGCCATTTTCAATACGACGTGGCGGGGAGCAGCCCGGCCGCAAACGGAGGTTGTCTGTTATGGAACAAAACAACGAAGTCGTTGTCGACCGTGCCAAGTCGCAGTGGTCCGACTTGTGGAAGAAGGAAGACTACTGGGCCATCTGGATCGGCTTCTTCTTCCTGATCGTGGCCGCATGGCTGTGCTTTGGCCAGCGTCCGGCCCTGGAAGCCAAGTTCAACGAATACGAGACCATCATCAAGGCTGAGGAAAGCAAGCCCTTCAAGACCATCGAATGGTACAAGGCCACTGCCGCCCAGAAAAACGTGCAGGCCCAGAAGCAGTCCCAGGTGGCTGATGTCATCGCTTATCTGAAGACGCCCGCCCGCTGGACCGACAATCCTCTGGATGCCCTGATGATGGATCAGGCCCGCGCGGATGAGCGCAACGCCGCCCTCAAGCCCAAGGTCGAAGCTGCCAAGCAGGCCGCTGCCGAGGCTCTGGCCACGGCCAAGGCCGCCCAGGATGCCGCCGCGGCTGCCGGTTATCAGGATGCCGGTCTGAATGATGCCGCCAAGGCCGCCATCGACTCCTGGCAGAGCGCCGAGAAGAAGGCCTCCAAGGCTGCTTCCGGTCTGGCCAAGCCCTTCAACCGCATCCCCACCCTCATCGTGCTGGGTCTGGTGCTGGGCGCCCTGTGCACCGTCGGTGCCGTGTTCATGGGCATGAACCCCGGCAAGTTCTTCGTCTCCTTCCTCATCATCTACGCCCTCTGCGTGCTGGCCAATATCCTGGGCAACCAGAAGACCATGCGCCTGTACGGCATCAACGCCGAGATCTGGTCCATCGCCATCGGCATGATCATCGCCAATACCATCGGCACGCCCAAGCTGGTCAAGGACGGCGCCCAGGTGGAATACTTCATCAAGGCCGGTCTGGTGCTGCTGGGTGCCGAAGTGCTGTTCCACAAGATCCTGGCCATCGGTATCCCCGGCATCTTCGTGGCCTGGGTGGTGACCCCCATCGTGCTCATCAGCACCTTCATCTTCGGCCAGAAGGTGCTCAAGATGCCTTCCCGTACCCTGAACATGGTCATTTCCGCCGACATGTCCGTGTGCGGTACCTCGGCGGCCATCGCCACCGCCGCTGCCTGCCGCGCCAAGAAGGAAGAACTGACCCTGTCCATCGGCCTGTCCCTGACCTTCACCGCCATCATGATGGTGGCCATGCCCGCCTTCATCAACTGGGTGGGTATGCCTGAGGTCCTGGGCGGCGCCTGGATCGGCGGTACCGTGGACGCCACCGGCGCCGTGGCCGCTGCCGGTGCCTTCATCGGTCCCAAGGCCCTGCAGGTGGCCGCTACGGTCAAGATGATCCAGAACGTGCTCATCGGTGTGACGGCCTTCTGCGTGGCCATGTACTGGTGCGCCAAGGTGGACGTGCAGGAAGGCCAGAAGGTCAGCGCCATGGAGATCTGGCACCGCTTCCCCAAGTTCGTGCTGGGCTTCCTGACGGCTTCCATCGTCATGTCCGTGGTCAGCTCCTCCCTGGGTGCTGATGTGGGCAAGATGCTGGTGGATAACGGCATCAACAAGATCTCCGTGCCCCTGCGCGGCTGGTTCTTCGCCCTAGCCTTCGTGTCCATCGGTCTGACCACCAACTTCCGCGAACTGGGCAAGTACTTCAAGGGCGGCAAGCCCATCCTGCTCTATGTTTGCGGTCAGTCCCTGAACCTGGCCCTGACGCTGCTCATGGCCTGGATCATGTTCTACAAGGTCTTCCCCGAAATCACGGCCAAGATCTAAGCTTCATCTGCAATCAAGGGGGCCGTTCCGGAAACGGCCCCCTTTTTTTCCCGGATGTTCCGGTGTAGGGTGATCCTCATGAATGACAGAATCTTCAAGATGGGCAAGCTTGTCCTCTGGGGCGTCGGCCTGTGGGTCTTTTTCGCGGTCATCACGCCGCGCCTTGTGGCCCTGAGCCCTGCCTGGCAGCATTATGACCGCGTCCAGGAAGAGAACGGGCTGGACAGTGGTGCCCTGTATTACACCAATGTCCCTGTGGTACAGTCTGCCGAGGAGGCCATGAAGCATGCCGTCAAAGCCGGGATGGCCGAGCGGCGCGAACTGGCCATAGCCCAGCGCCGGAATGCGGAGCTGTGATGACGACGCCCGTATGCCGTTTTGTGGTCAGCGCCTGTCTGGCCGGAGAATTTTGCCGCTATGACGGCGGGAGCAACGCCTGTGCTGCGGTCCAGGAACTGGTGCGCAGGGGAGAGGCCGTCACGGCCTGTCCTGAAGGGCTGGCCTGCCTGCCCGTGCCCCGCCCGCCGTGCGAGATCAGAGAAGGGCGCGTCCTGTCGCAGGATGGCAGGGATCTGACGAAGGATTTCCTCCGGGGGGCCCGCCTGGCCATGGAGACGGCCCGCAGGCACGGCTGTACGGCGGCCATCCTCAAACGGCGTTCGCCCTCCTGCGGTGTGGGGCAGATCTATGACGGCACGTTCAGCCGTACCCTTTGTCCCGGTGACGGGCTGTGGGCACGCATGCTGCGCGAGGCCGGGTTCGCCCTGTATACCGAGGAACATCTGCCCGAAGATATCTAGACCTGTGAAAGGTCGTTGCCGTCGTTGCCCGTCTTCCCTGAGGACGGGCTTTTGTTTTGGGGCGCTGCGGCTTGTGTTTCTCCTATCCATCAGATAAGAAAAAAGGCCGGCAGACGCTGCCGAATGGACTTTTTACGGAACGAGGAACCCATGAAAACCGAATCGCTTTGCCTGCATGCGGGCTATACCCCCAAGAACGGTGAGCCCCGGGTACTGCCCATCGTGCAGAGCACGACCTTTACTTATGACTCCACGGCCGAAGTGGCCAAGCTTTTTGACCTGGAAACTTCCGGCTTTTTCTACACCCGTCTGGGCAATCCCACGGTGGACGCCGTGGAGCAGAAAATCGCGGCTCTGGAAGGCGGCGTCGGCGCCCTGTGCACCTCTTCGGGACAGGCTGCCAACCTCATCGCCATCCTCAACGTGGCCCAGAGCGGCGACCATGTGGTCAGCATGGCCAGCATCTACGGCGGCACCTTCAATCTGTTTGCCGTGACGCTGAAGAAAATGGGCATCGAAGTGACCTTCGTGGACCAGCGGGCCGATGACGCCGAGATCGAGAAGGCCATCCGCCCCAACACCAAGGCCGTGTTCGGCGAGACCCTGACCAATCCTTCCATGGACGTGCTGGACATCGAACGCATCGCGGCCCTGGCCCATCGTCACGGCCTGCCCCTGATCGTGGACAATACCTTTGCCACGCCTGTGCTCTGCCGTCCCTTCGATTTCGGTGCCGACATCGTCGTCCACTCCACCACCAAATACATGGACGGCCATGCCCTGCAGATGGGCGGCGTCATCGTGGACAGCGGCAAGTTCGACTGGACTTCCGGGCGCTTCCCCGAATTCACCGAGCCCGACGCCTCGTATCATGGCCTGATCTATACCAAGGCCTTCGGCAAGGCCGCTTACATCGTCAAGGCCCGCGTGCAGCTCATGCGTGACCTGGGCTGCTGCCAGACGCCGCAGGGCGCCTTCTACATCAATCAGGGCCTGGAGACCCTGCCCCTGCGCATGGAACGCCACTGCCGCAATGCCGAGGCCGTGGCGACCTTCCTGGCCGGGCACGACAAGGTGGAGAGCGTCTGCTACCCCTGGCTGCCGGACAGCCACGACAAGGCCCTGGCCGAAAAATACCTGCCCAAGGGCTGCAGCGGCGTCATCTCCTTCTCGCTCAAGGGCGGCCGCGACGCCGGGGCCCGTTTCATCGACAGCCTGAAGATGGTGTCCCTGCAGGTACATGTGGCCGATATCCGTACCTGTGTCCTGCATCCGGCCAGCTCCACGCATCGCCAGCTCAGCGACGAGCAGCTCACGGAAGCTGGCATCACGCCCGGCATGGTCCGTCTGTCCGTCGGTCTGGAAAATATCGACGACCTTCTGGAAGACCTGTCGCAGGCGCTGGCTCAGGCCTAAGCCATAACAAGACGGTACAAAATGAGAGAGCGGGTCCCGCAGGGGGCCCGCTCTCTTTGCGTTATGGCTGATGGGCTGCTCCTGCTCCGTCAGGGACAGGCAGGAGAGGACGTATCAGACTTTTTTGCTGTCTTTTGCAAACTGTTTCAGTCTGCATTATTGGCGATCTCGGCCATGGTGGCGCCGGTGGCCCGGCACAGGTCGTCCGGCGAAAGGCAGAGCTGCACCCCGCGCTGTCCGGCGCTGATGTAGATCTGCTCCCAGAGGATGGCATGCTCATCCAGAAAGACGGGGTAATCCTTTTTGGCTGCCAGCGGCGAACAACCGCCGCGGATGTAGCCTGTCAGGGGCAGGACTTCCTTGAGGTGGACCATCTCCACATGCTTGTTGCCGGATGCCGTGGCCAGGGCCTTCAGGTTCAGTTCCGCCGCGGCGGGGATGCAGGCCATGATGACGCCTGTTTTGTCACCGCGGGCCACCAGGGTCTTGAAAACGCAGCCGGGATCCACGCCCAGCTTGTGGGCCATGGTCACGGCGGAAAGGTCGCTTTCGTCCACATCGGCCTGATGCAGGGTGAAGGGGATCTCCAGACGCTCCAGCAGGCGCGCGGCATTGGTCTTGGCTATTTTTTTGCTGCTCATAGTGATTGCGATAAACTTGTGATCGAAACGGGGGATGGCGTCATTTGACCTGCCAGCAGACCGTGACCTGCCGGAGGATATCATCCTGTGCCTGTTGCCGCAGAGCGGTCAGCTGTTCCAGCAGGGCAGGGATGCGGGCGCGAAGGTCCGCCGGTGTCCCGGCATTGTCCACCACCAGATCGCTGGCGGCTTCCTTGCGCTCGGCTGGCCACTGCCAGGCTTCCAGAGTCGCGGCTTTTTCTTCGCTCCAGCCGCGGGTGGCCATGATGCGTTGCAGGCGGATCTCGCGCGGGCAGCGTACCGTCAGGCTCAGGGCACCGGGCAGACCGGCCTTATGCCAGCCGCATTCGAAATACAGGGGGATCTCCGCCACGGCGCAGTCCTTGCCCTCGGCTTCCGCCTTGTCCCAGAAGGCCAGGATGGCGTCCCGGACAAGGGCATGGACCATCTGCTCCACTTCTTTGCGCAGGCCGGGGTCCTGCTGCATGGCCTCCAGCAAAGCGGGTTTGCACACGCTGCCGTCATCCTCCAGCAGACGTTCCCCGAAGCGGCGGCCCAGATAATCGGCCATCTCCCCACCGGCGGCATAGAGCTGCGCCACCAGGGCATCGGCGCTGACCGTGGGCAGGCCCGCCTCTTCCAGGGCATGGGTGAGGGTCGATTTGCCGCAGCCGGGATTGCCGGTGATGACCAGCCGCTGCATGCGGCTGCTGTTGTTCAGGATGGTCCAGAGCATGTCGTCGGGCGGCGGGCAGAAAAATTCCAGCGCCTCGCCCGACAGGGGATGGCAAAAACTGATGTGCCAGGCATGCAGCATCTGGCGCGGGGCACGGGCCGCCACAGGGGCCGGGGCGTACAGGGCGTCGCCCAGCAGGGGATGGCCCACATGCGCCATGTGGACGCGGATCTGGTGCGTGCGTCCGGTATGGATGCGCACGGCCACCAGCGAGAAATCCTTGCGCGGGCTGCTCCAGAGCACGCGCCAGTCGCTGTGGGCCGCCTTGCCGCCCCGGTTCTCCGGGACAACGGCCATCTTGACCTTGGCGGTAGGATGGCGGCCCAGAGGTTCCCGGCAGGTGCCCGTCTGCGGGGGCACGCCCTGCACCAGGGCCAGATATTCCTTGTGGACTTCCCGCCGGGCAAAGGCCTCGCTCATGCGCAGGCGGGTGGGCTCGTCCAGGGCCACGAGCAAAAGGCCGCTGGTGTCCTTGTCCAGACGATGGACCACACCGGGGCGCAGGCCTTCCTGTTCCCGCAAACGCGGGAAGTGGTGCAGCAGGCGCTGGACAAGCGTGTTTTCCGGGCAGGACGGACAGGGATGGACCGTCAGGCCCGCGGGCTTGTTGCACAGCAGCAGATGCTCGTCCTGCCAGAGGATGTCCACGGCTTCGTCTTCGGCGCGAAGCTCGTTGGACGTATCGGGTAGATCGAGACGGACCTCCTGGCCGGCCTTGAGCTTGAGGGACGCCGTGGAGACTGACAGCCCGTCGATGCGGCAGGCACCGGCCGTGATGGCACGCTGCACGGCGGCCCGGGAGAGGTCGGGCAGCAGACCGCACAGGGCCTTGTCCAGCCGCTGCCCCACCAGAGCGCCCGCCACGCGGAAGTCCAGCTGACGAGGGCTTTCCCCGCTCATCAACGGCCTCCCAGGACGGTGATGCTGTTCACGCGGTCACCAAAGGTGGTGGTGCGGTACAGATTGCGCAGTTCGCTGCCGGGCGTGATGGAGCTGACCACGGCACGGCCGATGACGAAGCGCTCGTTGTCGCTGGCGCCCTCTACGGTGCGCACGCCCCAGACGTTGTGGAAGATGGCGGGCCGCCCCTTGTAGGGCCCCACATAGAGCATGATGTGCCCGCGCAGCCAGACCAGGGTCAGGAAGGGGACGCCGTCGCGCAGGATGGCCTTTTCCTTTTCCTTGATGCTCATGCCGTCCAGCATGATGCGCCGTCCGCTGCGCGCCTGGGACAGGGAGTTGCGGGGCAGCCAGATGCCGAAGGGCGTCAGCAGCTCGCGGGTCAGGGCGGAGCAGTCGCGGTCGCCGAACATGCCGCCCCAGCCGTAGCGCTGCCCCATCATGACGTTGCCGATGAGGGCCACCTGCGCCGGGGTCATGGGCAGGGGCTTGATGGCGGCGTCTTCATGGGCCAGCGTCAGTGTGACCACGTTCGCCCGGCTGCCGTTCTTGACGGGGACCAGCACCGCCAGGCGGGTGTTGTCGCTCTGGGACGGGGCCAGAGGCAGGACAGTGCCGATATTGACCTGTCCGGCCAGGCTGCCGGGCAGGGGGACGTTGTCGCGCAGCACGGCCACATAGCTGCCGGTCTTGTAGCTGGCCTCGAAAGCCTCGTCCACGATGCCGATATCATTGGCGTCCACCCAGCCCGCGGCCACGGGGGTCTCCACATAATACCAGTTGCCGTCACGGCTGGTGTGGGCGATGAAGACCGGCGTCCCCACCGGCAGCAGGGAATACTGGAAGTAGTCGAAAGGATTGATGCGCGGGTCAGGCGTGGGCTCGCTGAAACGCGGCGTATGGCTGGGCATCTCGCGCAGGTCGGCATTGCGTACCGTGATGCCGTACATGGCCGTGTTGGGGAAGCTCTTCAGACCGGCGTTGGCGCGCATGGCGTCCCATTCGTCCTGGGTCCAGCGCACGTCACCGTATTTGTAGCCCTTGGCCTTGCGGAAATAGATCTCCACGTCCCGTTTGCGGATGGAGGTCTTGCGCATGTCCCAGGGGCCGAAGAAGATGCGGTTGAAGCGCGCGTCCTGCTCCGCCTGGGCCTGGCTGTCCAGCAGGGGCGTGTCGGCACCGGCCTGCTGGGCGAACACGGTCAGATCCTGCGGAAAGCTCCGCATGTCACGGATGGTGCCCAGATGCGGGGAAGGGATGCCGTCACGCGGCGGGATCTGTTTGCCGCCGCAGGCGGCCAGCAACAGCAGCGAACACAGCGCCGCCAGCCGTACCCCTGTCCAGAGGAAAGACCGAGTCATGATGCCCCCTTATTTGAAGCTCACCTGATACTTGCGCAGAAAGTCCGTCGGCAGATAGGTCATCTTGGCCTGGCGCAAGCCTTCTTCATCCAGATCCTGGGCCCGGTTCAGCAGCTCGAAGCCGTTGCCCGCCTCTCGGGAGAAGCAGGCATTGATGGTCTGGTAGACGCCGCGGAAACCGTTGAGCCCTTTTTCATAATGGACCCCCAGCGTCTTTTCGTCCAGTGCTTCCCCCACGCTGAAGGCCACCATCTGGCCGTCCACATACAGGGAACCGCCGCACAGGCCGTCCAGAAGCTCCCAGTGGGAGAGCACGCGGTTGATGGCTTCGTTCTCGGCACGCAGGGAAGGGGAGTCCTCGCATTCATGCCACTGGCACCAGTCGTCCTGCAGGCCCAGCACGTCTTCCACCATGGCATCGTCCAGCGGCCGGTAGTCGATGCCGTAAGCCTTTTCGAAGCCGCGCAGGTGGTTACGCTTTTTATGGTAGCGGTTGCCCGGCAGGGTGGCCAGATCGCTCTGCAGATACAGGTATTCCCACTGGCCGCGCGAATCATGCTCTTCGACCTTGTCCGGCAGGGCCGCGCGCCAGCGCTCCAGCAGTTCTTCGGGCACGCGGATGAAGCTGCGGCAAGCGTCGATGCCGCTGGCAGCCCAGTCCACGGCGTCCCAGTCGCCCACAGGGGCCCAGTAGGTGACGAAGGGCACGGTCTGGCGCAGCCAGCACAGATCGCCGTCAAAGGCCCACTGCAGGCCGAAATACTGCTGCCAGCCCCAGATATTGGGCAGGCTGTAGTCCAGGGAACGGCGCGGGGTCTTGTGCCACAGTTCGTAGAATTCGGAACGACCGTCCAGGGTGACGGGAGTGAAAGAAAGATTCTTCATCAGGGGAACCTGTTGTTATCTGTTGTCGTGATGGTGCCGGGCGCGCATGGCAAAGCGGGCCCAGTCGCGGTACAGCAAAACATAAAACATGATGGCCGTTTGTAAACACTGCGAGACCAGCATGGCCAGGAACACGCCGGAGGCCGTGCCCCACAGCCAGTGGCCCAGCAGCCAGCCCAGCGGCAGACGTACCAGCCAGAAGGTACCGCCGTAGACCATCAGATTGTAGCGTGTGGCGCCCGCGCCCACCATGACGCCGCCCATGACGGTGCTGGCGATGGAAAAGGGCGTGGAGAGCAGATTGTAGGTCAGATAGTTGATGATCTGGGCCTGCGTGCCCGCCTCGTGGGAGAGCAGGGCCGCCAGTTCGGCCCGGAAGGGCCAGAGCAGGGCCGCTACGACGCTCATGCCCAGCGAGGCGATGACGATCATCTGCAGGGCGACGCGCTTTGCCTTGGCGGGCTCGCCCATGCCGAGACAGTTGCCCACCAGCACGGAGACGCTCATGTTGAAGGCCATGCCCGGCAGGAAGAGCAGTGCCTCGATGCGCAGACCGGCGGTGAGGCCCGCCAGGGCGTTGATGCTGTCGAAAGGCAGGGAAGCCACCAGAACGAAAAGCATGAGGTAGCCGGACTGCCAGACGATCTGGGCCGCGCCCGCGGGCAGGGCCACCTTGAGCAGGTAGGGAAGGCCGGCCCGCAGCCAGCGAGTGGTGGGCATGGCCCGGCGGCACAGGTAACCGGCCCGGCAGAGCAGCAAACAGTTGGCCACGGCTCCCAGACACTGGGCACCGGCATTGGCCCAGGCGATGCCCATATAGCCCATGCAGGGCAGGCCGAACCAGCCCAGGCCCAGCCCCAGACAGCCCAGCAGGTCGAAGACGCAGACCGTGGCCGCCACCCAGAGCGGCGGCAGGACCTGCCGGGTGGCACGGAACATGACGCCGGTGGCGGCGTAGACATACTGGGCGGGCAGGGCCAGCATGGTGATGTCCCAGAAACCGGCGGTGACCGGCAGGATGCGCTCCGGGACCTGGAGGACGCGCAGGATGGGGCTGCCCAGCTGCCAGCCCAGCAGGGCCACCAGGATGCCGGCCAGCAGGCTGCCCAGGACGGTGGTGCCCACATAGCGCTGGGCGCGGCGCATGCGCTTGGCCCCCAGTGACTGGCTGACCGCTGCCGTGGCGCCGCTGGACATGGACATGGCCACGACCATGAGGAACAGGCCGCACTGGTTGACCATGCCGAGCGCGGCCTGCACGTCGGCACTGATGCGTCCGGCCACCCAGATATTGATGAAGCCCATGAAGAAGACCAGATACATCATGAGCATCTGCGGCCAGGTGAGCTTCCATATGGCACGGGGAGAAACGCTGAGATCCGGTTCCGGCATGAGGTGTTCCAAAGATGTTTGCGTGCGGCTGACACGGAAAAGGTTGATGGGCAGCAAGGGGGCTCTGGCAGGGAAGGCTTCCTGGTCCGGCAGCCCGGCGGCAGGCCGTGAACGGCAGCGCACCGGCGTATCGGGGAGTCGTACGCCCCGGCAGAGCTGGGGACAGGCGACGTGCAAAAACTGTGGCCCTGAAGGGGGAGCAGGTCCCGTGGACTGCCGGGCAGGTCATAGGACGTCGTCACTGCAAGGAAAAAGGAGGAGCGATCGTAGCGGGCCGAAGCGCTCGAAGGGGGAAGAGGGCGCTTTCCCGCTGGAAAAGTCCCCTTCCCCCTTCGTGAAAATCAGGCAGGCGGCCCAGGATTACAGCAGGCCCTCGTAACAGGCGGCCAGATCTTCCAGGGTCTCGCGGCGGCGGATCAGACGCACGCTGCCGTCGGCCTGGATCAGGATCTCGGCGGCCCGGCAACGCTGGTTGTAGGAGGAGGACATCACGAAACCGTAAGCCCCGGCGTCCAGCACACCCAGCACGTCGCCTTCATGCAGCAGGGGCAGCTGGCGGTTCTTGGCCAGGATGTCGCCGCTTTCACAGATGTTGCCCACGACGCTTTGTTCCACGGTCTCGGTATCCGGGCCTTGCGCGCCCTGACGGTACACTTCCACATCATGGAAGGAGTCGTACATGGCGGGACGCACCAGCACGTTGAAACCCAGGTCGGTACCGGCATAGCGTCTGTCACCGTTGGTCTTGGTGGCGTTGACGCTCCCCAGCAGGACGCCGCATTCGGCCACCACATAGCGGCCGGGCTCCACCAGGAAGCGGCCGGTGTAGCCGGTCTTTTCCGCCCAGCCGCTGATGAGGCCGTGCAGGCGGCTGCCCAGGTCGTCCATGTCCAGACGGGGCTGGTCTTCGTATTTGTGGTAGGGGATGCCGAAACCGCCGCCGAAGTCGATGACTTCCAGTTTTTCCAGCACGTCGGCGGGCAGACGTTCGGCCAGATGCAGCAGGACCTCGGCAGCGGCGATGTAGCCGTCGGCCTCCATGAACAGGGAGCCGATGTGCTGGTTGATGCCGGCCAGATGCAGGTCATATTTTTTCAGGATGGCGAACAGGTCGTCCAGCAGTTCCGGCGAGACGCCGAACTTGGTCTCCTTGCCGGCGGTGACGACCTTGGCGTGATGGCCGGCGCCGATACCGGGGTTGAAGCGCACCATGACCTTGCCGCCGGGATTGACGCGGCCCAGGGTCTCCACCTGGGAAAGGGAATCCACGCTGATCAGCACGCCGTGCCGGACGGCATTGCGCAGCTCGTCTTCAGAGATGTTGTTGGAGATGTAGAGGATCTCGTCGGCGGTGAAGCCCGCCAGCTGGTCCATGTACAGCTCGCCGGGGCTCATGGCGTCCACCACCAGGCCTTCTTCGCGGATGATGCGCAGCAGCACGGGGTTGGTGTTGGCCTTGACCGAATAGTTGACGCCAAAGCCGGGCAGGGAGGAAAGGGCCTTGAGTTCGCGGCAGCGCTGGCGCAGCACGGTCTCATTATAGACATAGAGCGGCGTACCGAACTGTTGGGCCAGATCCAGAGGAGAATGGCCACCATAAAAATTGATACTGTCGGTATAGCTGGAGCGGATCTGGGACATAGGGGATTCCTTGGTCTGAAAGGCTGCCGGCTCTGGCCGGCTCAGGAATTGTTTGGGCGCTCAATATATGCTGTTGCCTCCCCCGGCTGTCAAGATGGCAGGCCCGCGGCAAGGACGATTTCATGGCCGCCCGGGCCATGCCGCAAGGGGAGGGCGGGCCCGTCCGCATTGACATGGCAGCCCCCCTGCTTTATTCCAAAACAGCGGACCGGTGGAAAATGCCCTGACGGCATCCGGGTTCCAGCCTTTCACGCGGCCCTTTGCCGCGCATTCTTTTTTGTAATCAACCGGGCTTGCCCGAATCATACGGAGTATCCATGGCTATCAAGAATGGCGACACCCTGCGTGTGCACTACACCGGCACTCTCAGCGACGGCACTGTTTTCGATTCTTCCCGCGAACGCGAACCCCTGGAATTCACCATGGGCAAAGGCATGCTCATCCCCGGCTTCGAAGCCGCCGTCATGGGCCACGAAGCGGGCGAGACCGTGACCGTCACCATTCCCCCGTCCCAGGCTTATGGCGAAAGCGATCCCGAGCTGGTCTTCACCGTGGACCGCGCCCAGGTGCCCGATCATATCCCGTTGACCGTGGGCGTGCCGCTGCAGCTTTCCAATGAACAGGGCCAGATGGACGTGACCATCACCGAAGTCACGGACGAAGAGATCACCCTGGATGCCAACCATCCCCTGGCCGGCAAGGAACTGACCTTCGAAATCGAAATCGTCAGCGTCAACTAGGTTCCCGGACGTTGACAAGGGAGCTTTCATGAGCAGCAATTCCGCCCGCAGAAGTGCCGTTCAGGCCATCACCACCTACAAGCCGGAAGCGTCGCCGCTGAACTTTTACGATACCAAGCCCACCGACATTTTCGGCTGTAACGTGTTCACCGACAAGGTGATGCGTGAACGCCTGCCCAAGGATGTCTACAAGGCCCTGCACAAGACCATCGAATTCGGCGAACGCATGGATCCCGGCATCGCCGATACCGTGGCCGCCGTCATGAAGGACTGGGCCATCGAAAAGGGTGCCACCCACTTCACCCATATCTTCTACCCCCTGACCGGTCAGACGGCGGAAAAGCACGACAGCTTCCTGATGCCTGACGGCCAGGGCCGCATCATCGCCGAATTCTCCGGCGCCATGCTGATCCGCGGCGAGCCCGACGCTTCGTCCTTCCCCTCCGGCGGCCTGCGCTCCACCTTCGAGGCGCGCGGCTACACGGCCTGGGACGTGACCAGCCCCGCCTACATCATGGAAAACCCCAACGGGACCTTCCTGTGCATCCCCACCATGTTCCTTTCGTGGACCGGTGTGGCCCTGGACAAGAAGACCCCGCTGCTGCGTTCCGGCCAGGCCCTCAACCGTGAGGCCCGCCGCGTGCTGAAGCTGTTCGGCATCGAGACCAAGCTGCCTGTGGTCTCCTACGCCGGTCTGGAGCAGGAATACTTCTGCATCGACCACAACTTCAACTTCGCCCGTCCCGACCTGCAGGTGGCAGGACGTTCGCTGTTCGGCGCCCGTCCGGCCAAGGGCCAGGAATTCAGTGACCAGTACTTCGGGGTCATTCCCCAGCGCGTGCTGTCCTACATGATGGAAGTGGAACGCGAGCTCTACAAGCTGGGCGTGCCCGTGCGCACCCGCCATAATGAAGCCGCTCCCAGCCAGTACGAGATCGCGCCTCTGTACGAGGCCAGCAACCTGGCCGTGGACCACAACCACATCATCATGTCCACCCTGCGCAACGTGGCCAAACGCTACGGGCTCAAGTGCCTGCTGCACGAAAAGCCCTTCTACGGCGTCAACGGCTCGGGCAAGCACGTGAACTACTCCATCGGCAATGCCGAGCTGGGCACGCTGTTCAACCCCGGCGAGACCCCGCACGCCAATGCCAAGTTCCTGGTGTTCTGTGCGGCCATGATCCGCGCCGTGCACAAGTTCGGCGGCCTGCTGCGTGCCACTGTGGCCAGCGCCAGCAACGACCACCGTCTGGGCGCTCACGAAGCCCCGCCGGCCATCATGTCCATCTTCCTGGGCGATCAGCTGACGGAAGTGTTCGAAGCCTTCCGTGCCGGTCGTATCGACGATGCCGCCAACAGCAAGAGCGGCCGCGTCATGAACGTGGGCGTGGATACCCTGCCGCCCCTGCCCACGGACCCCGGTGACCGCAACCGCACCAGCCCCATCGCCTTCACGGGCAACCGCTTCGAATTCCGCGCCCTGGGTTCCAGCCAGTCCGCGGCCGATTCCATCACGGCCCTGAACGCCATCATGGCTGATTCGCTGGGCCATGCGGCCGACTTCCTGGAAGGCGACCTGGCCCGCGGCAAGGACCTCAACACGGCCATCCAGCACTATGTGCAGCATGTCATCGAAGAGCACAGCGCCGTTATCTTCAACGGTGACGGCTACTCCAGCATCTGGCATGCCGAAGCCGAACGTCGTGGCCTGTCCAACCTGCGCACCACGCCCGAGGCCATGCCCGAGCTGATTCGTCCCGAAGTCATCGACCTGTACGAGCGTCTGGGCATCCTGAACCGTGCCGAGCTCAAGGCCCGTTATGACATCTATCTGGAGCAGTACTGCAAGACCGTACGCACCGAAGCCATCCTGACCATCCGCATCGCCCGGACCATAATCTTCCCCGCGGCCATGCGTTATCAGGGCGAACTGGCCGAGACCGCGGCCCGCATGAAGGCTATTGGCAAGGACTTCCGTACCATCACGCTGGACGAGGTCACCGAGCAGCTGCGCGGCCTGCAGGATGCCACCCGCAGCCTGGAAGCCACGCTGGCCAGTGTGGACGGCAAGGGCGACTTCCTGGCCCGCGCCACCCGCTACTGCGAAGAAGTGCTGCCCATCATGGGCGAAGTGCGGCGCTATGCCGACCTGCTGGAGACCCGCGTGGCCGATGACCTGTGGGATCTGCCCAGCTATCAGGAAATCCTTTTCGGAAAATAATTGACAGCCGAAAAGAATTGTGATTTTCTACGTAAAGAACTTTTAACCAACAGGATTATTTCCATGTCGTGCACTTTCTCCAACATCTGCTTCCGCACCTTCTGGTGGCGCGCGAGTCAATGTACGGGGGACGTGCAGGCATAGCCTGTTGCGATTGATACGTCACATGCATTGAGCAAGCGCCGTTCCCCCACAGGGGAGCGGCGCTTTTTTTTATGTTTTGAAGGAATGACCCTATGAATACGACCACACTTTCCGACTCGGCCTCCCATGCTCCTCTCGTTTCCCTGCAGCAGCAGGCCCGCTGGCTGCCCGCCGATATGGATACGCCCATCAGCCTGTATCTGGGCATGGTGGGCCAACAGGACGGCATCCTGCTGGAAAGCGCGGAGGTGGACGGCCGCTGGGGACGCTACAGTGTCCTGGCCTGCGATATGGCCCTGTATGTCCGCTGCCATGAAGGGCGGCTGGATCTGCGCATCAAGGATGAGCGTCTTGCCCCTCTCTCCGTCCTGCAGGGGCTGCCTTTTGTGGAAGGTCTGCGCCGCCTGATGCAGAACCTGCACCTGGAGGCCCCGGCGCAGATCGAAGGCCTTCCGGCCATAACCCGAGCCCTCTACGGCTGGGTGGGATTCGGTATGGCCTCCCTGTTCCAGCCCCGTCTGGCCGCGGTCATGCCGCCGGAAGAGGCGGAGAGCATGCTGGTGCTGCCCGGGACGCAGCTGGTCTTCGACCATCTGTACAACAGGCTGTGCCAGATCAGCCTGGGCGGACACCGCGAGGTGCTGGGCAGCCGTGGGGCAGAAGGAAAGTTCACTGTCCGCGGCGATGTCCGTGCCGATCCCGGAGAGACCGGTTACAAGGCCATGGTGGAAAAGATCAAGGCCATGCTGCACCAGGGCGAGGCCATACAGGTGGTGCCTTCCGTCAATTTTTCCGTGGCCTGCGAAGGGGATCCCTTCGTGCTGTACCGGCGCATGCGTCGCTACAATGCCTCGCCGTACATGTTTTTCATGCGCCTGGGAGATTTTTGCTTCTGGGGGGCCTCGCCAGAGGTCATGGTACGCTGCGAAAAGGGGCGTCTGCAGTTGTCGCCCATCGCCGGGACGCGCCGTCGCGGCCGGGATGATCTGGAAGACGCCCGGCTGGCGGAAGAGTTGCGCAGCGACCCCAAGGAACAGGCCGAGCATGTGATGCTGGTGGATCTGGGGCGCAACGATCTTGGCCGGGTGGCCCAGCCCGGCAGCGTGAACCTGGAGCGTTGCATGGATGTTGAGCGTTTTTCCCATGTCATGCATCTGACCAGCCGGGTCACGGCCCGTCTGGCCCCCGGGCGCGATGCCCTGGACGTGCTGGCGGCCACTTTCCCGGCAGGGACGGTGAGCGGGGCGCCCAAGGTCAGGGCCATGGAGATCATCCGTAGCCTGGAAGGCCGTGCCCGCGGGCCCTATGCGGGCTGCATCGGCTGGCTGGGACTGGATAAGGACAGCGTGGATCTGGACATGGGCATCGCCATTCGCAGCATGTGGAGCCGTGAAGGGCGCCTGTTCTGGCAGGCCGGGGGCGGCATCGTCCATGATTCGGACGCCGCTCTGGAGTGGAAAGAAGTTTGCAACAAATCAGCCATCATGCGCCTTGTGCTTGAAGAGGGTGACGACCATGTTCCTGCTCATCGATAATTACGATTCTTTTACCTACAACCTGGTCCAGGCGTTCTACGCCCTGGGGCACGAGCCCGTGGTGCTGCGCAACGACGATCCCGCCATCCTGGACATGGCCGCGGATCCCGCTCTGGAGATGGTCTGCATCTCGCCCGGGCCGGGACATCCCTCGCAGACGGGCTTTTGCCCCGAATTCCTGCGCCGCCTGCCGCACCATGTACCGGTGCTGGGCGTCTGCCTGGGCCATCAGTTGCTGGGCCTGCATGCCGGGGCACGGGTGGATGTGGGGCCCTGCATCATGCACGGCAAGCAGTCCGAGATCGTGCACGACGGCAGCGGCCTGTTCGAAGGCCTGCCCAATCCCATGAAGGTGGCCCGCTATCATTCGCTGGTGGTCCATGCCGGAGAAGGGGAGGGCAATGCGCTGTTCACGGTGACGGCCCGCGCCCCTGAAGGCGAGGTCATGGCCCTGCAGTATCGCGACAGGCCGTGGGTGGGCGTGCAATTTCACCCCGAGTCCATCCTGACGCCGGACGGCCTGCGCCTGCTGGGCAATTTCCCGCAGGCCATCCTGCCCCGGCAGGGACGGGACGGCGGCATGGCCGAGGTGTTGGAACATCTGGCGCGGCGGGAAGACCTGACGGCGGACATGGCGTCCCGCAGCTTCGGAGCGCTCATGGACGGCAGGCTGACGCCTGCCCAGGCCGGGAGCTTCCTCATGGGGCTGCGCATGAAGGGAGAAAGCTCTCTGGAACTGGCCCACGCCACCCGGGCTGCCCTGGCCCGCGCCGTGCGCGTGGAAGGCATCTCGGGTCCGTGCATCGATGTGGTGGGGACCGGCGGTGACGGCCGTCATTCCTTCAACTGCTCCACAGCGACCTCGCTGGTGCTGGCAGGCATGGGCTACAAGGTGGTCAAGCACGGCAACCGGGCTGTCTCGTCCACCTGCGGCAGTGCCGATGCCCTGGAGAGCCTGGGCATCCCGCTGGATACCGATCCCGCGGCGGTGGCGGAAATGGTGGCCAAACGCAATTTCGCCTTCCTCTTCGCCCCGCATTTCCACCCGGCATTCAAGAATATCGGCCCGCTGCGCAAGGAGCTGGGGGTGCGTACCCTGTTCAATCTGCTGGGCCCCATGATCAATCCGGCCCGGCCCAGCCATCTGCTCATGGGGGTTGCCCGGCCCGAGCTGGTGCCCCTTCTGGCCGATACCCTGTCGCAGTCCGCGCTTTACCGGGCGGCGGTGGTCTGCGGGGCCGGGAATTATGACGAGCTGACGCCCATGGGCCCGGCCACGGCCATGCTGTTGCACAACGGCAGCGTCCGGCCGCTGGAGCTGGATCCGGCCGACTTCGGCTTCCAGAGCTGCACGCCGGAGGATCTGGCGGTGGAGAGCCGCGAGGAGGCTGTGGCAGTACTGCGCCGTCTGCTGGATGGCGAAGGCCCGCGTCCCATGCGCGACATGGTGGCCCTCAATGTGGGGCTGGCCATCTTCCTCATGGAAGAAGGGATGCCGCTGGATGTCTGCATGGCCCGTGCCCGTGAAGCGGTGCGTGCCGGTCTGGGAAGGAGGGTCCTCCATGCTGCTTGAGCGTTTCCTCTGGGCCAAGGCGGACGAAGTGGCACGGTTGCGGCAGCAGGAAAGGAAAGGGGCCCTGCCTGTTCCCTTCAGCGGGCAGCGCGGCGATTTTATCGCGGCCCTGCAACGACAGGAGGCAGGCGTGCCGCTGACCGTCATCGCGGAATTCAAACAGGCTTCACCGTCCCGCGGGCCCATCTGTCACAGCCTGACGGTGGAAGAGGCTGCCCGGCAGTATGTGGCGGCCGGGGCAGGGGCCCTGTCCATCCTCACGGAACGGCGTTTTTTTGCCGGTGAGCTGGATTTTCTGGGGCGGGCGGCTGCCTGTTGCCCCGGGACGCCCCTGCTGCGCAAGGATTTTATCTTTGATCCGCTGCAGGTGCGGGCCACGGCAGCCACTCCGGCAGCGGCCCTGCTGCTCATCGTGGCTCTTACCCCGGATGCCGCGCTGTTGCGCCGTCTGCGGGAGCAGGCGGAAAGTCTCGGCATGCAGGCCGTGGTGGAAGTCTGCGGCAAAAAGGATCTGGTGCTGGCCCGGGAGAGCGGAGCGCGCATCATCCAGGTCAATGCCCGCGATCTGGATACGCTGCGGGTGGACAGACAGGCCTGTCTGGAACTGGCACGGCAATGCCTGCCGGAAAAGGGCGAGATCTGGATCGCTGCCAGCGGCATGGATCGCCGCGAGCATCTGGAAGAAGCCGCCCGGGCAGGATTCTCCGCCGCTCTGGTGGGGACGGCCCTCATGCAGGAAGGGCAGCCCGGTGCCGCGCTGCGGCGGCTGCTCCGCGGCCGGGAGGACGGGCATCATGTTGCTTAAATTCTGCGGTCTGCGGCGGCAGGAAGATGTGACGCTGGCAGCCCGGCTGGGGGCCACGCATTGCGGCTTCGTGTTCCATGCGGGCAGCCCCCGTTGTGTGGATGCCGTGACGGTCTCCCGCCTGGAGAGCGGGGACATGGTGCGTGTGGGCGTCTTCACCGGGCAGGACAGTGACGAGATAGCCCGCATCATGCGGCTGGCGCGACTGGACATGGCCCAGCTGCATGCAGACCAGTCCGTGGACTGTGCCCGGCAGCTGGGTGCGGAGCGGGTGATCCGGGTGCTGTGGCCGCAACGGTACGGTGATACGGCCGCTCTGGAAGTTGCGGCGGGACAGTACGCCGACAGCTGTGCCCTGTACCTGCTGGATGCCGGCAGGTCAGGCGGCGGCAGCGGTCACACGCTGGCCTGGGAAAAGCTGGGCGGCCTGCACCTGCCCCATCCCTGGCTGCTGGCCGGGGGCATGTCGCCCGCCAACTTCCGTCAGGCGCTGACGGCGTGCCGCCCGGACGGCGTGGACTGCAATTCCGGCGTGGAA
>ENA-ORVG01001832-ORVG01001832.1-human-gut-metagenome-genome-assembly--contig:-NODE-1832-length-23152-cov-5.516258_pt1 | contig 23152 bp, 18 predicted proteins | sample MGYA00242091_ERZ509233 | MGnify/ENA primary metagenome ERZ509233 (study PRJEB26280, sample SAMEA2338840) | human gut metagenome | biome: human gut; feature: human-associated habitat; material: faeces... | reverse complement strand
CTTCAAATATCTTTTCTCGTATCCAAATTGGATACTTTTTCATTCCTTTTTTTCTATTGTCCGTTTTTCTCGGTCTTGTTCACCATAGGAGGTGCTTTTTTTCTATTGTCCGTTTTTCACGGTCTTGTTCATTAACAGGGTGCTTTCTTTTTATATTAGTATAATTAAAAAGGCTCAAGAAGACATATATCGCATCAAAATAATTACACCATAGTAGTTGCTTGCTTTGCAGTATATAAATAAATCTTCGTCAATTAAGCATTAAATAAAATGTGTCATATTTTGAATAATTCTATCTTCCCGTAACTGAAATGGGATCCAGATAAAACAATTCTGAATTGCTGTCAAAATACTCCACTTCCGCCACAATGTGAACATTAAGACCAACGCTAACGGTTTCCAAATCTGTGTTTAGTTCATAATAATTGACATTTTCAAATTTGAAGTAGGGGCCAAGCATATGGTCTGGGTCATAATCTCCGGCGCTTACAAGATAATCAAATCTGGTTGTATAATCCTCATATGGCATACAGTTTATTGTTGCCCCATCAAATTCAATAATTCGGCCTTCATACTTTTCAGCAAATTCTGCATAACTCGGATCATTGGAAGACTTGTTTTTAAGCATGGCGGCCAATTCGGGGCAATTATCAACCGTTAGGTGTTCCTCTTGCGGTCCTGTTGTTTCCTCACCCGCAGTTGTTTCCGGCGTTTGTGTTTCACTTGTATCATTAGTCTCTTCGGCATTTTCTATATTAATTTGCCCTGCAGTGCAATAAATTATAAACCGCAAAGAATCATCCTGCGAAACTTCAAAGGACGCTGCTCCATACACTGTTTCGTCTTCAGCGCTGACGAAACGAATGGTATGTTCACCGCGATTCAAAGCCACTTCATAAGTTGCAGATGTGCCATGCTGTAATATATCTTGCGATATATCATCCACATATACTTCCACATCATATGTGCTAAATATTAGATTTTTTATACACTCTATTTCTAAGGTGATTTTATATTCCGGCTCCAAAAGAAGTATATTTATACGGTTATAACCAATATACTCAACACTAAGTTGATAACCGGAATCATTTTCAGCCGAAAAACGCTTTTCCTCTTTGACCGTCTCCGCGTCAAAGCCTTGACTGCGGCATTGCTCTACATAATCACGATAATCTTCTATGGATATTTCGGCAATATCTGCACTGAATCTACCGGCGTCGTTTCTTATGATTTTTCCAACTGAGGATTTTGGTGCTGGAAGTAAAGCTGCCAATCCATCGGTGGGCCATTCAATGGCTGCATAAGTTTCCGGAGCAGTCAAATCAATTTTCATTTCATTGTTTTTTTGATTATAGAGCAAATCCAAGTGGTAACCGTCTGTATTAAAGGATACATATTCATCAGCGGTCTTTTCACTGTCAATTGTAAATTCTTTTTTCTCACACGATGTTATGTATTCAGTAAATTGTTTCGGGGAAGTTTTATAGACAGTAAGCGATAATGCTTTAGAGGAATTGTTCTCTATTTTTCCATACGGAGACTCGGGTTTTGGCAGTTCTTCGTTTAATACGATAGAATCCCAATCATACTTCGGTGTATTATCATTTGCAATGCCAAACAGACCGAAATAAGGAACAAAGAGGGTAAAAACAAGTACAATCGCCAAAATTTCTATCCATTTTTTCGGCGTATGAATGATTCCTTTTTTAATCAGAAAGTAAACTCCTGTTAGTACCAACTGAGCGATTGCAAACATACCGGAAATAATGCTCCCATTTAGAAATGCCGCAAAACACAGCAGCAAAAGAATAACTGCAACTATGATGGTGAATTTTTCATATGCAGGGGCGTGTTTCCAAAATTCAGGTATTTTTGATTGTTTAGCAGTTGCAGGTACACTATCGGGGATGTAAATCGTTTCTTTGCGCACAGTATCACCCGAGGTAGAAGCGGCGTTGCTGATTTTTGTGCCGCAAAATGAGCAAAAATTGGAATCTTCTGTTAATTCTGCACCGCATTTAGGACATTTCATTTTGCCGAAATTCCTCCTTATTTATTTGTTTGCACATTGCTGTCGGACGGTATGGGTGGTATCGCGTTTGTAAAAATTTCTTTTAACTCTTCAATTTCGTTTGCACAGCGCCACTGCGGCATGCCTTGTTTCCAAACCAAGGATTCAGCACTGATCTGTCCGTTCGCTGCCATAGCGGACAAAACATGAAGTTCATAAGGGCCATTTGGCTGTCCGTTTACTGCAACATAATATACTGCATTAGGAACCGGAGGCGGAAATGCATTAGACATCTGACCGGACTGTCCTAAATTTTGCATCATATTGTTCATCGTACCTGCAATATTTTGACCAACGGCTCCGCCTACCGCCATACCGGCCATCATGGCTGCCGGATTGAACCCGGTACCGCTGCCAAGATCAACATCTCCAGCACCATTTGCACCCATCTGCCCAAGGGCATTAGCGCCTGCCACACCGACTTCAGCCTGCTTCTCAACTTGGAATGCGCCGATATTCGCTGACTGGGTCTGTTTATGTAAAGCGTATTGGCCTTCTTCGCGCTGAATACGCAGCCTTTCAACATAATCTGTTGTTTCTGCCTGTGTTCTGGCGGCGGCAATATCTTTTGTAACCGCCATTAACTGCCTATAGCCTTCACTTGTTTTGTCAATTTCGATTGTACCTATGTCCATGCCGGAAACCGTAACGCCGAAATCTTCCTTAAGCCGTTGAGTTACATCGTATTCTGCCTTATCATTAATGAACGATATTTTGCTTTCCAGTTGAATGACAGGAATATTATGTTCTGCCGGAGCGTTCATCACAGCATCTTTTACATACCGGGAAACAGCGTCACGAATTTGATTTTGAAAATCAAGCAAATCGAATGTGTTCAATCTATGTAATTTAATGAATTTTCGATAATCGCTGATTTTGAAACTGACCGTACCTCTTACAGCGACCGGAACACCAAAATCTATAAATCTTGGATCATAAACATCGAAAAACGGCACGCCGAATTTCACTTGAATAACCTGAGCAAGGTTAATAAAATATACTTCCGCCTGAAACGGCGTACCGCCTTCATATGCAAGCCCGACAATACTGGCAAGCACAGGAAAATTAGCTGTCTTTATCGTTTGGTCAAAAGGCCCAACAATAAAATCCTGCATAACTTCCTGCTTATAACTGTAAACAAAAACAGCCACTTCCCCGTCTTTTACCCGCAATGAAGAACCCCAGCGGATCGCATTTTCGCGGTTATTGTTCCCGGCAACAGATCCAGCCGGGTGCCATTTCCAAATAAGATATGACGGTTCGTCACAGCGTATCTCATCCATAAACCCGCCGGTCTTTGATTTTCCGAAAAAAGCCATTAAATTCATCCTTTCAATAACTGCTTTTTATTTAATTTTTATTTTTAATTCTTTCATTTTATCGAAGTATATTTTTTGTATACTGTCAAACGCAGGGTCATTAGGAAAAAGTACTTTGGCTTTTTTGTATATTTGCTCCATTTTTGACACCCACGCGTCACTGATAGTCTGAGCAATTGTTGCGCTTGATTCAACGCGATTTATAGCATTAATCTTGTTTGTTAGTGTTCTTTTGGATAGTTTAACATCTATGTTGGCAATTGCTAAAAGCATAAATTCTAAGCAATCGTCTACTGAGTTAGGTATCGGAAAGTTTTTTATCAATGATAGTTTTTGCAAATCTATTTTGCTAACCGGTGCTAATTCACTTAAGAATCCGCCACTCCTTCGTTTTCTTCTGTTTTCTATTTCCATCAATTGATCTTTGAAAATTTGGACAGACGAAACAGCCGATTTCCCTGTTATATGTATTCCACACTCAGGACAGATTGCTGTGGTTTCTGTTATGTTAGCACCGCAATTAGGACATTTAATTATTTTTCCTCCATATTCCTGCGTTCTTTGCGGATAAGATACTTGCGACGCTTGATATGCATTAGTTTTCAACACATTGCCAACAGGAGTTCCGCATTTATGGCAAAATTTTGCTTCTTTATTTAGTTTTGTACCACAATTTGTGCAAAAGACAAAATCATTGATATATTCTTCTTGAACACTTGTTTGGTTATTTTCCAACTTTTCTGTAACCTGTTGCGCTACATCCGTAACCTTATTTTGTATTTTGTCTATAGCCGATTGTATGTCAAGTCCCTTCTTATCGAATAATCCCAAAATATAGTCTCCTTCCTTTTTATAGTTCGTTATAAAACTTTATTTTGGTTATAGTGCTCAATTTAATACCTTGTTTTGCATCTGGAAAAATATCGGATAATAATTGTTGATTTTATATCCAACCCATAGTAGATTACCTCCTTAATTACCGCTTTGATTGTTATTTGATCTATCATCCATTATTCTATTGAACTCATCAATGTTTTCTTGTATTTGTTTCGAATCGGATTGTATTCCATTATTTAAACCCTCAAAAAAGCCTCCGTCCGAAGTCTCTTGCTGGCTCTCATTTGCATTGTCAATATCAGAACTTGGTGTATATTCCAAATGAACATCATTGTAATCGGCTTCTTCCAGAACTTTATCAACCCAAAATGCTCTTTGAATATCCCATTCTCTTTCTGACTCTTTTTCATGCCCTTGATAATCAATGGAATCAGCAATTCTTAATGCGTGTTCATATTCACCGTTATCTAACGCTTCCTGTGTATCAATTACAATATTTTCTAATCGGGTGATCTCTTTTGCTTCTTCTTTAGGTGCAAAAACAAGCAAAATAACAAAAACAAAAATCCATATTAGAGTTACCGAGCTGAATCTAAGAATCCATTTAATAATGCCTTTTTTTCGGGTTTTCTTTATTTTCTCTAAGCATTGATTATAGATTTCATTGATTTCTGTAAATACATCACTTGCAGAATAAACTCGCTTTGCTTTTTCATAAACCTGTTCGGCCTTAGCTAACCAAGCGGCATTGACCTCTTTTTCACCTTTAGAGATTGTGTTATTGGTAGAATCATATACGCTCATGCGCATACTGGAAGTTGCGAGAATCATAAATTCCAGCATATCTTCTTTGGTATTTGGTACAGGAAAACTTTCAATTAAACTAATTTTCTGTTCATCTGCTTTTGAAATAGTTTGTTGAGATGAAAGTTTGGCAAATAATCCTCGTGGTTTTTCATATTCCCGTTTTGTTTCGATATTCTCTAATTTGGAAGCGAATTCCTTAATGGCGTTCGAAGCTTTTGTGCCTCGAAATTCATATCCGCAGGCAGGACAATTGGCAATAAATGAATTGACGACTGCTCCGCAGTTCGGACATTTATGTACTTCTCCCTCGTATGTTATTTTTCTTTGAGCAGTTGAATTGTTATTTACTGCTTTCCCACAATTTGCGCAGAATTTAGCGCCTTCTTGAAGGCGTTGACCACAGTTAATACAAAAAGCCATTTCGAATACCTCTGCGGATATAGTTAAAAGAAAAAATGCTTGTTTACATAAATAAAAATTTGCAATTATATAGTTAGTACAGTATTTTATTATATTGGGACGATTGTGATGCACTTTATTTCTTATTGATAATAGTTTGAATTTTATTAAATTTAAATTATTTTTCCTCTTTCACCGCGTCACAAATATCGCCTATATTACAATCAAGGTAATTACAAATGCGCAATAATACAGATAAAGCTACTTCTTCATTTTTGTGCAATTTGGTCATTGTTCCTGTAGCAATGTTTAAATCTTTTCTCAGCGTAGCAGGGGATATTTCTTTTTCAATAAGCAGTATCCATAACTTTTTATAACTTATTCTCAAGCCACGCACCCCCAAAATAATAAATCATTTGTATTTTATATCATTTTATTTAATTTGTCAATAATATTGATAATTATTTATCATTTATTCGCAACTTCTTGCGACTTTTTATTTACATAAAATAATTCATATCGTACATATAATTATAATTTAAATACTCTTTTTGTTCTATTATTGCACTAAATTAATAAGTGATATTTCATTTATAAAGATTTAAAAAGTAAACAATTATTAAACTATAAATATTATTAAGCTGCTTCGAATGTATGATAACTTGCACCGAATTTGATTATCTTTTCTTCAGGTGTTTCAAAAATGGTACGCTTAACAGGAACATTGGGTTTTCCTTTTTTGAATTTAGGATTTTCAAGGTTTTTGCTTGCTAAATATAGATGTTTGTATGCAGGAAAATACATAAGGTTATTACGCTTTTTACAAGCTGATTCACTAAAACCCGTTATATTTGTTAAGTATGATGCTTTATAAATTAAATCATCGTTCGTTTTTAATACTTGAACACAAACTTGTTCCCCATATTTCCATTTACTTCTTATATCTAATTCAGAAAGGTTTGGAGCCCACATTATTGCATGAGTATGAAACCGTCCGCTTACTCCTACTTCTTTGACAAACACATACTTTATTTCTTTATACATTCTCTTCAATCGCCGAGTATAATTTTTTATGCACATATGAAATTCTTCATAACTTACAGGTGGTTTTGAAAATGTTAAGTCTACTGAGTAAACTTTATCGTATCTTAAGAAGTTATATTTTATTAGTTCATTGGCATGCAAAAGCGATGCTCTGGCGCTTTCTAAACACTGGCTCTTCGTTACAGGACGATTATATGACCTTACCTCTCCGGTTTTCTTATTCTTTATCTTATCGCCCGGCAATTTATCGTATTTTTCAATATTATTCTTTTCGTTAACGCGAAAACTTTTAATTTCATATATATTCGTACCTGGATAATGTACATATTCAACTAAATCTTCTATATTAATTTCCCCCTTATACTAATCTTGATTATTCGGTTACTTTAGGACCATTTAAAGAAAAAGCAATGAATTAATCCTTCATTGCTTTTCGTTTTAATTTACTTAACTAAGTGTTGAATAAGGTGCATATTGTCCAAAGATATCTTTAAATACTTGAAAATCATTATCTTTAAACGATCTTTCAAGCAATGCATAAAGAATACCTTTTTCTCTGAACATCTGGGACATATTTACAACAATCTTTGTGCACATAAATTCGTCTTCATCAACTAAGTACACATAGTTAAGTTTTGGGTTAAAAAAGTTGTTCCTATATAAAAAGCTGAACACCTTTTGTCTAACCTTAAAATACTTGTCATTGTAAACATCACACGCCGGTGAGTTGGATTCGTATTCACGTTTTAAAAAGTCTTCCCTGAATACAGTCACTACAGCGAATTTGTCATCCATTTCTACATTTCTTTTAATCATAATCTAAACCTCTTTCTGTTAAAAATAATATTGGGTTAAAATAAAAAAAGACAGTTTAATTAAAATAACTAAACTGTCCTTAATAATCTTATCTATAAAGTAATCAAAAACGTCATTGATAAATAAAATAACCCTATAATAATTATAGCAAATTTATTTATCAATTGTGTCGGTGCCAATGCTTCTAAAAACTTTATAGATATTTAAAACAACCTCTAAAGTAATTATAACAAATTTATTTAGAAGGTGGTCACAATCAGTCATTGCTCTCAAACATTACAGTAATCGTAAAAGGCGGCGCGAAATAAAAGAATAGTTGTGCTGTACGATATGCGTCTACTAACCGATATTAAACTGAATGAACTTTTGTCTTTTAACGACATTTACGGACGCGCCGCCTCGCACTGAAAAATGTAACGATAAATTATGATGCAGCCTTATTTTGGCATTTGGGTACAAACATTCCGAAAGTACAATATTTGCATTATGGACGTAGCAATATCTAATCATTAGAGATTTTTATGCCAAAAAAAGACTGTTTTACACCCCAAAAAAGAGGTGTAAACAGGTATTTTTTTGAATATTGGGTCCCGTATGATTTACGCATCTGACACGCAGCAGCATTTTTACAAACTACCGACTGTTTATGATTTACTATATTGTTTATATATGATAGAATATATTCGGGATATTAGAATTATTATTTGGAAGCAGGAGGTAGAGTAATGAAGTATTCAATAAAAGGAACACACTTCCCCGTTGTTATTTGCGACCTTGAACAAGATGAAAAGATAGGGGAAATCCTTACCACCGCTTTTAGATTATTACAGCTTTTAAATATAAGTGCCAAAATTATTAATTTAAAATGTTGAAACCATAAAGCACTATTATTTATTTACCAAAAATGTCACATTGCTTATGACATAATTATCATAGATGATAGGGATTTAATAATTATGTTATTTTGCCCAAGTTTTAAAATTTGAGCAAATATTTTATTAGAACAAAAATTAAAAATGTATAGAAATTTAAAATCATTATTAGGAGCAATGTAATGGATAAGGATTTTGTTATAAAAAATTCAAGATTAAAAAAATACAACGGTATTGGCGGAGATGTTGTTATTCCGAATGGTGTAAAGTCAATTGGAAATAAAGCATTTCTTAATTGCACAGAATTGTCAAGTATATCAATTCCAGATAGCGTAACTCGTATCGGAGACAGAGCTTTTGAAGGCTGTACGGGCTTGTCCAAAATAATAATTCCGAACAGTGTAACTAAAATCTGCAGCAGTGCATTTAAAGATTGTACGAATTTAAACAGCATTATAATCTCTGAAGGCGTAACAGATATTGGGTTTTATGCATTTCAAAACTGTACAAGTTTAAGAAGTATTTTGATACCTAACAGCGTAAACTGGATGGGTTTTGATGTATTTAGTGATTGCAAAAATTTAACTGACATTCGCCTCTCAGACAATATTAAGCATATCGGTGACAATGTCTTTCGCGGTTGTGAAAGCCTAAAAAGCATTGCTATCCCGGAAAGTGTAACAGAAATCGGAGCAGGTGCGTTTGCAGGTTGTAGAAATTTAACAAATATTGTAATACCAAACAAAGTAACATATATTGGCAAAACTGCATTCAAAGATTGCGTAAATCTTAAAAATATTATTATTCCGGACACAGTAGCAGACATTTCTGAAAACGCATTTTATAATACCGCTTGGTACAATAGTCAGCCTGACGGATTGATAATTATTGATAATGTACTTATAGGTCAAAAAAATCTGCGTGTTAAAAATATTACAATTCCCGATAATGTAAAAGTAATATGCAGTGGTTCATTTGCAGGTTGCGAAAATTTAACAAGTGTCACGATTCCCTGTAATGTAACCAGAATTAATGATGAGACTTTCAGTGGCTGCACCGGGTTAAAAGATATTAAAATTCCCGACTGTGTGACAAAAATTGGACATCGTGCATTCAAAGACTGCAAAAAATTAACAAGTATTATAATTCCTCACAGTGTAAAGCTGATTTGCGGGGAAGCCTTTTGTGGTTGTGTTAATTTAAAAGACATTAATATTACAGACGATGAAACGGACATTGATGAAAATGCATTCTATAATACGGAATGGTATAATAGCCAGCCTGACGGATTGATAATACTTGGTAAAACACTTATTTGTCAAAAGAATTTGCAAAGTACAACCGTAACAATTCCTAATTTTATAACGAAGATAGGTCACGGTGCCTTTAAAAAGTGCAAAAACTTGGAGAGCATAATAATTCCTGACAGTGTAAAAGAAATAGGAAGAGAAGCATTCTACCTTTGCACAAACTTGAAAAGCATTGTAATGCCGCATAGCATAACAATAATTGATTCTGTGGCTTTTGCTTGGTGCTTAAATTTAAACGACATTACGATTCCGAAAACTGTAACGCGGATAGGCGCAGGCGCATTTTTGTTTTGTGCTAATTTGAATCAAGTTTTCTTTGAAGGAGGAATTCCGGAATATATTGATCGGAAATATTTTAAAACTTTTATGGAGCATACAAAGTTTATTCTGACAGAAAATGCGTTTCAAAGTGAAGATATACCTAAATATGCGCTTTCACATATCAATACTTCCAGTGTGTCCATAGATGATTTTGTATATATATTGCTGAATAAAACGGGCAAAGCCTACTTGAAATTTTTACTTAGAGCAAACGCCAGTGCAGTTTCGATTATGCAAAAACTTTATGAAGTTCAGGGAGAAAATAAGTTGTTGGCAAAGCAGGCAGAATTTATTGTAGAATACATAGTTGAAAAATTGCAGGATTTTTCTAATGACGATATTTCAGCGGCACTTGATTTCTTTAAGAAAACAAATCCAAATGCAGTAAAAAAATTGGAAACTTTAATTGAAACTAAAGAAAATCTCAATAACAGAACGCAAATCTAATTTTTCAATTTCTTTATGTGAAAAATAAACTCTTGATGAAACAAATTTATTTGTTGAATACAATTAATGCCATGCATTAAAGCGTTGAATTCAGTTGCGAACCATGGTAGCATAAATACATAACTGGATGTATTAATCGACAAATATATTTTGTAGTTTTGGTTTCAAATTATTTTATCGGTCCAAAAAGGAGAAAGATATGTGCAAATCTTATAGCAATATTTGTGATAAAGAAAGTAATACTGAATATTTAAGCAGTGTTGAAGATCTTTTAAAAATGGATTTGGATATTCCGGATTATCAAAGACCATATAAGTGGAGCATTCACAACATCAAAGATTTACTATTTGATATTAAAAATGCCATAAATGATAGTAAAAAATATGATTCAAAATTCAAATACCGTATTGGAACAATTATATTACATGAAGAAAATGACAAATTTAATATTGTTGACGGGCAGCAGAGAATAATATCATTAATACTTATAAAACTCAACTTGGATAAGAACTTTAATTGCTCTATTTTAAATAAAGGATTTACAAATAAAACTTCTAAGAAAAACATTCACGATAATTATGAGTTTATTAATAACTGGTTTAATTTAAATAATGAAAATTATGAAGAAATAGATAACGCATTTAATGAAATTCTCGAAGCAGTGGTCATTGTGGTTGACAAACCTACCGAGGCATTTCAGCTTTTTGATTCACAAAACTCAAGAGGTAAATCACTATACCCACACGACCTATTAAAGGCATATCACCTTCGTGAAATGAAAGAAAATCAATATGAAATGGAACGAGTGGTAAAATATTGGGAAGAGCAAGACTCAAAAAAAATTAAAGAACTCTTTGATTTATATTTATTTCCTATTTGGAATTGGAGCCATGGCTCAAAAACCAGACCTTTTACAGATAAAGAAATAGATGTTTATAAAGGAATATCTGAGAATTCTGAATATACATATGCAAAACGCGCCTATAAAGCTATGCCCTATTTTCAAATCACCGAGCCTTTCATATCCGGCAAAGAGTTTTTTGAAATGGTAGACCATTATTTTAACCTTCTACACGATATAAAGTTAGAGATATTACACAACTCTAACTTTAAAGAAATCAAAAACGTAATTTGCAACGGAAAAGAATTGAAATCTGTTGAAGATATGGATAAAGAAAAATATTGTTCTGTAGGCTTTATTTATACAATAAATCTATTTTACTGTGCTCTCCTTTACTATTATGACAAATTTCATAATTTCAAAGAAATGCCGGTAAAAAAACTGTTCACCTGGGCATTTATGCTTCGTGTTGATATGGAAAATTTAGGATATAACAGTATAAACAAGTATTCAATCGGTGAACAAAATCCAAAATATTCAAATAATATTGCTATGTTTTCAAAAATAGAGCTTGCCCGCACTGACGATGAGATTTCCGCATTGCCTTTAAATATACAAAATAACGGCAATAATAAATGGAAGAAATTATATAATTCAATTAAAAATATAAACGGATTGGGAGAACAAAATGAGTGATAATGATAATAGATTTAATTCTGAAGAGAAATTTGAATTTGTAAAGAAAATTAATATTATAGATGAAAATATTTTTAATTCAGGCGCTTATTACGAAATTCCACTTTATCAGCGAGCATATGCTTGGGAAGACAAAGAAATTGGTCAGTTAATCGAAGATATTAACGATATTAAAGTTGACGGCAAAACGACCGTACAACCAAACTATTATATAGGCACTTTAATTGTGTCAAAGCAAGATAATGAGGAAAAATATGAAGTTGTTGACGGACAGCAAAGACTAACTACTCTCTATCTGCTGTTCAATTACCTTGGAATTGAGACCAAACCGACTCTCACATTTGCGTGCAGAGAAAAATCAAATTATTCTCTTAGAAATATAAAAAATGTTATTGACATTATTAACGAAAATATCGAAGCAATAAAATACAAAGATGATAACAACGAATTTGAGCACAGTATAGAAAATGGAATAAAGATTATAAAAGATAAATTCATAACGAATAATATTAACAAAGAAGATTTTATAAAAAAATTATCTAAAGTTGTTATTTTCAGAATCGTTGTACCAAAACACACAGATTTAAACCGCTATTTTGAGACTATGAATGTCAGAGGTGAACAACTAGAACAACACGATATTTTAAAAGCAGAACTTATGGGCTATCTAAATAATAATGATGAAAAAGAAATGTTTGCAAAAATATGGGATGCCTGCAGTGATATGAGCGGATATATTCAGATGCACTTTATAACTGACTTACGCACTGCAATATTTGGTGAAAGTTGGGATGAAATTCCGTCAAACAATTCTTTAAAGGATTATATAGAAAAAGAGCGAATCGCGAATAAAAACAAGGATAAAGATTCAAAAAGTGAATTACCGGAAACAATCAACGATATAATTGTAAGAGATTGCAATATTGAAGATTATGACGGTGTTGATGACAATGATGTTCGCGTTCGTTTTGAAAGTATTATTGACTTTCCTTATTTCTTGTTACATACGCTTAAATTATATATATATCTTAATAGCGTAAAACATAAAGAACAGGATAAAAAAATCATCAATGAACTTTTGGATGACAAAAAACTTTGCGATACATTTAATAATGTTATAGAAAACGGCACAACAGAAGAAGGCAAGGCTATTGCCGGGAACGAAAAGGATTTTGCCAGCAGTTTTATTGTATGCCTTTTGAGGACAAGATTTCTTTTTGACAAATATATTATTAAGCGCGAATTTGCAAAAGACAATGTTGATGGAAATTGGAGTTTAAAGAGATTAAAGAAAGAAGAAGAAAAAAATAAAAGTAAATCATATTACGTCAACACTGACTTTGGCGAAGAAGCGCTAAACAAAACTAATGTTATGATCCAGTCTGCACTGCGTGTTTCATACACTTCGCCAAGAATAATGCATTGGATAACAGATTTACTTATCTGGCTGTCTAAAGAAGATTGTCAGAAAATTAATAAAAACGAAATGATAAATTACAATAAAGAAGCTGAACATATCGCTGAAAAAGCTGTAAATGAAGCCTTTTTAGGAAAAAATACAGACGAAATAGATAGTTTGGGCGTTAAAATTCCTCATATTGTGTTTAACTATTTGGATTACTTGCTATGGAAGAATAATAAAGATAAATATAAGGATTTTGAGTTTGAATTTAGAAATTCAGTAGAACATTGGTACCCTCAAAATCCTGCCGAAGACAAATGGGAGGATGTTAACACATTTGGAAATCTCTGTATCATTCAAAGAAATATAAATTCAAGATTTTCAAATATGGCACCAGAAGCCAAAAAAAGCAGTTATGCAAAACACATTGAAAAAGGCAGCATCAAATTGCGAATTATGAGCGATTTGACAATAAGCGAAGATGGTGTAAATGCAAAAGAAAGATGGAAAAGTGATGTTTGCAAACAACACGAAAAAGAAATGTTGAAAGTGTTAGGATTTGTTGACACAAATAATAAAATCACTTTATTAAATGAATCTTGATATAATTCAACTGTTAAACATAATAAACTAAAAGAGTTATCTGATTTATTAGCAATTATCAGATAACTCTTTTTTTAAATCATATTAAAATGTTCAAACGCTTTTTTAATATATTTTTGCTTATCAATTGGGCACGGCTTTTCGCGTTTATCAGGAGAAATCCTATTAGGGGCTTTTTTAACATAAATACCACAAACTTCTTTCATATGAGCAATCCAGCAAGTTTTAGGAACAAATCCATAATTATATTTTAAATACTCCTGAATTTGTTTATAAGTTGCCATATTTGCATTCCCTCCAGCTTTGTTAATACTTTCCGTCAAAGTATTATCTAATTATAATTTCCTATTTTGTAAAATTAATTTATATAAACACTAATGTATTGATCATATATTAACAAAAAGAAAAAATTTAATCAATAACATAAAAATTAAAATAGTTTTATTATCAATTTCGCTTTAAATTTATAAATAACATCAGCCTGAAACTATTCACATAGATATCTTATTCAAAATAGGTACTTAGATCAATGTTTTTCGTCCTTTTTTGATTAAGTTTTGGCTTGAGTAACAGAGTGAATTTCAAATAAACATCTATATTTATAACTTATGTTTTAAGTTCTTAACTTGTTTTAATGAGTAAAAGAATTGAGTATATTAATTGTTTTTCTGGGTGTTTTGTGATAAAATATTACCATAACTAAAACGACAAGGAGGTTAATATTGTGCTTGAAAATAAGCTTGGAATAACCGATTCCGCCGACCTTGCCCGAATGGAAGAGCAAATCAGCAAGAAAAAAGCTGTGGAACTTTTTGAAAAAGGTATTCTTGATAAGCTCGAAGCAGGCAAATTTTCCTCTTTGCAGGCAATACACAAATACCTTTTTGACGAGATATACGATTTCGCCGGTAAGATAAGAACTGTCAATATCGCCAAGGGAAACTTCCGATTTGCCCCTGTTATGTACCTGCAGGCAGCTCTTGAGAATATAGACAAAATGCCACAGTCAAACTTCGATGAGATAATTGAAAAGTATGTAGAAATGAATGTTGCCCACCCGTTTAGAGAAGGAAACGGGCGCAGCACAAGAATATGGCTAGATTGTATATTAAAAAAGGAAATCGGCAAGGTTGTAGACTGGAGCAAAGTGGATAAAGAGGATTATCTGCTCGCTATGGAGCGCAGCCCCATTAAAGATATAGAAATCAAATACCTGCTCAAAAATGCTTTAACAAGCGATATCAACAGCCGTGAGGTTTATATGAAGGGTATCGATCACAGCTATTATTACGAGGGCTACACAACATTCAAGACAGAAGATTTGTAAACTAAAAGAGGGTATCAAAATGATACCCTCTTTTTAATACCGATATCCAGTACCGAATATAACAAGTCAATTTAGCGCATTTATCATATGATCTGTTTCGATAATTTATATTTTGAAACGGAATCATTAAACAGTAGTGTTGTGAACCGCTTGTACCTTTTAACTCCTTATGAATTTACACTACTCTCAAACAAACCAATCTCTAAGACTATTAGTGAGCCCGTTTTACTACCTTATGAATTTACACTACTCTCAAACTCCGGCAACTTCGCTCCCCTCGCCTTCCGGATTTTACTACCTTATGAACTTACACTACTCTCAAACGGTAATGCTCTTTTCAACCTTTTTTCCGTAGTTTTACTACCTTATGAATTTACACTACTCTCAAACGCGAGCAACACCGGATACAAAAGCAGATCAGTTTTACTACCTTATGAATTTACACTACTCTCAAACGGTGCGACTGATGGTCTTTTGAGTCAAATTAGTTTTACTACCTTATGAATTTACACTACTCTCAAACAATCATAGTTAAGATTTCAAGCAACAAGTTGTTTTACTACCTTATGAATTTACACTACTCTCAAACTGCTGCCTGTGCCTGATATGAGCCGTCAGCGTTTTACTACCTTATGAATTTACACTACTCTCAAACGATAATCAAATACTTAATAAACAAGTAAAGTTTTACTACCTTATGAATTTACACTACTCTCAAACATAAAGACGTTGGTAGTGTGAACGGACACTGTTTTACTACCTTATGAATTTACACTACTCTCAAACTCTTGCCTGCCGTCTTTTGTTCGAATATGGGTTTTACTACCTTATGAATTTACACTACTCTCAAACTTTACGGCGCGCCGTGCTCCGGCAAAACTACGTTTTACTACCTTATGAATTTACACTACTCTCAAACTCTGCCGTCCAGCCGTTGCCTAATCCTTTGGTTTTACTACCTTATGAATTTACACTACTCTCAAACTCAGTAAATGTGAAAGCTTAACAACTGTAACGTTTTACTACCTTATGAATTTACACTACTCTCAAACATAGATGAACGCTTTATAGAGATAACAAAGTGTTTTACTACCTTATGAATTTACACTACTCTCAAACTATGTTGAACAAGCAACAAGTGTTATAAACGTTTTACTACCTTATGAATTTACACTACTCTCAAACTAAAGTCGTAGTGTACGCAATTCTTATTTGTGTTTTACTACCTTATGAATTTACACTACTCTCAAACCGACGGCTGTGGCTGCGGATGCGGCGGCATGTTTTACTACCTTATGAATTTACACTACTCTCAAACTTATTATAAATATTACCAATAGAGGAAGCCGTTTTACTACCTTATGAATTTACACTACTCTCAAACATACGTTTCCGCCGTCGTGGACAAAGAACGGTTTTACTACCTTATGAATTTACACTACTCTCAAACCACATTTCTTGCAAGGCTGATATGTATCTTTGTTTTACTACCTTATGAATTTACACTACTCTCAAACAAGGTGCTCACAGATCCCGAAACATTGACCGTTTTACTACCTTATGAATTTACACTACTCTCAAACCTCAAATAAACTGCGCCCACTATTCAGCACAGGGAAATTCATAAGGTATTTATATAGTAAAATATTAGTAATTAATTGTCAACAATAGAGCACAAACTATTATCAACCACTGAAATGATAATATCATCCATACTATAATCAGGAACTTTATTTTCTATATCAAGGAGAAGAATGTTCTTTAGTTTAAGAGATTTAAATAATTCTTTTAATTCATCAAATTCGTAATAAACAAACAAATTATACGTGACAAAGCACTTTATATTAAGATATTTCTTGAACAGTTCTAAATAAAATAGTAGATTATCAAGTGATGATTCAGTAATATCGCATTTTGGCTCAAAAGATAAGAACTTGACTATTGACTGCGGTGTTATTTCTGCAGATGAAAAAAATTCAAAGTCAAAGTTTTCAGAGAACTTGAAAATAATCTGCGAAAAATCATATTGCAGTTTTTCAAATTCGTCGAAATATACCTCGTTAAGTATTTTAGACATATCAGAATTGATTTTAGTTTGCAAACGTTTCTCTTTAAAATCTAGCAACAGAGAATTTTTTATAAAACAAATATCCCTATTGAAATCAAGTGGTTCAAAATTTTCTGAAAAGACGAAAGCACTATTTTCATCATTAGAACTCAAAAATAAGAAAGCATCTCTAAATACTTTTTTATTTTCCAAAACAAGAACATTAACATTGGTATTGTTAAAACTCATTGGTCTTGATAAATGCTTAAAAGAAATCATCATAATACTATCAGCCTTTCATCAGACATAACAACATCTTCAGTAAATTCTCCGCATAAAAATTCCATCTTTTGAAACTGTTTTTCAGTAATTGTTAATAATTGAACTATTCCTGCTGACGGTTTATTTTTTCTGACTGCATCACATATAGATTTTGCCGCATTTTGATTGATAGCAAGTTTAACATATACTGATTGCTGCATCATAACAAAGCCGTTCTTAATTAAATATTTTCTAAATCGTGAATATTCACGCCTGTGAGCAGAAGTGTCCACCGGCAAATCAAAAAATGCAATTACTCTCATATATCTATAACTCATATTCAGGAAATGCTATCTTTTTTAAATCATTATCTTCCAATGCCCGAAATACCGATTTGCAGTAAAGTCTTATGGCATTGATTAAATTTTGTTTCTGTTTCTCTATAATAACATCACTGCTTAAAATTTTTAAAATCTCAATTTTCTCATTTTTAGAGAATTCCTGAGGAGTAATTTTTTTTACCGTTATATCAACAAGCGGGCGAAAAGGCTCCATTAAATCGCAGCTCAAATTATAATGATTAAACATATTTTCATGAAACAGTCCAAGCTGTGTTAAATATCCGCTGCAAACTATTTCTCTGTTAAAGCAGGACAGAATTATGCTGTAACCATAATTTAATGCAGCGTTTATCGGGCAATCTTTATCGCGCGTGAAATCTTTTCCGAAAAGGGCATTAAAATATACTTTTGCGGCGTGCCCTTCTCGGTTTGTAGAGTCATAAAACTTCATCTCATTAATATATGAATACAGCTGTTCACACTGCGGCAAACTTTGAAAGCTAAGCACTTTTGCCTGATTGCTTATCTTTTGCTCAACTATAAGAGTCCACAATTCCTGTTTCAGCCTTGCATCCCATTCAATCTGCTTCTTGATTTTTAAGCTTGAATCGTGAGAACCATAATAAGGTGTTATTTCTGATTTAGGATTTCTTTTTTCATCGCAGAAAATAACCTTTACCTTTTTATTAACAAGTTCATTAAGCAAGGCTGAAGTTAAACTTATTGACGTGTTTTCCAAAATCAAAACTGAAATTTCATCAATATGTATTTTCACAGTTGAATTTACATCGCGAACAATAAGATAGCCAAGGCTGTAATCAAGTTTTGATATTTTTGAAATTAAAACAGTTCTCCAACTCAAAATATTCTCCTTAAATTAAATTAACTTCAGTTTCAAACAAGCCCGTTACTGATTGATTAATGAGCTTAATGCTATCTACGTTTTTTATCTCAGATAATTTACTATTGGTAGTAGAAGTTCCTGCTTGACCAGACTCTTTAATTAATTTTAAATCACCTGTTAATACATTGGCGTGAATAATATTTAAAATCTGTAATAGAACAAAGCACTGCTGCCAAATAGAAAGTGAAGAGAAAACTTCTTTTTTCTTTGCTATTTTGGCACCCATTGATCCTAAGTTGAATTTCATAACGGTATTTGTCATTTTACTTATAAGAATATCAAACAATTCTATATTTTCTTCTGCTGAAACACTGTCAAATTCAGTGATTTCTTCGTTTTCGCCTTTCTTCATTAATTTTGCAGCATTTCTTATATATTTTTCCCATTTATAACCAACAACAAGCTGAACTGCAGGCTTATATATAATTTGTTTTCCGCCGCCTGATTTACTGCTTATATGCATTCTGCAACCATTAAATGACAGACAGGAATTATATTTAACACACTTAATTAAAACTTTCGCCTCATCAGTTTCAAGCTGTTCATTCATAAATTTATTCGGGTTACTGTTATATTCAGTTAAGCGGTATGCATCAACAGGAATAAGGGCTCGAATGCTTTTTCCTTTTTTTCCGGGATATTCAACAAAAGCAAAGAATGCTGAAGACGGGCGGTTATAAGCTCCGTATTTTGAAATATCTTCTTTTGGTGAATTTAATTTTAGCGGGACCTGACCTTTGCCCTTTTTAACAGGCATTTGATCGAACAAACCGCCCTTCTGAATATAAGAATACCTTGTATAAAGTATATTGTTTTTATTCATATACTTTTTAACGGTTGATATGGAGATATTATTGTCCGCAATCCAAGCATTCTTTACATTATAATTAAACATCGCATTCAAACTATAAGTTTTATTTTGCAAGCCTTTTATAAAATTCGCTTTATTATGTGTAAACCTTTCGTTATACACATTTCCGACAACTATATTGAGGTATGCGTCCTTTGCGTGATGCAAGTCATTAACTTCCCTGCACTTAAGCATATCATAATCTTGCCTAAAATCTGATACAAGGCCAGCCTTTGAGTAAACGACCTCAGTACCAAATTCTTTATATAGACTCTTTAAAATACTTGCAACAGCCTTTGTGGACTGTCTTGTTTCAACGAGCTGTCTTGAGATAAAATCAGCAAGTTCTTCATCAGACAGAGGATAATTTCGCGTAAGACGTTCGAATTTCTTTTTACTGATAAGTTCCTTATCTAACAGGAATTTCCAGTGCGAATACATCTTTTTGTGTATTTCCGCACTTAATGGATAAACATTGTCTTTGCCAGCATTTACAACTTTTTTAACAAGAACTCTGTTGTCCAAGCTGTCATCTTTAACTTTTGAACGAGGGAAAATATGATCAATATCATAAATATTGTTGTCATATAAACTGTCTAAAGAGATGGGTTCGCCAGTATACATACACTTGCCGAACTGGGTGTAATAAAGGTAAAGCTTGTCCCTTTTAAATTCATTTTCCGGGGTTTCAACAAGCTGATTATATAACACTTCAGATTCTTTTTTACAATTCTTATAAAGCTCAACGAGTTTTGCCTTCCTTGATACAGTACGCTTTTTCTCCTCAGGCCCTCTCGCTACCTCAACAAAGAATTTCTTTGGAGCACAGCCCATAATTTTAACAATTTCTTTTACAATTTTTAGAGACTGATAAATGGGTCGCTTAACCTTTGGCGAAACATACAGATTTTCAACCATAGTCTTCATTGATATATTTGAATCCGACTCGCGTGCATTTTCCACAGCTTCAGCAAAATTATACGCAGATCCGAGCAAAACCATTAAGTTATCATTTGTTTCCCATAATGCGTCAATGATATTGAAATGCTCTCCGGTTTCAAGATTTGTGCCGTAAATGTCTGTTAAAAACTCTTTGGACAAAGAACTCCAACCGCTGTACTTTAACTTGCTTATTCTTAAAATATCATTTTCACTAAGTTTGTCTGAATATCTTTCATTGAGGCGCTTTTTAAGGAGCCGTTTATCGTCTCCGAAAATTGTTATTGAGTTAATAATATCTTCTTTTTCCTCGTCCGAAATATTGTACTGCGCTAGGTCTATGAACGGTTTAAGGTTTGATTTAAAGTCACCGTCAATACCTGTTATCTCAACATCATCATTACCTTTTGACTTAAAATAGTTTTTTAACGCTTTTTGAGTAACTCGCTTTTTAGTCATAAACAGATCATTGTAGATTGCCTGTTTTACATCAACATCTATTTTACTGCCGTTTATTCTAAGGTTATTCAGTTCATTCAAAACCATAAACTTGCTGTAGAGCAAAGAACTTTTTGGAATAACATCTTTATCGGGAAGATATGTACATTTACTGGTAAGTCGGTTAATAAATTCCTCGGCAGATTTATCTACATCGACAATCTCTTTAAAATTCCAAGGTGTAATAGCGCCCGCTTTTCTTACGAGCCAGGACTTATCGCTGTGTTTATTAAGCGGTCCAACATAATACGGAATTCTAAAATCAAAAATATCAAGTATTTTTTGGCGTACAGAAATACCGTTTTCATCACACTCGTTTAAGAAAGGCAGGTACTCTTTTGCGTTATCAAGTATCGCAACGACTTCCGCCCTATTCATCTGCATTGGAATAACGCCGTTATCCTTAGTCACCTGTTTTGGCATAAATGAAGATGTTTCAATTTTCTCAAACATATTAGTAAATCTTTCATCAACATTTTTGGGCAACTCTTTTTTCAAAAATGCGCAAAATTCCTCTTGTGTGCATTTCTGTTCAAGCACACCGTTATGACCGTTTTTCTTAATTTTTCCGCAGTAGGCTGTATAGTTTGCAAGTTTTGGTTCGCTTTTTCTAAAAATTCTGCTGTACTTATCAGGACAATATGTTTTAACATAATCTTTTAATATAACAAGATCTTTATGATGCTCATTATATGATTTTACTTTGGCAAAAGAAATGTACTTTTCACCCTGACGTATTTCTTCCAGGATTGCCCAGTCATATATAGCCTTCAACTTTTCTATTAATTCAAATCTTTCACCAAGCGTGCTTTCTAAAGCAACTTCGGAGTCCTCATACTTTCCGCTGAATGATACAGTTTTACATTCTCCTTCTTTCAATGTATCATCGCAGAAAATGTCTGCAAGTTTAACACTGCTGCCGCTTAACGTACTCAATATGGCTGCTATCTGAGGATTTCCTTTTTTAGTAACTCCGCAGCATTCCAAGATCTGAGCTGTTTTCTTTACCTTACCGACAGAACGGTCCTTAAGTATTTCAGAAAGCTTATTGCTATCATTACAAGTTAAAGAAATATCATAATTATCGCTTAAATATGCAGTCAATTCACTAAAAATCTTATCGAATGACTCAATATCAGTAACGCTTAAATTATCAAATAAAAAATGTCCTCTGTTTTTTATTAAATGATGCAAGGCCAAAAACACCAGTCTGACATCGTGCTCTGCCGGATTTTTAATCAGATCTGCTCTAAGATGATATATAGTAGGATATTGTTTATAGTAATCCTTGTCGGTATAATCCTTATCGGCAAAAACGGCATAAGTGGTTCCCACGCTTTTATCTTCATAATACAGACTACTTTCTTTGAGCCTCTTGAAAAAAGAAACATCCTTTGCTGAGATCTCTTTATCGAAAAGCATCTCTAATAAGTCAAGACGTTTTCTTCTCCTAAGATTTCTTCTGCGCGCTGCCCTAAACATTCTCCGTTCTTGAGCTGTTTTGCTTTCGTCAAACAGTCGAACACCCCACATAGAGTTCCCTCTAAATTTGAGAACATTGTATTGTGTGTCTGTAACAGCCCAACCTATTGAATCAGTTCCTATATCAAGTCCAATATAATACTCTTTCATTTTTACACCTCAAAAATATTTGACAAATTTAAATTTCAGTGGTATTATTAAGACAATCTCAATACCTTATGAGATTTACACTATGAGTTCAAATAAAAATTTATTCAACTCGTTGCTATGCAACCTCACAGTGTGTGAGACAAAGACCTGTTCATCAGGTCTTTTTTTATTCTGAAATTCCGATAATATTATATCATTAATTGAATATATGTTCAACATTTACAATTTATAGTACATAAATTTAGACTGTGCTGAGAAAATTACAGCATAATTATTTATTTTTATATAATTAAGTTTTAATCTTACATTGATATTGAAAATTCATTTCCAATACAGCATAATAAACTTATCCTTAAGTTTTTTGAACCATTCCCCTATTCAGTTAAATTTAAATTTTATAATCCAACAAAGAAACCCCTATAGCAATAATTAGCTATAGGGGTATTTATGTAATTCTTTTAAGTATGTTGAGTAAAGCATTATATTACTACTCTCTTGTGAATAGTAACTTAAAATTTAATACCATCTATAAAAAATGAATACTATAAATTTACAGTACAAAATATAG
>ENA-ORVG01001831-ORVG01001831.1-human-gut-metagenome-genome-assembly--contig:-NODE-1831-length-23185-cov-2.925984_pt1 | contig 23185 bp, 16 predicted proteins | sample MGYA00242091_ERZ509233 | MGnify/ENA primary metagenome ERZ509233 (study PRJEB26280, sample SAMEA2338840) | human gut metagenome | biome: human gut; feature: human-associated habitat; material: faeces... | reverse complement strand
AGCCGCTTCACCTCCCGCTGAGAGCGGGTTCCAAAAATTTTACTCATGATTCCCATGGTCGTTTTGCCCTTTCCTACGAAAACAAATTTCCACATGCCGCCTTCCGGCCCATGAATGTCTTTTCTCCCATCTCCGCCCCCTGGGCTAAGATGCCAATTCAAAATTCAAATTGTATTATACCATAGGGCACGGGAAAAAGACAGAAGAAATTGTGAACAAATTCCAGAGGCCCCCACCGGTTTTCTCCGGCCCTGCCGGCTCTTGCCCTTCCGCAACACCACTTGACATGGGCGGTATTTGAGGCTTATAATGCAGGAAATGCAATCTGTGACACAATTTGTATCACACCTGAGGCTGACCCGCCGGGAGGTAACGATGGAACTCATTTTGGACACCCAACCATACATGCTCTATGAAACCATTGCCATGCTGACGAAATATGTCAACCGCATTTCCATGCTGGACATCCGGGACACCCTGCTGCGGCTCTACCGCAGCGGCCTGGACGAGACCTGGCGCAGGCGGCTGGAGTGCCTGCAGGAGATCCTGGAGCAAGTCTGCGCGGACGTGGACCGGGAGGATCCGGACATGCAGTACTTCTTCTCCAAGCGGGAGCTCAGCGGCCCCAGCGACCTCACCAACCTGGCCCGGGTGCTGACCCACCCCTTCATCGAGTGGCGGTCGCCTAAGCTGGAGGAGGAGGCCGAGGCCCTGAAAGAGGACTGGCGGTGTCTCCAAGCGCGCGGCTTCCGGCTGGCCCCCGATACATGCGGGATTTCCTTCATTTCCCTGCCCGCCGGAGAAGCCCAGGAGAGCTTCTTTCGCCAGCTGTACCGTCTGCATCTGCCCGGGGACCTTTCCATGGAGGTTTTAAACCTCTATGAGGATTATACGGGCAATCTGGACCGGCTGGTGGGGCTCATCACCCCCTACGCCCGGCGTCTGGAGGAGCAGCTGGCGGAGCGTCCCTGGCTGATGGAGAGCCTGGGGACCTACTGGGCGGAGCAATTTCAAACCATCTCCCCGGAGTCCTTTTGCGCCGGTTCCAAAATGGGCTACCGGTCTCCCCCGGTCAACCCTCACCGCAGGGTCTGCTTTTCTCTCATGGCCTGCACGGAGCTCCAGTTCGAAACCCAGAACTCTGTTCTGCACCCGGGCCGCAGCCTCTATGTCTTCGGCTGCTCCATCGCAGCCGTCTGCTCCCAGCAGATGTTTGGCGATGACACAGAGCACATCGCCGCAACCTTCCGCACCCTGGGCAACAAAAGCCGGCTGGAGCTTCTTCTGCGCCTGGCCCAGGACCGGGGCTACTGTCAGCAGCTGGCGGTGGAGGCCCAGTGCAACACCGGCGACATGTCCCGCAGCCTCACCGCCCTGTCCAAGTGCGGTCTGCTGAAGCAGGAGCAGGAACAGTCCCGCACCTACTACGCCGCCGACCTGCCAGCCATCTCCCGGTTTCTGCAGGAATTTCACGACCTCCTGGCCCGCCGCCAGGAGCGGTGAGCGATGCCCTCCCCGGGGCCATGTCCCTGCCCCGCCGGTGGGTCCAGAAGGCCGCACCCTACGCCTGGGGAGGCAGGCAGGAACCACCCCACGCCCAGCGCAGGATATACTCTGAACCGGATCCCCGGGATTTCAGCCGGAAGGTGGGGATTTTCCCTGCTTTCCGGCGTTTTCCTCTCCCGAAACCCCCGCTCCCCCGGCTGCTGCCACTCCTTTGGCTCCGGCGGGGGCTTATTTTTTTCGACTCGTTTCGAAAAACCACTTGATTTTTTACGCTAACGCTATTATACTGGATATATTCCCAGCGTCATCTTGCAAATTTTCCAGCAGTAGTCAACGAATGGATGCTGACCGGCGCCCCCGGCTCCCTTCCGCATCACACCAACCAACAGGAGGTACGATCATGAGAAAAACTGGAACTGCCAACCGGCTTTTGGCGGCTGTGTTGACCCTGGCGCTGCTTCTGAGCCTGGCCCTCCCCGCCGGGGCAGCGGCGGCAGCTGACGTGGTGCATCCCGCCTTCACCCAGGTGGACAGCAGCGAAGTCAGCGCCAGCTTACCTGGTATGGAAGCCACTGAGCTGGAGCCATCTGCTTACAGCGACACGGATTCCGTCCGCGTATCCATTGTTTTGGAGGAGAAGTCCACGGTAGCGGCCGGCTTCTCCACCCAGGCCATTGGCAGCAACACGGCAGCTGCCACCTATCGGGGCCGCCTGGAGACCCGCCAGGCAGCCGTAACCGCAGCCATTGAGGAGCAGGCCCTGGACGGCGAGGCCCTGGACGTGGTCTGGAACCTGACCCTGGCGGCCAACATCATCTCCGCCAATGTTCCCTATGGGAAGGTGGAGGAGATTGCCAAAATTCCTGGCGTCCAGGACGTGGTGCTGGAGACCCAGTATTCCGCCCCTGTCACCCAGGAGGGGGCGGACGCCTCCCCCAGCATGGCCGTCTCCTCCCAGATGAACGGGGCCAATCAGGTCTGGCAGCTGGGCTACACCGGCGCAGGCACCCGGATTGCCGTCATCGACACCGGCCTGATGCTGGACCATGAGACCTTTGACCCCGGCGCCTTTGACTACGCCATTGCGGAAGACGCCCAGAAGGCCGGCATGTCTGTGGAGGACTTCATCCGGGAGAAGGACCTGCTGGACGCTGCTGAGATTGCTCAGGTTCTGCCCCAGCTGAACGCCCACCGGCGGCAGCCCACCATCACCGCCGAGGAGTTCTACGCCAGCACCAAGGTGCCCTTTGGATATAACTACATTGACAACAGCCTCTACCTGACCCATGACGAGGATATGCAGGGCGGTCACGGCTCCCACGTGGCAGGCATCGCCAACGCCAACCGGTACATCCCCGACGGCGAGGGCGGCTACCGGGAAGCGGCCACTGCCACTGGCGTGGTGGGCAACGCCCCGGATTCTCAGATCCTGGTGATGAAGGTCTTCGGCATCGCCGGCGGCGCTTATGAGTCTGACTACTTTGCCGCCCTGGAAGACGCCATTGTCCTGGGCTGTGACAGCGTGAACCTGTCCCTGGGCTCCAGCTACGCAGGCCTGGCACGGAGCGAAGTGTACCAGAAGCTCCTGGACGATCTGGAAAAGACCGACACCGTGATGGTGGTTGCCGCTGGTAACAACGGCCATTGGGCCGAGGGCAGCCGCCCGAAGAATCTCTACGCAGAGGATGTGAACCTGAGTACCGCCGGTTCTCCCGGTACCTACACCAATACGCTGGCAGTTGCCTCTGTGGACAATGACGGCTCCATTGGCGGCTACTTCCGGCTTGGGGAAACACGGATATTCTATAACGAGCAGCTGTTCTCCCAGGACTCCATGAGAACGTTAGATACATCCGGAACCGGTACGGAGTATGAATATCTGCTGATTGATGGAGTCGGGCTGAAAGAGGACTATGCCGGTATGGACTTGACCGATAAAATCGTCTTCTGCTCCCGGGGGGAAACTTCCTTTGTGGATAAGGCAAACGCAGCCACCCACCTGAAGGCAAAAGCAGTGGTGATTTACAACAACGAGCCCGGCGCCATCCGTATGGACCTGACTAACTACTATCGCAGCCAGCCGTGCGTTTCGATCACCCAGGAGGAAGGCGCAGCGGTCAAGGCCGCCGGAACCGCCATGCAGACCGAAGACGGCCTGACCTACTATACGGGTACCATTACAGTACATGACGAAATTGTTGCAAATTTTAAAGACTCCCAGTATCTCACCATGAGCTCCTTCAGCTCCTGGGGCGTCCCCGGCGACCTGAGCATGAAGCCGGAAATCACGGCCCCTGGCGGCAGCATCTATTCCCTGGAGGGGACCATGTTTGAGCCCGATGCTTATACCTACATGTCCGGTACCTCCATGGCGTCTCCCCAGGTAGCGGGTCTGACCGCCCTCGTAAAGCAGTACCTGGAGGAGCAGAAGCTGAGCCAGCCGGGCCTCACCAACCGGGCCTTGACCCAGAGCCTCCTCATGTCCACTGCGGAGCCCATGCTCGAGGAGGCCTCCGGCTACTATTACTCCATCCTCCGCCAGGGCGCAGGTCTGGCCGCGGTGGACCAGGCGATCGGCGCTGCCTCCTACATCCTGGTAGATGGCCAGCCTGACGGCAAGGTGAAGGCAGAGCTGAAGGACGATCCGGAGCGGACCGGCGTCTACGCCTTCTCCTTCACCCTCCACGATCTGCGGGGCCAGGACACCCCCTATACCCTCTCCGCTGATCTCTTCACCCAAGGGGTATTTGAAGATTACATTGACAAGGACCAGACGGAGCTGGGGCTCTACATGGACACCCTCACCGAGGCCATGGACGCTCAGATCACCTTCCTGGTAGACGGGAAGGCGGTTACCCCGGTCCGGGACCTGTCCCACTATGATTTCAACGGCGACGGCGTGGCCGATCACGCAGACGCCCAGCTCCTCATGGACCATGTGATCCTGGGGACGGAGCTCACCGCAAATCAAGCTTCCGCCGACCTGAATGAAGACGGCGCGGTCACCTCTTATGATGTGCATGCGCTTCTGCAGATGCTGAATTCCGGCGTGGTCACCGTGCCTGCCTCCGGCAGCGTGACTGTCACTGTGAAGATGCGTCTCACCGACAGCCAGAAGGCAAAGCTGGACCGGAACTTCGCCAATGGCGCTTATGTAGAGGGCTTCGTCTATGCCACCCCCGCCCCCACTGCCGAAGGGCTGATTCTGCCCACCCACTCCATCCCCCTTCTGGGCTTCTACGGCAACTGGTCCGACCCCTCCATGCTGGATGTGGGTTCTCACCAAACCTTTGAAACCGGAGAGGATGTAAAACAATTTTATGTAGCTGCCTTTGGAAACTCCCTGCTGAAGCGGCCCAAGGGAAATGCCGGTACGCAGTATTACGTGGGCGGCAACAGCATGGTTCCCGATCCCGTTTACATGCCGGAGCGGAACGCCATGAACAACCTGCGGGGCGACCTGCTGGACACCTGGGCCTTGACGCTCATCCGCAATGTGGGCAATGCCAGAATTACCATCCGCAACACCGACACCCAGGAGGTCCTCCAGCAGGAGGAGCTGGGCGCGGTCCTGGCTGCCTTCTATGTGCCCTCTGTAGGGATGTGGGGCAATACCTCCGTGCAGCTCCCGGTGAAATACAAGGGCGAAGGCCTCCCTGAGGGGACGCATCTGGAGTTCACCCTGGAGCTGGCCCCGGAGCTGTATGTCCACGAAGACGGCGCCACAGACTGGGACGCCCTGGGCAAGGGCGCGATCCGAACGGTTCCTCTGACCATTGATAACACCGCGCCGGAAATTTTGGAAATCTCCTACAACCTGGTCAGCAACACCATGACTGTCACGGCACAGGACAACCAGTACATCGCCGGTGTGGCGCTGTGTACCTCCGGCGGCTTCAACACCCTGGCCATCACCGGCTCCAACCAGGAGACGGCTGGGGAGACCGCCTCCTTCCAGCTGGACCTGTCCGAGGTCAACGGCAAGCATTTCTGGCTGGAAGTGAGTGACTATGCGGGCAACACATCCACCTATGAGGTGGAGCTTCCCCTGGGAACGCAGCCCGAGCCACCCGAGGCGTTTGCCTTTGAGCTCTTCAGCAACCAGTTGGTCAGCTTCGACTTCGGCGAAGATTTGGGATATAATTTCAGCAATACGCCTGCGGATACCATGTTGGGCATCCTGGCTCCGGAAGAAACCTTCTACGCGGCCTCGGACGTCTACGGCCTCATGTATGCCGCTACCAATGCAGGTCACCTGTATGTCATCGACACCGAGCATCCTGCCGACATGATCTATGTGGGCGCTATGGGCCTCCAGCTGACCGACCTGGCCTTCAGCCGGGCAGACGATACCCTGTACGGCGTGACCAAGGAAAGCGAGCTCTATGCCGTGGACCGGATGACTGCCAACGTACAGTACATTGGCCAGATTGGCGTGGAGACCAACACCCTGGCCTGTGACGGCCAAGGGAACTTCTATAGCATCGTTTACGGCACCAAGTGGTCTGACGGATATGAATCGGGCAACCTCTGCCGGTTTACCCTGGAGACCCTGTCCAGCCCGGAAATTCTCACCCGCCAATGGAAGACGAATACAGAGGTGCAGTCTCTGGAGTGGAACCCCAACAATGGCCGGATTTATTGGGCTATGTACTACCGGTTCTACACCCACGGCGGACAATATGAACATCTGTACAATGATATCTACGCATATGACATTGAGAATCAGTTGACAAGTACCTACTCCATTTCGCAAATGACATTGACATCTACTGAGTACCGGCATCTGTCTTGTCTGACTCTGCCCGAAAAAGGAGCTGCTGTCCAGTGGCCCGCTCCTGCAGAAGAGATTGCGGGGGTACAGCTGGAAGAGACTGGGCTGACCCTGATTCCGGGAGAGGAGAGGCTCCTGCGGGCAGCGGTGCAGCCCTGGAGCGTCACGGACCGCAGCCTCACCTGGACCAGCTCCAACCCGGCAGTGGCTTCTGTGGACGCGGACGGCAACATCACGGCCCACCGCAACGGCCAGGCAGTCATCACTGCGACCTCCACGGCGGGCGCCTCCAAGGCGGCCTCCTGCACCGTGACGGTGGAAGCGCCTCAGGTGCAGCTCCACGGCGCGGTTCAGACGGCCTCCGGCGAAACCCGCCTGTTCACCTGGGACATGCGTCAGGGGGATCGTTGGTCCGCCGGCAGTGCTCTGAACACATCTGTATCCGCTGCAGCAATGGAGCCCAATTGCGAGAACCTGTATGTAGGCGATGCCAAGCGAAATGACCACAACGAATTTAGCGTATATCAAGTTGCCCCCAGCACTGGAAGCACGCTTGCAACCTCCAGCAACGGGGTGCCTTATCCCATGTGGTCCATGGTTCCCTGCGACCTCTTCAGCACGGCGGAAAATCCCCTGATTGTCTGGTTCTATGACGGCTATTTATCCGCTCCTATGGATCCCATGAATCCTACCTTCCTGATGGTCACACCCGAGGTGTACAAAAGCGGCGCCAGCACCTTCGTCGCCATGGCATCTGGCGGCGCCAGCACATTCCAGGATCCTAGCTTTGGCAAGGTTCCCGCGCAGCTCCTGTATCTTTTGGATGATCTTGGGAATGTGTGGAAGGCCTATATTTATGAAGCCTATGGCTTTTATAGTGTAGGATACGAAACCGTTCCTTATGTCAGCACCGATCTCCCCGCCCTGGACTTCCGCATCCGGGACGAGCAGATGAACTGCTCCCTATGGGCCGACCAGGAGACCGGGACTCTCTTCCTCTCCTACTACACCGGCGACACCACCCAAATTTGGCGGCTGACTTACAATGCCTTCACAGAAAGCTATGAGAGCACCCTCCTGGGTGACATGGGCGAAGGCGTTGGCCCCGTTGCCCTCTATGACGGCCAGGTCTTCGGCGCAGAGCCTGCCGCCCTGCCCCAGCCGGAGTTCTCCACCGAGACTCAGACCTTCGCCCCGATGGAAGCCCTGACCACGGAGCCCGAACCCACCCCGGCAGACGGTGCCCTCCAGAGTGCCATCTCTGTGGCAGCGGAGGAGCAGGAGCCCTCTGATCTGGTGACCCTGCCCCTCACCGCAGCCCCCGGCCAGACCAATGGCGTCATCGAGCTGACCTATGACCCGGCCCTTCTGACCCTGGAACGCATCCAGGGCCAGGCAGATGTGGTCAGCTATCAGCACCATGACGGCAGCCTGAAGCTGGGCTACGCCTGGGCGGCAGGCGCTGCCGAAGGCGCGGCCTATGCCACCCTCACCTTCCGGGGCAAGGACCTCTGCACGGCAGAGATGACCCTGGGGGAGCTGGAGCGGAACGACCAGGCTGTGGACCAGACGGCCACCCTCACCCTGGACTTTGGCCACCTCTGGAGCGACTGGACCGTCACCAAAGAGCCCACCTGCACAGAGCCCGGCGAGCAGACCCGGACCTGCAGCCGGTGCGGTGAGGTGGAGACGGAAGCCATCGCCGCCTACCCCTGTCCCAGCGAAGCCTACTCGGACCTGAACACTGACCAGTGGTACCACGAATACACGGATTACGTCATCCGTCACGGTCTCATGGACGGCATGGGCGACGGCAAGTTCGCTCCCGACGGGAAGCTCACCCGGGGCATGCTGGTCACCACCCTGTACCGCCTGGCAGGCGAGCCGGAGGTCACAGAGCCTACCACCTTCCAGGACGTGAGCGAAGGCCGCTACTTCAGCGACGCCATCGCCTGGGCCGAGGACGTGGGCATCGCCAAGGGCATCACGGAAAAGCTCTTTGCCCCGGACCATGCCATCACCCGGGAGCAGGCCGTCACCTTCCTGTACCGGTATGTCACCGAGTACCTGAAGCAAACCCCCGCCGGTGACGGAGACCTGACCGGCTTCACCGATGCGGCCAGCATCTCCCTCTACGCCAGGGAAGCCATGTCCTGGGCCACCGCCACCGGCCTCCTGGAGGGCTACGGCGACGGCGCCATCGGCCCCAAGAACCCGGTCACCCGGGCGCAAATGGCTAAATTCCTCACAATTCTTGATACTAACTTCTAGCCTGTTCCCCTCCTTTCTGTCAGAGCAAGGGGCCGCTGCAAGCCAAGCTGCAGCGGTCCCTTGCGACGTTTGCCACCTTCCAGGGGCAAAGATCCTATGGACATGCTGTGGGGTGCGCCGCAGAGTGGGGCCTGGGGGAGCTTCCCCAAGGATTGCAATTTTCCACCGGCTGGTGTACAATGTGGGGGAAACTTCCCAGGGAGGCGACGGATTGTGGAGAATTATTTTGCCATGACCATGGACAAGGGGCAGGTGGATGGGATTTCGGCCCTGGGGCTGGCCCATATGGGCGACGGCGTTTTCGAGCTGCTGGTCCGGAGCTGGCTTTGCGGTCACGGCAGGACCAAGGTGCAAAACCTTCACCGGGAGACGGTGTCCTATGTGTCCGCCCCGGCTCAGGCCCGGTTTGTGGAGCGTCTGGAGCCCCTCCTCAGCCCCGAGGAGCACGACGTATACCGCCGGGGGCGGAACGCCCATCTCCACGCCATTCCCAAGCACGCCACCGCCAAGGAATACGCCCGGGCCACCGGCCTGGAGTGCCTTTTCGGGCACCTGTTCCTGGAGGGGAAGACGGAACGAATCAACTGGCTGTTTGTCACAGTCATGGAGGAGCTATATGGCATTTGACGCATACTTCCTGTCCGGAGTTCTGGAGGAGCTTCGGACCCAGGCCCTGGGGGCCAGGGTGGAGAAGATTCACCAGCCCACCCGGGACACCATCATCCTCCTGCTGCGGTGCTCCGCCGGGCGGCAGCGGCTGCTCATTGCCGCCAATCCCACCGCCCCCCGGCTCCACCTCACCGGGGCCAATCCCGAAAATCCCGACCAGCCCCCGATGTTTTGCATGCTCCTGCGCAAGCACCTGTCCGGCGGCCGCCTGGTGAGCATCCAGCAGCCCCCCATGGAGCGGCTGGTCCGCCTCACCTTCCAGTGCACCGGCGAGTTGGGGGACCAGGTGGAGCGGGTCCTGGTGGCCGAGCTCATGGGCCGGACCACCAACATCTACCTCCTGGATGAGGCCGGGCGGATTCTGGACTGCCTGCGCCGGGTGGGGCTGGACGACTCCGCCAAGCGCCAGGCCCTGCCGGGGCTGTACTATCAGGACCCGGAGCCAGTGGAAAAGCGCTGCCCCCAGGGCCTCACCCAGGCCGAGGCCCTGGCCCTTTTGGAGGCCCCCGGGGCCGACCGGTTGGCCGACCGGCTCCTGGACACCTTTGGCGGCCTGTCCCCCCTGGTGTGCCGGGAGGCGGCCCTGGCCGGCCTGGGGGACCCCGACGGGCGGCTGGAGGGGGCGGACCGGGCCGCCGCCGCCCAGGCCCTGGCAACTTACTTCGGAAAGCATCTGCCCCTGGGGCGGCCCTACCTCCTGACCGGGCCCGGCGGCCCCAAGGCCTACGCCTTTGTACCCATATTCCAATACGGGCCGGACTACGCCTGGGAGGAGCTCCCCTCCTTCGCTTCCCTTCTGGACCGGTTCTACACCCTGCGGGACCGGCGGGACGCCATGCGTCAGAAGGCCCAGTCGGTGCGCCGGACGGTGCAGAACCTCCGGGACCGGACCGCCCGGAAAATGGCCATCCAGGAAAAGGAGCTGGCCACCGCCCGGGACCGGGAGCACCTGCGCCAGATGGGCGACCTGGTCACCGCCAACCTCCACGCCATCCGGAAGGGCCAGACCACCCTCACGGCGGAAAACTTCTACGATCCGGAGATGAAGCCCATCCAAATTCCCCTGTCCCCCCTCCTGTCCCCTCAGCAGAACGCGGCCAAGTACTACAAGGACTACGCCAAGGCCAAGAACGGGGAGAAGGAGCTGACCCGCCAGCTGGAGCTGGGGGGCCAGGAGCTGGAGTACCTCCTCAGCGTCCTGGAGGAGCTGGACCGGGCGGAGACGGAGGGCGAGCTGGAGGAAATCCGGCAGGAGCTGGCCTCCGGCGGTTACCTCCGGCTGGAGGGAGGCCGGCGGAAGATGAAGCAGGCCGCCTCCAAGCCCATGCGCTTCGTCTCCACAGACGGCTACCCCATTTATGTGGGCCGGAATAACCGGCAAAACGATGAGCTCACCGGAAAGCTGGCCCAGAAAAACGACCTGTGGCTCCACGTGCAGAAGCTCCACGGCAGCCACGTGATCATCCCCTGGACGGGCGTCCAGCCCCCTGACGACACCATCACCCAGGCCGCCCAGCTGGCCGCCTGGTTCTCCCAGGGCCGCCAGGGCCAAAACGTGGCCGTGGACGTGACCCCCGTGCGCTTCGTCAAAAAGCCAGGCGGCGCCAAGCCGGGCATGGTGGTCTACACCCAGTATCGCACCGTCTACGTCACTCCGGATCCCAGCCTGGCCGGGCAGCTGACGCCGTAGGGGCAATGGGCGCCAAATCAGATGGTGCAGCACCCAATACATGGGCCTGTTGCAAACGCGCTTTTTATAAAATTGTTCCTCATATTTTAGGGGGAGAAAACACGAATTTCCGTGTTTTCTCCCCCTATCTTCCACTTTTAGAAAGAGGTCTGTTGCAAAAACGCATTTTGCAACAGACCCATTTTATGAAATTTTTCGGTAGGATGCTTACTGTGGCATAAGCAGGAGCTTGCGGTACTTGGCATACTCCTCCACCGGGATTTTCATGGCGGCCATGACTTGGTCCACCGGCCAGCCAGTGGTTTCCATAAGACTGCGAATGCTCCGCAGCCGCTCCTGATCCGCGCCTTGCGCGCGGCCCTCTCTCATGCCTCTCTCGCGGCCCTCTTTCATGCCCCTCTCGCGGCCCTCTTCGATAAAACCTTGGCTCAGGTTACACACAGCTGTCACCGTCCCTTCCATGTTGCGCGCGCTTGAGAAATCGTATTCTTCTTCCAATATTTGAATGACCTGACCCGGCGTGCACCGCCCTTTGAACAGCACTTCCAGCATCCGCAGCAGGCCTCCGTATCGCGCTCCCTCTGGACTGCCCAAGCAGATCATGGTGACATTCAGCAGGTCATAGTGCCGCACCGGTTCGGCCACATTGCCCACCAGCGGCCGCTCTTCCACGGCGTAGCTGGTAATGGTGTTTTCCCGCTCCAGTGGTGGATGGGAACAAATCCAGATGGAGTATACCTTCTGGATTTCTCCGTAGTGAGATTGGGTGAAGACGGACCCATATTGGGCCGACAGCATCCGCCCACAGTAGTAAATGGCCCGTTTCACCAGGGGATACCCGGGGTGGTACTTGCTTTGGGCTTCGATGTTGATGATGAGGCCGATTGTTCCGTCCTTGCCTGGCGCCACAGCGGAAAACCGCACATCATAGACCACACGCTCTTCTGTGGTGGTGCTGCTCTCGGTGGACATGCCCTGAATCTTCGGCGGGTTCGTCTCATCCGGGTGGACGCCCACCTGGCCCACCTCTGGGTCGTGCTCGATATAGCCTATGATCTCCGGAATGGTACAGTCCTTGTATTCCGGTACACAGGTCTTCATAATGTGCGCCAGCACTTCTTTATAGGCCAGCATATCCTTAAACACTGCATCCTGGCTGGTACTTCCGTCCATCCGGCCAATGCTTCCGGCCATTTGCGTTTCCATGGGCATCTCCCTCCTTTTCATGGTAACATTCTTCATTCATATTATACCTGTTTCTGGCTACCCTGTCAAGGCGTTTGCAGTAGGTTCAGGCACAAGGTCGATACACAGGAAAGGATACACCTGGTTTGAATGAACCAGTTGGGTCATCGTTTTTGCGCATTCTTTTTGGGGGTAGCAGACCCTTTCCGAAGCTGCTGAATTTGCGTGCGCAGGTTTTCATTTTCAAGATGTAAACTTTCGCATCTTTGGGACAATTCATGGTTTTCAAATGAGAGTGCCAATGATTGTAGCTCGACCGACATTGCTATTCCCCACTTTTATATCTCCTTCCAGCAGTGCAGGCAGAAGCTCCGTCAAGCGGATATAGCGTTTGATTTGCGTGGCGCCTTCTCCAACCTGCGCAGATACTTCCTGGCTTGACCTGGCTCCACCTGACTTCGGGCCCAATGGGTCCGAAGTTAAATCGGATCTGTGTCCCTGCCGGTTTGTGGGGTATCGCTGTTCCCCATCCGCCTGACAAAGCTCAGCATTTGAAATCGCAAAGTCACTTGCCAGTAGCAAGTGATGAGCGCCTATGGCAGTTTGCACTTGCCCCAGGGGAAGGCAGGGCGATTCCGCGCCAGTGATGGGTGAGTAATTTGTACCCAAAAAAAGTAAATGCTGTTGCCCTGACGATGCGGGGTTCTTGGGTGACAAATGCTGGGGAATATGGTATAATAGCTCAAACATCATTTTGCGTATGGGAGGGGAGGCTGTGTGAAGCGGATCAAGGCGGTTTTTTTGGGCAAGAAATGGACATATCTGTTGCTATTGGTTGCGCTTGGTTGGATCTTTTGGCTGTGGATTCTCCCTTACCGGTACACTGCCATGGCTCTTTGGGGCATTGCAGGGACGGTGGGGGTTTATGACCTTCTGGCCCGCCTGGGGCGCAAACATCCTGCTCCTGCCAGGCGTATGAGGCGGCTGTTTACCGGTTGCCTTTGTCTGATCCTGGCGCTTATGACTGTAACGGGAGGACTGGTACTCTCCGGCGCAGGGGGAGCTGAAGACCCGGCGTGCGCCTATGTAGTGGTGCTGGGCGCAGGGGTCAATGGAACCCAACCCTCCCCCTCTCTGGAAGAGCGTTTGGAGGCGGCTTTGGCGTATCTTCAGACGTATCCGGAGGCACAGTGTGTGGTTTCCGGAGGGCAGGGCGGCGGAGAGAATATCACCGAGGCTTTGTGTATGTACACCTGGCTCACAGACCGGGGCATCCCACCGGAGCGGATTTGGCAGGAGGAGCGAGCTTCCTCCACCCAGGAAAATCTTCGGTTCTCTCTGGAGCTCATCCAGGAGAAAACCGGCAGCCGCCCCCAGGAGCTGGCGGTGGTTTCCAGTGAGTACCACCTGTACCGTGCCTCCTGCATGGCCAAGGAGGAGGGGGTGGAATGCCTGGGCGTCCCCGCAGCGACCTACCCTCTGGTTTTGCGGCTACACTATGGATTCCGGGAGATTTTTGGCGTTTGGTATTTCCTGCTGTTTGGCAGATCACAACATGGAAGGAGAACATGACATGGATAAGCAATACGCAAGCTATGCTGCCCAGCAAGCGGCGGCACTTCTGGGGGTAGACAGCCCCACCGGCTTTACAGACCGGGCGGCAGCCTGGGTTTTGGAGGCTTTCCGGGGCCTGGGTTTTGAGGCACGGCTGACCACCAAGGGCGGTGTGCTCATTGACCTGGGGGGCCAGAATGTGGATGACGCCCTGCTGCTGGAGGTCCATACCGATACCCTGGGGGCCATGGTGGCGGAGGTGAAAAGCTCCGGTCGCCTGCGCCTCACCCCGCTGGGGGGCATGAACGCCAACAATGCCGAGGCGGAAAACGTCCGAGTCTACACCAGGCAGGGGAAGGTACTGGAGGGTACCTGCCAGCTGTGCAACGCCTCGGTTCACGTCAACGGGGACTACTCCAGCGCCAAGCGGTGCTTTGACACTGTGGAGGTGGTGCTGGACGCGAAGGCTGACAGCCGGGAGGAGACGATAGCCCTGGGGGTCCAGGTGGGTGATATCGTGTGCTTCGAGCCCCGTACCCGCATCACAGAGACCGGCTATATCAAGAGTCGCTTCCTGGACGACAAGCTGTCTGTGGGTATTTTGCTGGGCCTGGCCAAGTACCTGCATGACAAGGGCGTGACCCCTGAACGCCGGGTTTACGTCCATGTGACCGTTTATGAAGAAGTGGGCCATGGCGGCGCAGCTTCGGTGCCGGCAGGGGTGACGGAGGCCATTTCCGTGGACATGGGCTGTGTGGGTGACGGCCTGACCTGCACGGAGCGGCAGGTCTCCATCTGCGCCAAAGACTCCGGCGGCCCCTACTCCTATCAGGTGGTGGGCAAACTGATTGAGGCCGCCAAGGCAGAAGGAGCCGATTACGCTGTGGATGTGTATCCTCATTATGGCAGCGACGTGGAAGCCACTTTGGGCGCCGGCTGTGACATTCGCCACGGCCTCATCGGAGCTGGGGTTTACGCCTCTCATGGCTATGAGAGGAGCCATGTGGACGGTGTGTACAATACCCTGAAGGTTCTGAAGGGCTACCTGCATATTTGAGGAGGGGCATATGAAATTTTCTGAACTACCTTATCATAGGCCGGATCTGGAGACGCTCCGGAAGGAACTGACGGCGGTTTTGGAGCGGTTCCAAACTGCTCCGGACTCCGCTACGGCGGAGGCGGCCTACCTGGAAATGGACCGGGTGTTTGGCGGGTATTTGACCCAGCAGGTGATTGCCAGTATTCGCCGGGACATCGATACCCGGGACCCCTTCTATGAGGGGGAGAAGGCCTGGTACAACCAGGTGGGACCGGAGCTGCAGCCCCTGCGCAAGGCCTGGGTCCGAGCCACACTGGACAGTCCCTTCCGTAGCCAGTTGGAGGAAGTCTATGGGGCCACCTCGTTTTTGAACAATGAACTGAGCCTCAAAACTTTTGCCCCAGAGATCATACCGGATCTGCAGCTGGAGAACCAGCTGGTCTCGGCCTATACCCGTCTCTTGGCCTCGGCGCAAATCTCCTTTGAAGGCGGCGCATATACCCTGGCCCAGTTGGCTCCCTTTAAAGAGGATGCCGATGACGCCCGCCGCCTGGCGGCCTGGGAGGCGGAGGGCCGGTGGTACCGGGACCATAGCGAGGAGCTGGACAGTCTGTTCGACCGGCTAGTCCAGGTTAGGGACAAGATGGGCAAAGCCCTGGGCTTTGGCGGCTACACCGGTCTTGGCTACTGCCGGATGCAGCGGAGCTGCTACGGAGAAGAGGAGGTGGCCCGGTTCCGGGAGGCGGTGCGGAAATATCTGGTCCCCGTGGCGGAGGAGATTTACCGCACCCAGGCCAAACGGCTGGGGAAGGAATACCCCATGAACTTTGCTGATAACGCGCTCACCTTCCGCTCCGGCAATCCCCGTCCTGTAGGAAATCCGGAGGAGATTTTGGAGATGGGCTCCACCTTCTACCGGGAGCTGAGCCCAGAGACCGAGGAGTTCTGGAATGCCATGCGAGAGATGGAGCTGATGGATGTGCTGGCTCGCACCGGCAAGGCTGGGGGTGGCTACTGCACCCAGCTTCCGGATTACCACATGCCCTTCATCTTTGCCAGCTTCAACGGCACTTCCCACGATGTGAAGGTGATTACCCATGAGGCAGGCCATGCCTTTGCGGCATATATGAACCGGTTCCGGAGCCCAGCGGACACCTGTCTACCAAGCTTAGAGGGCTGTGAGGTCCACTCTATGTCCATGGAGTTTTTCTCTTGGCCCTGGGCGGAGGGCTTTTTCGGTGGCGATGCCAGAAAGTTCCGCTATTCCCATCTGGCAAACGCCCTGACATTCATTCCCTATGGTGCCATGGTGGACCACTTCCAGCACCGGATTTACGCAGAACCCAACCTGACGCCTCAGCAGCGGCATGAGGTTTGGCGGGAGCTGTTGGGCCAGTATATGCCTTGGGTCAAGCTGGGGGAGATTCCCTTCTACGGCGAGGCCATGGGTTGGCAGCGGCAGAGCCATATTTACAAGACACCCTTCTATTATATTGACTATTGCCTGGCGCAAACCGTTGCTCTGGAGTTTTGGGCTAGGATTCAAAGAGACCCCCAGACGGCATTTGAAACCTACCTGAGCTATACCCGGCTGGGAGGCAGCCAGCCCTTTACAGAGCTGCTCCAGTCTGCCGGACTGGAGAGCCCCTTCCAGGACAGCTGCCTGCGGTCCATCTGCCAGGAGGCCTACCGGTTCCTGGAAGCGTACGACCTCACCGGGATTGCATAACCCGTTTCCCTTTCTTTTTTAGCGTCGCCGTGGTATGGTATGGGGGACAAGCCCACAGTCCTGCGGCCATGGGAGGTATGCGATGGACGATATGGCATATATGGAGCAGGCCTTGGCATTGGCCCGGGAGGCGGCTTTGGAGGGAGAGGTCCCCGTGGGCTGTGTCATCGCTTTGGGGGACCGGGTGGTGGGCCGGGGCAGGAACCGGAGAGAGCGGTCCAGAAATGCCCTGAGCCATGGGGAGCTGGAAGCCATTGATCAGGCTTGCAAAACCCTGGGCGGCTGGCGGCTGTGGCAGTGCACGTTGTATGTCACTCTGGAGCCCTGCCCCATGTGTGCTGGGGCGATTGTGAACGCCCGGATTCCCCGGGTGGTCTTCGGAGCACGGGATCCCAAGGCTGGGGCATGTGGCTCTGTGTGTAATTTATTTGCAGAGCGTTTCAATCACCATCCGGCGGTTACAGCTGGGGTGCTGGAGGAGTCCTGCGCCCAGGTACTCCGGGACTTTTTCCGGGACCTTAGGGCGGAGCGGCCCAACAGAAGAAAGTGGAAAAGGCCGGAATAGAAAAAGAGGCTGCTGCAAAGGAAGCTTTGCGGCAGCCATTTTTCCACCCGGACAGGGGAGGAACGTCTATGGAAAATTGGAACAAGCGGGTGAAACGGACTTGCGTTGGGGTGCTGCTCCTGGCTATCCTCTTGCGCCTGGGCGGCAGCGGTCCCATGGCGGCCCCAGAGGCGGAGAGCGCCGCTGCCTTTTTTTTATACCTGCAGACTGGGCGCGTGGCCCGGCCTGGAGAGGAGATGGTGTCGCCTGCGGTTACCATCCCCAAGGAAACACAGCCTACCACTGTATTTACCTTCCCCACAGCGCCCTTAGATGGGGGGCCCCTGTCCTTTGAGGCAAGCGAAGCGGAGAGCATCGAGATCAAAAATGGAGGAACCTATGAGCCGGATCTGGGGTCGCTGCTGGAGGCGCCGGTGAATCTGGATTTCTCCGGGGAGGACCCCCGGGTTTTGATCATCCACACCCATGCCACCGAGAGCTATACCATAGAGCCTGGCTGGGAGTACACAGCCTCCTCCGACTACCGGACCTTGGACCCGGAGTACAACATGATCCGGGTAGGGGAGGCAATGACCCGCATTTTGGAAGAAGCAGGTATCCCGGTCATCCACGACACCACATTGAACGATTATCCATCCTATAACGGCTCCTACGACCGGACAAGGGAGAATATAGAACGCTATTTGGAGCAGTACCCCTCCATACAAATGGTCATCGACGTGCACCGGGATGCAGTGGAACTGTTGGAAGGAGGACAGATGGCCACTTCCGCCACCGTCAATGGAAAGCCCTCAGCCCAGGTGATGCTGGTCATGGGCACCGACGAGGGCGGGCTCACCCATCCGAACTGGCAGGATAACCTGTCCTGGGCTCTGAAGCTCCAGGTAGAGATGGAGCGGCAATACCCAGGCCTCACCCGCCCCATGTCCCTGCGCCCGGAGCGCTATAATCAGCATGCCACTCCGGGCTCTGTACTGGTGGAGATTGGCACCGCCGGGGATACTCTCCAAAGAGCTATCTTGGCCAGTGAGGCCTTTGCTCACACCTTAGTCACGCTGATCCAGGGCCTGGGCCTCCGGTAGCGCGCATTCCGCCTGCTAAATTTTTTCGGGTGCGGCGGGAAATTGTGACAAAAAACGGTTGCAATCTCCCGCTGCCTCTGCTATAATACATCTGTCGCGCGGGTATAGTTCATCGGTAGAATGCGACCTTCCCAAGGTTGATAGGTGGGTTCGACTCCCATTACCCGCTCCATGTTGTGTGAACACTATAGATGCCGGATGCAAAAAGTTCGGTTTCTATAGTGTTTTCCTTTATTATTCCGCGTTTTAGGCTCAAAAGACTACCCGGATTTCTGCAAATTTGTGAACACGATTTTTCCGCGGTTCATAGATGCCAACAGTGGATTTTGGGGTACTCCGTAGATTCGAACCGCCTTCTTCCGGTTTTGTCCCCGTTTTGGCCGGCGCTCTTTTGGATTTCCTCCCGGATTTCAAAAAGAGCGCCGGTTTTTTCATACTGTTTTCAAATTGTTTTCAATTGCCTTTCCCGGATTTTTTGACGCCGGCCTGCAGGAGCGGAAGCTGCTCCAACAGGCCGGCGTTTTTTGTTTCCGGGGAACCGCAGATGAGAATACCATATTGAAAAAGGGCGCTGATCCTCTGGCCGGAAACCGGCCGGACAGTTGGCGCCCTTTTTTGCTTTTCCGGAGGTGATTTTTCAAATGAACCAAGACAAACCCAAAAAGGGCGCCGGGAGCGCGGCGCGGCAAAGGGCGCCGGACCGGTGCGGGGACTGCCCCTTTCCGGCCACCGGCTTTGTGTGCTGGGGCGGTGGAGAGGAATGCCTCCGCAGCCGCGTCCGGCAGCTTCAGCAGCAGGGATGGGAACATCCCGGCAAGCAGGAAACAAACAATTTGGAGGTGTGTCCATGAACCAAACTGAACCCGTGGCCGGCAGAGTCACAGCCATGAAGTTCCGCTGCCCTCCCGGAACCCGGGCAGAGCGCTTTCCCTTGGAGGCTCCTTATGCCCCAATGCCGCCGGGAACCAAGGGAACGGTGGAAATGGTGGGCGGCGCCGGGCAGGAGCTGCTGTCCCGGCTCCTCACCCCGGAGGATGCCGTGTTAACAGAAGAATCCACACCAACATGGGGAGGGATGCAATTATGAATATTCAGGAAATCACAACGGATGCCCTTCGGAAGATGGCGGATACCGAGGGCCTGGTAATCCAGGGCTGCGGCGGGGATTTGCGGGAATGGGTGGACGGGATCAACCGGATGCTGACGGACTACGGCGTCTTTTCCGGCGGCGGGAAGTTTGAAACCGCCCTGGCCTTCCGGCACGAGGGGCGAACCTGCCTGCTGTTCCCCTTTGACGGCGTCCGGCTGGACGGTGGGAAGCTGGCGGCCTGGCGGCTCATGACCCACGGGGAGTTCGGCGGAACCTGGCTGTCGGATTTCGTACCCAACCGGCTGGGCGGTTTTCTGGAGGCCCGGGCGGAAAAACCCCTTTGTCCCCTGATTGGCAAGGATGGAAACATCTTCCACCTGACGGGAATGGCCGCCCGTACCCTCCGGGAGCATGGCCGGGACGAGCAGGCCCGGGAGATGCGGCGCCGGGTGTTTTCCTGCGGCAGCTACCCGGAGGCCCTGGGGATCATCGGGGAGTATGTGGAAATCACGGACGCGGAGGGGATGGCGGAAAGTCATTCCCCACAGCTCTGGTGACCGTGGAAGGACGGTGATGTGGAATCAAGACGCCCATTACCTGGATCGGCAACAAGACCGGCCTGCTGCCCCTGCTCTACGCCCTGTTTCCCCGGAACCATGACCGGTACATCGAGCCCTTTGGCGGCTCCTGCGCGGTGCTGCTGGGAAAGGACAGGCCGGATCCTTTCGAGGTGTACAACGATTACAATTCCAACCTGGTCAACCTGTTCCGGTGTATGCGGGACCGGCCGGCGGAGCTGATCCGGGAGCTGGGCTTTCTGCCCCTCAATTCCCGGGAGGAATTCAACGCCTGGAAGAAGTTTTTTGAAAAGGAGGAATTTCACGACCAATACGCCGGCCAGGAGCTGGAAGCCCTGGATGAACTTTGGGGAGAGCAGGCGCAGGAACTCCAGGCCCTCTATCTGCACTCCGTGCAGGACTATGCCCTGCGGAAAGCCGCCATGTTTTTCAAGCTCATCCGCTACAGCTACGCCAGCGCCGGACGGAGCTTCGGCTGCCAGCCCTTTGGGATCTCCGGCGTCTTTCCCCTGATCCAGGACGTGGCCAAGCGGCTGGAAAACGTGGTCATTGAAAACCAGGACTTCGAGACACTGATCCGCCATTACGACCGTCCCGACGCCTTTTTCTACTGCGACCCGCCCTACTTTGACAGCGAGTATGTCTACGACGCCCCCTTTTCCTGGGAGGATCACCAGCGGCTGAACCGGGCCCTGGGGCAGGCCCAGGGAAAGTGGCTCCTGTCCTACAACGACTGCCGGGAGATTCGGGAGCTGTACCGGGGCTATGCCCTGCTGGATTTTCGGCGGTCCCACACCATGGCCCGGCGGTTTGACCCCGGCCGGGAATTCCGGGAGCTGCTCATTGGCAATTACGACCTATATGAACGGGACCGGGACCGGCCTGCCCAGCTGTCCATGGGAGAGCTGTGGGAGGGCCCCAAGCCCGCCGGCGTATCCCAAATTTTGAAAGAGAGGACTCTGCCATGGGAACAAACGAAATGAACCCCCGGGAGGAAACCGTGCTGCTGCCGGTCCCCGGGGAACTGCTGGAGGAGGCGGGACTGCTGTCCTGCAACGTAATTCAGTATTCCGCCGCGCCGGGGAAGCTGGTAATCCAGGCCATCCGGGACCCGGAGCTGCTGCGGGAGGTATACGGGGAGGAGGGCGTATGAAAATCTACCGGATTCTGGGAAAGCGGGGCCGGGTGACCATCCCCTTCCTCCTGCGGCAGAAGGTGGGCTTCGCCCCCAACGATGTGCTGTCCTTTACAGACCAGGATGGCCGCTCCATCCTGATCCGGCGGGAGGCCCTACGGGAAGACGGGGGCACGCCAGGCTCCGGCCAGATGACGCTGCCGGAGTTCCTGGACAGCCTGCCGGAGGGTGAGCAGTACGCCGCCCTGGTACACCTGTCCGTGCTGTGGGCGGAACGCCAGGGGCGGAAAAGCGGCGGCAGTCAATGAACATGAATATTATAAAAAACAGGAGGAAACACAAATGAACCACATTTCCCGCAGAATTCTCAGCCTGCTGTTGGCGGCGGTACTGCTTTGGGGCCTCTTCCCGGCAGCTCTGGCGGCACCGGACACGGCGGAAGCCAGGCCGCCGGAGGAGGACGCTCCCACGGTTCCTGCGGAGACGGCTGCCGTGCCGGAGGAGGAAGTCCCCACGGATCCGGAGCCAACAGAACCGGAAACGGAAGCGCCGGAGGAATCTGCCCCGGCGCAAACAGAACCGTCCGCACCGGCAGATACGGCTTCATTGGACGCACCGGCAGAGGAAACGCCGCCCACGGAAGAAATCCCGGCTGGCGCGGAGGACGCGGCGCCGGACGCCCCAATGGATACAGAAGAAAATCCGGCCCTGGATATCCACGCCGGTCCCCAGTCTTCCGTCACCGGCACAGTCACCCGGTCGGATGACATCAATGGCAAGTATTATTTCTGGGGCGACGCTGTCCGGGACTACAACTTCACCTACGCCGACGGCGCCGCCGTCACAGCCCATGTGGGCGGCATGTGCATCCATTATGTGGATGGAGAAGTGGCCTACTGCGTCGAACCCAACGTGGGCTCCGCCAACGAGGTTATTTACGACGGCGCGGCAGGAGCGGAAAGCAGTTTTTGGCAGACCAAGCTCACCGCCCAGCAGCGGCAGGCCATTGGTCTGGTTCTGCTGTACGGCGCCCCCAATTATACCAAGAGTGCCGATAAGGACACGGAATTTGGGTACGAGGGCGCTACCCAGGTACTCATTTGGGAGATCGTCATGGGGCTTCGCAGTTCCACACCGCCCTATTCCAGAAATGACCGGCGGCTCTACGATACATTTGCAGGCGGGGATTTCCCATCCTTTGACACTGGCTATGCGCAAATCGTCAAGCTGATGCAGGCCCATTTGACCATCCCCAGCTTCTCCTCCACCAGCCAGACGGGAGCGCCGGAAATCACTCTGAAATATGACGCGGGAAGCAACCTCTACACGGCTTCCGTCACGGATACCAACGGCGTGCTGTCCAGCGACTATACCTTTACGGCCAGTGGCGTAACCATGAGCAAATCCGGCAACACCCTGAACATTTCCGCACCGCTGTCTGCCTTGGCAAACGGCAGCGTTCTGGCTTCTGCCACAGGCCGCTCCTTGGATCCCAGCAATATGGCTTACATGATCTGGACGGCCAGCGGGAAGCAAACGGTGGCCACGGTGGAGGCCAGCGCCGAGCCGGTAAAGGCCTATTTCAAGGTCAAGGCCGACGCCATCCCCGGCACGGCCACCGTCCGGAAAACCGTGGACGGCGGCGATGTGGAGGGGTACTGCTTTAAGATCTACCGCTGGGACAGCAATACCTCTTGGTACGGCAAGACGGACGGGGATGGAAACCTGTATCTGACGGACAGCGCCTACAGCCAGAGCGGAACCAAAACCTACACCGTTTCCAATCTGCTGGATGGAGAATACACCTTTTTGGAGGTTCTGAGCCAGAAGGGGGCGGGACTGGTATTTCCGGATTCCTGGAACATTACCGTCACAGACAAGGCGGGAAAAACCGTGTATGACCAGACTTTCACCGCCGCGGATTTTACCACGGATGATAATGGAGACTGCCGTCTGAACAAGATCTCCGTCACGGGCCTCACAGGCGGCGGTAACATGACCATGACCATCCACAATGCCCCTGTTCCGGCAGATTTGGAGATTCTCAAGACCTCAGAGGACGGGAATGTTGCAGGTATCAACTTTACAGTGGAGGAATGGGCGCCTGGGATTGGGTATTGTCGGATTGGGCGGTATACTACGGACGAATCCGGCAAAATCCTGGTGCCAAAGCTGTATGTAGGGACAAAGTACCGCCTGACGGAGACTGTTCCGGAGGGCTACATTGGCGAAGCGCCAAAAGAAATCACCATCCAGGCGGGAACCAATACCGTCACTTTTGAGAACCGGCCCATTTACGGCAATCTCGAGCTGACCAA
>ENA-ORVG01001808-ORVG01001808.1-human-gut-metagenome-genome-assembly--contig:-NODE-1808-length-23400-cov-3.943543_pt1 | contig 23400 bp, 21 predicted proteins | sample MGYA00242091_ERZ509233 | MGnify/ENA primary metagenome ERZ509233 (study PRJEB26280, sample SAMEA2338840) | human gut metagenome | biome: human gut; feature: human-associated habitat; material: faeces... | reverse complement strand
CGCCGAAACAGGCTTCGGCAATGAGCGCGACAAGACGGAGAAGAACCGCTTCGCCGCCGTCCGCGTGTTCGGGGCCATCCGGGGCCTGCGCACCGTCGGCATCCTGCGGCGGGACGACGAGCGCCGCGTCTGGGACGTCGGCGTGCCCGTCGGCGTCATCGCGGGCATCGTGCCCTCGACGAACCCGACGTCCACCGTGATCTACAAATCCCTCATCGCCCTGAAGGCGGGCAGTCCCATCGTCTTCTCGCCCCATCCGCACGCCGTGCGCTGCACGCTCCACGCCGCCCGCCTCATGGCGGAGGCTGCCGAGGCCGCCGGGTGCCCGAAGGGCGCGATCTCCTGCCTGACGATGCCGTCCCTGGACGCCGTGCAGGAGCTGCTGCACGCCCCGCAGGTGCGCCTCATCCTCGCCACGGGCGGCGGGGCCATGGTCCGCGCGGCCTATTCGTCCGGCAAGCCCGCCATCGGCGTCGGCGCAGGCAACGGCCCGGCCTATATTCATCGCTCGGCCGACATCCCCCGCGCCGTGCGGGACATTCTCCGCTCGAAGACGTTCGACAACGGCACGGTCTGCGCCTCGGAGCAGAGCGTCATCGTCGAGCGCTGCTGCGAGGCCCGCGTCCGCGAGGAATTCCGGAAGCAGGGCTGCTATTTCCTGAACACGGAGGAGGCCGGGCGCGTGGCGCGGCTGCTGCTCCGCCCGGACGGCACGATCAATCCGAAGGTCGTCGGCAGGACGGCCTGTGCCGTGGCGCGCATGGCGGGCGTGACCGTGCCGGAGTCCACGCCCGTGCTGCTGGCAAACGAGACGGAGGCCGGGCCGGCGCGGCCCTATTCCCGCGAGAAGCTCTGCCCCATTCTGGCATTTTTCGTCGAGGAGGACGAGGACACCATCCTCCGCCGCATCTGCGAGGTGCTGGCGGGCGAGGGTGCGGGCCACACGTTCGTCCTGCACGCAAAGGACGAGGCCGTCGTCCGCCGCTTCGCGCTGAAATTCCTACAGGACGACAGCTTCCCGAACCTGAAAAAGGCACTGGAAGAGAAGGATGCTCCGACAGCATTCCGTGCCGCTCACACCCTGAAGGGCGTCTGCCAGAACCTCGGCTTCGATGCACTGTACGTCCCGTCCAGTGCTCTGACGGAAGCTCTCCGCGGCGGCAGCCTTGACGGTGCCGACGAGCTGTTCCCTCCGGTAGAGAAGGAATATCAGCGTGTGGTCGAGGCGCTGAAGGCATTAGAATAAACCTCTCAGTCTGCTCCGCTCGACAAGGCCGGGTTGCGGCACCCAGCATCCGCAGCACTTCGTTTGCGTCTTGCTGGCCGCTGCCCCAACAGCGACTCCCTGTTTCCGCCACTGGCGGCGGTCGTCGTTGTTGCCCCTACCGAGGGGAGCCTCTGGCGAAGAGATTAGGCTTTACGAAATGCCAAGGCCTCTCCTCGATAGGAGAGGTGTCATGCCGCAGGCGTGACGAAGAGGTTGTTCCTTAATTATGCAAAAAAACACCCGCAATGCATCAGCATTGCGGGTGTTTTTCGATTGGATGAATATCAGGAACTGTCTGTCATTATTTCCGGCTTGCCAGCAGAGCCTCGATCTTCTTGATGGGGTCGATGATGCTGGAAACGGACATGTCATGGTTCAGGGCCACGACGAAGTATGCGGCGTACTTGGAGACGTCAACATCGACGTACCAGTCACGGGTCAGCAGCTCAGGCATACGGTAGGTCAGGTTGGTGCCGGTGACGTAGTCCAGAATGCCGTCGGCCACAGCCTTGTCGAACTTCTCGAGGCCGCTGGTGAAGAGCGGGAAGGTGGCGTTGGCGATGATGCGCTTTGCGCCGCGCTCTTTCAGGTTGGTGGCAACCTCCAGCATGCTCTCGCCGGAAGCGATGATGTCGTCAGCGACGAAGACGGTCTTGCCCTCGACGGAATCGCCCAGATACTCGTGAGCGACGATGGGGTTGCGGCCATTGACCACGCGGGTGTAATCGCGGCGCTTGTAGAACATACCCAGGTTGCAGCCCAGCACGCTGGAGAAGTACATGTTGCGGCTCATAGCGCCCTCGTCGGGGCTGACCACGATGAACTTGTCCTTGTCGAAGCTGATCTCGGGGTTCTTCTTGAGCAGATTCTTCAGGACCTGATAGGTGGGCATCGCATTGTCGAAGCTCATCAGAGGCACAGCGTTCATCAGGCGGGGATCGTGAGCATCAAAGGTGATGATGTTCTTGACGCCCATGGCCTGCAGCTCCTGCAGAGCCACAGCGCAGTCCAGGCTCTCGCGGGACACGCGGCGGTGCTGACGGCCGCCGTACAGGCTGGGCATGATGACAGATACACGGTGTGCCTTGCCGGCCACGGCCTGGATGAGGCGCTTCAGGTTGGCGAAGTGGTCATCCGGAGACAGGTGGTTCTCATAGTTGAACAGCTTGTAGGTCACGCTGTAGTTGCCGGGGTCAACAACGATGAAAATATCGTCGCCGCGCACCGACTCCTTGACCAGACCCTTGGCGTCGCCGCTCTGGAAGCGGGGGCAGGCGCTCTCGATGATAAAGCTATCGGTCTGGTAGCCGGCCTCGCTGGCCCAGCGCACCAGATGCTTGTCGATGAGGTTGGTCAGCTCCTCGGCGCCCGGGCAGGCGATGAGGCGCAGGTCGGCGACCTGAGGCTGGTGGAAGCAATCCTTAGGGGTAATGACAGACATAATTACAGCTCCTTAAAGTTTCTTTTATCAGTTGATAAAATCAGACGTTGAAGTGCATATCCGCTATTTATTCTATCACATTTTCGGCGTTTCGACACCACTAACTTGCATCCAACCTGCATTTTCTGCGCCTTGCACATCTCTTTTTCGAAAAAGAGCCGGAGACTATGTGTTTTTTACAAAAACCATACGTTCTCCGGCTCATAAGTCATTCTTTTAAGTTTTCGCTCTTACAGGGCAGCGACAGCAGCCTTCAGCTCTTCGACGCGGTCGGTGTTCTCCCACTTCACGCCCAGGTCCTCGCGGCCCATGTGGCCGTAAGCGGCCAGCTTGCGGTAGATGGGCTTGCGCAGGTCGAGGTCGCGGATGATGGCGGCGGGGGTCAGGTCGAAGACCTTCTCCACAGCCTGCTCGATCTTCTCGTCGGCCACGACGCCGGTGCCGAAGGTGTCCACCATGATGGAGACGGGCTTTGCCACGCCGATGGCGTAAGCCACCTGCACCTCGCACTGCTTGGCCAGACCAGCGGCCACGATGTTCTTGGCCACCCAGCGGGTCGCATAAGCGGCGCTGCGGTCCACCTTGCTGGGGTCCTTGCCGGAGAAAGCACCGCCGCCGTGGCGTGCGTAGCCGCCGTAGGTATCGACGATGATCTTACGTCCGGTCAGGCCGGTATCGCCCTGAGGGCCGCCCACGACGAAGCGGCCGGTGGGGTTGATATAATACTTGGTGTTCTTGTCCAGCAGCTCGGCGGGGATGGTGGCCTTGATGACCTTCTCCATCACGTCGGCGCGCAGCCGCTCCATGCTGACGGCCTCGCTGTGCTGGCTGGAAATGACCACAGCGTCCACGCGGACGGGCTTGCCGTCCACGTATTCGACAGTGACCTGGCTCTTGCCGTCCGGACGCAGATAGTCCATCTCGCCGCTCTTGCGGACCTCGGTCAGCTTCTTGGCCAGCTTGTGGGCCAGGCTGATGGGCATGGGCATCAGCTCGGGGGTCTCGTCGCAGGCATAACCGAACATCATGCCCTGATCGCCGGCGCCGCCGACCTCATCGTTGGTGCCGAGGGCGATGTCGGGGCTCTGGCCGTCGATGTTGGAGATGACGGCGCAGGTGTCGGCATCGAATCCGAACTTTGCGCGGGTATAGCCGATGTCAGCCACGACCTCGCGGACGGTCTTCTGGAAATCGACGTAGCAGTTGGTGGTGATCTCGCCCATGATGTGGACGAGGCCGGTGGATGCGCAGGTCTCGCAGGCCACGCGGGCGTTGGGGTCGTGGGTCAAAATCTCGTCGAGGATGGCGTCAGAGATCTGGTCGCAGATCTTGTCGGGATGGCCCTCGGTGACGGACTCAGAAGTAAACAGACGGTGCTTTGCCATTTTTGTACCTCCTTGGCGTTGGGGTGTGTGTATCGATATTGACAGCTTCCTACTCGTTCATCAAGTTTATGCAATAAAAAACGCTCAGAACCGAAGCTCTGAGCGTTGCACTCTTATCTTTCGGTTTCCCGCAGGATTTGGCACCTTATGCTCACACACAGGTTGTCGGGCTTCACAGGGCCTGTCCCCTCAGCCGCTCTTGATAAGTCGGTATTCAGTTTGTCTGGGTAATATCTTATCATTGCTTCGTCGAAATGTCAAGAAGAGTCGCACTCTTTTTTGACATTTCGCGCAGATCGATAAGAATCAATAACCCTTTGCCTGCTCGCCGTTCAGGAGCTTGACGGCGCGGGAGGTGCCCAGACGGTCTGCACCGAGGGCGAGGAACTTCTCCATATCCTCGACGGTGGAGATGCCGCCGGCGGCCTTGACCTTGCAGCGGCCGGCCACGCCCTTGACCATCAGCTCCACGTCGTGGAAGTTTGCGCCGGCGGTGGAGAAGCCGGTGCTGGTCTTGATGTAGTCAGCGCCTGCCTCGCAGACGATGTCGCACATCTTGCGCTTCTCGTCGTCGGTCAGCAGGCAGGTCTCGATGATGACCTTCAGGACCTTATCGCCCACAGCCTGCTTGACGGCGCGGATGTCCTCGCGGACGGCGTCGTACTCGCCGTTCTTCAGGCGGCCGATGTTGATGACCATATCCACCTCGGCAGCGCCGTTCTCGATGGCAGTCTTGGCCTCAAAAGCCTTGGAAGCGGTGTCCATTGCGCCCAGAGGGAAGCCGACCACGCAGCAGACCGGGATGCGGCCCGCCATGTACTCGACAGCCTGCTTCACATAGCAGGTGTTGATGCAGACGGAAGCCGTGTGGTTGGCGATGGCCTCGTCGCACAGGGTCTGGATCTGGGGCCAGGTAGCCTCAGGCTTGAGCAGGGTGTGATCGACGTGGGACAGGATCTCTTCACGATTCATACTTTTTTCCTCCTGAATCAAAGTTGGTTTGAAAACAGCTTCTTAGTTCTTGGTGGCACGGCGTACCTTCGCCATGCCGACAGCGCTCAGGGCAATGGCCGTTGCGGACACCGTTGCGCCGATGATGCCCAGCACAAGGCCGGAGACCAGAAATGCAAAACCTTTCAGACCACGTTTCATAATACCGTACCTCCTGAAATTATATCAGATATTTTTCTGCCGCCGGCAGAAAAATATCTCACTTACGCTTAAAAACGATGAGCTTGCTGAACACATAATTCAGCACCACCACCACCACGTTGGAGAACACCTTCACCGCCATGCCCCACAGGGCCTGGGCATCGTAGAAGCTGGTGACAAAGATGGCCGTCGGGCCGTCGGCGCCGCCGATGATGGCGATGGCGGCAGAGCCGTCGGAGATGGAGGGAGCGGGCGCTGCGCCGCCTGTGGCCATCTGCAGCACCGTATCCGGGCCAAACCAGCCAGCCAACAGGCTCAGCGCACCGTTCATAAAGCTCTCCACCAGAGCCGCCCCCTGGGCGGCCAGCAGGTTGCCGAAGATCATCATGATGGCGGCGTCCAATCCCAGTGTACCCAGACGGCAGGTGACGAATGCACCAAATTCTTTCAGAGCTTCTCTGCCCTGCGTCCGGCTGGCGAAGACGAACGCCCGGTTGGTGACGTAGGCGAACAGGATGCAGATGACATTGTCCAGCACATTGCCCCAGCTGTTGGCGGCTTCGTAACCGAACAGGCGGCTGAACAGCGCATACAGTACGATGTTCAGCAATGTGGTCAGCACACCGAAAACGAGATAAGCCAGCACCTCGCGGTGCTTGATAAACCAGTTTTTCATAATTGTACAAAAACAGCCCCGCCGCCGTTTTCCCGGCAACGGGGCTGTAGTTCGCATTGTGTCTGATGAGACTATGCTGCAGGCTGATTACTCAGCGTCGTCGTTCAGCAGAGCCTTCATGGACAGGCTGATGCGCTTCTTGTCGAAGTCAACATCCAGCAGCTTCACATCGACCATATCGCCGACCTTCAGTGCGTCGGAGACCTTCTCAACGCGGTCATTGCTGATCTCGCTGATGTGGACCAGACCGTCAACACCCGGCAGGATGCGGACGAATGCACCGAACTTGGTCAGGGACACGACCGGAGCATGGAAGGTGCTGCCGATGGGGTAGTTGTTCTTCAGCTGCTCCCAGGGGTTGTCCTCAGCCTTCTTGTAGCCCAGAGAGACCTTGTGGTTCTCGGTGTCGATGTCCTTCACATACACCTCGATGGTGTCGCCAACGGAGACGACCTCAGAGGGATGCTTGATGCGGTTCCAGCTCAGCTCGCTGATGTGGCACAGGCCGTCCACACCGCCGATGTCAACGAATGCACCGTAAGAGGTCAGGCTCTTGACGACGCCGGTGTAGGTCTTGCCGACCTCGACGTTTGCCCAGAACTCCTCACGCTTAGCCTTGTTCTGCTCAGCGGTGACCTTGTTGATGCTGCCGACGATCTTGCGGCCGGAGCACTCGGTGACGACCAGCTGAACGTGCTGGCCGACCAGAGCAGTGTAGTCCTCGTCGCGGCGCATAGTGGCCTGAGAACGGGGGACGAACACCTTGACGCCCTTGACGTTGACGACAACGCCGCCCTTGTTGAACTCGGTGACGTCGCCCTCGACGACCTCGCCGGACTCAGCTGCCTTGGCGATCTCTTCCATGCCCTTGCGAGATGCGAGCTTCTTGCGGGAGAGCTGGATGACGCCATCCTGATCCATAACCTTCTCGACGATGAGGTCCAGCTCATCGCCAACTTTCACCAGGTCCTCGACCTTGGCGGAGGAATCATCGGTCAGCTCGCTCAGCTTGACAAAGCCGGTCTGCTTAGCTCCGATATCCACCTGGATCTCGTTGGCAGAGATGCTGGTCACGATTCCTTTCACAATACTGCCTGCATGAACACGCTTTTCCTCGGATGCGTTCAGCATCTCCTCAAAGCTCATGCTGTCATTGATTTCTGCGCTCATACTGTTAAGTACCTCCTCAATAATAGACGATGGCGTTGAAGCCCCGGCTGTGACGCCCGCCGTCTTTACATCTGCAAACCATTCCGGCCGAAGTTCGCTCGCTGTCTCGACCGTTACGGCTCGCGTATGCTTTGCGGCGACCTGTACCAGCTTTTGGGTATTGGAAGAATGATGACCGCCAATGACAACAATGATGTCGCATTGTTGGCTGAGGTCTTCCGCTTCCTGTTGCCTCGCCCACGTCGCATTACATATTGTATCAAAAATTCGGGCGTTTGTATAGGCTTTTTTGAGAAACTCCGAACTTTCTTGCCATTTTGTTACCTGAAATGTGGTCTGTGCAACTGCAAAAATGGGCTTTTGGGGGTCAGAAGGCCCTTTCCACGCCTTCAACTGGGCCAAATCGCTGAAAATGAATACCTCTCCCCGGGTATGTCCGACGATGCCCTGCACCTCCGGATGGGACACGTCACCGGCCACCACGAGTGTCGCACCGGCGGCTTCGGCCTCGGAAGCAACTTTCTGTATCTTCTTCACGAAGGGGCAGGTGGCGTCGTGATAGGTACAGCCCCGGGCGTCCAGCTCGTCGTAAATGCTGCGTGGGACGCCGTGGCTGCGGATGACTACCTCGTAGCCCGCAGGGACATCAGCGGGGGTGTCTGCTACCAGTGCGCCCCGGCGCTCGAGGTCTTCTACGGTCTGGGGGTTGTGGATGAGAGGGCCGAGGGTGGCCACCTTGCGGCCCTCATCCAGCAGACCGTAGGTCAGCTTGACCGCGCGGTCCACGCCGAAGCAGAAACCCGCAGTCTTTGCAAGTCTGATTTCCATTGTACTCTCCTAAATTCAACCTCTCCGTCATCGCGCAGCGATGACGGAGAGGGCAAACCGCCTTACAATTCGCTCCACGCATCCAGAACGGCCTGCTTATTTTCCCGCAGCTTCTTTATGTCGCGGCGGCCTTCCATCGCAAACTGTGCAGCGGGCATGGGCTCACCGAAGATGACACGCACCTTGCAGAACAGCTTCATCTTGCCATCGGGGGTGTCGTAGTAGATACGGCAAGGCACGACGTCCACATTTGCTGCCGCCGCGATGACGAAGAGTCCGCTCTTGAGGGGAAGGAACTTGCCCTCCTGCTCCCGCGTACCCTCCGGGAAGAGCAGCAGCGTACCGCCCTCCTGACACTTTTTCACGGTGTCTTCGATGACACTGACCTCTTCTTTCGTACCGCGGACGCAGACTGCACCGGCGCACCGGAAGAACCACGACAGGAATGGGTTTATCTCGAACAGCTCTTTCTTGGCAAACACTGTCATCCGCTGACCCCAGAACCGGGTGATGACGACGAACACCGGGTCGATGGCGGAGATGTGGTTGGGGGCAATGATACAGCCCTTCGTGCCGATTTTTTTCAGGTTCTCCCTGCCCTCACACCGGACGCGGAAGCCGATGTGGAACACCAGCCATGCCAGCGGGACCAGAATATAATATAGTATCATCCGATCTTCTCCGTGATCATTTTCTTCATGGCCTCAAAGCTCTGCTCAAAATTCAGCTCCGAAGTGTCCAGCAGCACGGCATCGTCTGCCTGCTTGAGGGGGGCTGCGGCGCGGTGGGTGTCCTGATAGTCGCGCTGCTTGACGTCAGCCAGCACCTCTTCGTAGGGGGTGTCGATGCCCTTCTGCTGGTACTCCTTCCAGCGGCGGGTGGCGCGGGCCTCCGGGCTGGCGGTGAGGAAGATCTTCACAGTCGCATTGGGCAGCACCACGGTGCCGATGTCGCGGCCATCCATCAGGATGTTCTGCGTCCTGGCCATGTCCCGCTGCATCTCCAGCAGGAAGGCGCGCACCGCCGGATTTGCACCCACGGCAGAAGCTGCCATTCCCACCTCTTCGGTGCGGATGGCCGTGCTGACGTCCTCGCCATTCAGATAGATATGCTGTTCGCCCTCGATAAAAGCAAACTCGAGGGTGATATTGGGCAGCAGGGCATTGACCGCCTCGTTGTCCTTCGGGTCCTTGCCTGCGCGGAGGGCGTAAAGGCCGATGGTGCGGAACATCGCACCGGTGTCCACATAAATGTAGCCGAAGTCCGCAGCCAGACGCCGCGCCAGCGTAGATTTGCCTGCGCCCGCAGGCCCGTCGATTGCAACAGAAATCATTTTTATATCTCCTTCTCTATGAATCTGAAATTTCCAGCCGCTTAAACCTCTCCGTCACGGCTGACGCCGTTCCACCGCTGGCGGCAGTCGTTGTTGTTGCCCGAACGAGGGGGCCGTCTGCGAAGCTGACTGAGAGGTCATTCCAGATGATTCGCAAAACTCTGTGCCGTGCAGAATGCGATCTGCAGGTTATAGCCGCCGGTATAGGCGTCCACATCCAGCACCTCGCCTGCAAAGTAGAGGCCAAGGGCCTTTTTGCTCTGCATGGTCTTGGGGTCAACCTCCCGCACCGACACGCCGCCTGACGTGATGACTGCGTGGGCCAAATCGCCCCGGGCGTCGATGGACACCCGCCAGTGCTTCATCAGCTGTACCAGTTCCCGTTTCTGCTCCCGGGTGATCTGGTTTGCCCTGGTGGCCGGGTCGATGCCCCAGCGGGCCACCATGACCGGCTGCATACTGGACGGCAGCAGCTTCACCAGTGCGCCCTGCGCCGCGTGGTTCGCCAGAAGGGCAAAGTCCCGGGTGATGCGGTCATAAAGCTGTTCCTCGCTGAGGGCAGGCTTCAAATCAATAAAAGCTTCGTACCTGTGCTTTTTCATGTCGCCCAGATGACTCGACGCGCTGAGGGTCAGCGGCCCGCTGATGCCGAAGTGGGTGAACAGCATCTCGCCCTGCTCCTCGAAGATGGCTTTGCCGTCCTCGTGGAGGGTGAGAGTCACGTTCTTGAGGGCGAGGCCCATCATCTTTTTGCAGTCGGCGTCATGGCTCACGAGGCTGACAAGGCTGGGGACAGGCTCCACGAGGGTGTGGCCCGCCTGCTGGGCCAGCTTGTAGCCGTCGCCGGTGGAGCCGGTGGTGGGGTAGCTCAGACCGCCCGTTGCCACCAGAACGGCGTCCGCTTTGTACTCCCGGCCCGAAGTTCCCCGCACTCCTACGCAGCGATAGGCCGGGCCGGGCTTTTTCTTTTTCGGGTGGCGCGGATCTTCCGGCGCAGCAGGCGCTTCTTCCGGCTGGGCCAGCGGCTCCAGCAGCAGCTTTTTTGCCCCGTCGTGGACGATGTCCGCTCCGTCTGCGTACCGCAGAAGAGCCTGCCGGATCTCTTCGGCCTTGTCGGACACAGGGAACACCCGGCGTCCGCGTTCCACCTTCAGCTCCACGCCGAGAGACTCAAACAGCTCCATCGTCTTGGCCGGAGGGAAAGCCCCCAGCGACGAGAACAGAAAGCGGGGGTTCGTCCGCACATGGTGCAGAAATTCCTCTGCGGTGCAGTCGTTGGTCACATTGCAGCGGCCCTTGCCGGTGACGAGAATTTTCTGAGCCGGCTTTTCCATATGCTCCAGCACCGTCACCTCATGCCCCTGCCGCAGGGCCGCGCCTGCCGCCATCAGGCCGGCAGCACCGCCGCCTACCACTAAGACCTTCATGTTTCGTTTCCTCCGCTTTTTCTTCTGTCTTCACACTTATTCTAGTTTATCATACCAGAATCGACCGCCAAAAGCAATGTGAAAAAAGCAGGTACAGCGTTCTGCTGCACCTGCCCGGAAAATTTTGCTTATTTCATGGCCTTGATGGGGTCGAGATACTTTTCGCCCTCCATGACCTCCAAGTGGATGTGGCTCTCCTCGGCGCACTCGCAGCTCACGCTGCCCACCTTGCCGATGGTCTGCCCGGCCGAGACGGTGTCGCCCTTCTTCACCTTGGCGTCCGTCGTACCGCAGACCCGCCAGATCCTGCCGGAAGCATCTTCGATGGCGACCACAGGCCCCCACTTGTCGTCCGTGCCGGTCTCCACCACCTTGCCTGCCGCCGGGGCGGTCACTTCCGCGCCCCTGTCGGCGGCGTAGTCCACACCGTTGTGGGTGCGCCAGTCGCCCAGCGTCTTGCTGTAGACCAGCTCATCGCCGCTGTAGCTGTTTAAGACGCGCCCCGAGACAGGCTGCGTGGAGGCAGGCGCAGCCGAACTGCTGGCAGGCAAGGACTCGGTTTGCAGCGCGGAGGGTTCGCGCACCGAACCAGACCCAGACCGCGCACCAGAAGAGGACGCAGCCCCACCGGACGAGCTGTCGGCTTTTGGCACATTGGCCACACTGTTTGCTGCGGGTGCGTTCTGCTGCTGCCATTCGGCTTCCTCCTCTCCGGCGACGCCGGGCGATGTGTTGATGCCCTCGTCGATGCCGGGGGCGGTACTGGACGGGCTGCGCACCGCGTCCAGATTCTGTTTGAGCTCATTGCGCACCGTGCGCACAGCCCACACCCCGGCCGCTGCCGCCGCCAGCAGGCAGGCGGTAAGCACCAGCGCAAAGGCTTTGTCCCGCAAAAACTTTCTGAATTGCTCCATCGTTCGTTACTCCAATCCATCTTTGTGTACGGAATCGTTTCTTTGGTGGTAGTTTGGAGCGGCAGAGCGGGGTTTATTCATCCTTTATTCGAAAGGACACAAAAAGGCCCCGGATGACCGGGGCCCAAAGTCCTATTTAGTTGTTGCGGCTGCGGCTGTTCATGCCCAGCAGGCGGACAACGTACAGGAAGATGTTGATGAAGTCCAGATAGAGGGTCAGTGCGCCGTAGATGGAAGCCTTCTCGGCCAGCTCGGCGTCGCCTGCATAGTAGGCGTAGATCTGGCGGAGCTTCTGGGTATCGTAGGCGGTGAGCAGCATGAACACCACCAGGCCGATGCCGCAGTAGAGCACCGAGGCGCCGAAGCCAAAGCCGAAGAGCGCACCCACGAGGCTGGTGACGATCATGGCCACCAGAGCCATCATGAGGCGGGGACCCCAGCCGGTGAGGTCTTTATGGGTGGTGGTGCCGTACACAGCCATGAGGCCGAAGTAGACCGCCGTGGCGAGGAAGGCCATGACCAGCGTGCCTACCGAGAACATCAGGAAGTAGTAGCTCAGGACCATGCCGTTCAGGATGGCGTATCCGAAGAACGCGGCTCTTGCACCGTCGATGGACATCTTCTGCACCCGGGCGCTGAGCATGAACACCAGTGCCAGCTCACCGATGGTAAGCAGGAAGTAAAGCGAATTGACCAGATAGATAAGCGGCGTGGTCGCCGTGATATAGGCCATTGCGAAGGTGACGAGCAGGCCGCCGGCCATCCAGCGGTAGGTGCGGGTCATATAGTCCGATGCGCTCATCGAAGGCTCCGCATAGCCGCGGTCATAGTTGTTGTAATCCATAAGGAATCCTCCATTCAAAATCAGGGCATCGGTCTCGGCCTTGCCCCGGTCTACGAAATATAGTATACTGCATAGAAATGAACGATTCATGAAAAAGGCTGTGATATTTGATGTCCCTCGGACTTTATCTGCATATTCCTTACTGTTTTTCCAAATGCCGGTACTGTGATTTTTACTCCGCCCCCGGCCAGCGCGGCGTCCCCCGGGCCTATGTGGACGCCCTTTTGCGGGAACTCTCCCGGTTTGCGCCGGACGCGCCCCTGCGGCCGGACACCCTTTATTTCGGCGGCGGAACGCCCAGTCTGCTGGACCCGGCAGACGCCGCCCGGCTCATCGACGCCGCGCAGCCCCTGCCCGGGGCCGAGATCACGCTGGAAGCCAACCCTGAGACCGTGACCGAAGACTCTCTCCGGGCATTCCGGGAGGCGGGCGTCAACCGCATTTCCTTCGGCGTCCAGTCGGCCCGGGACAGCCAGCTCAAGACGCTGGGCCGCCCCCACACGGCAAAGCAGGCGCGGGCCGCTTTCGCCGCCGCACGCCGGGCCGGGTTCGAGAACATCAGCGGCGACATCATGCTGGCCCTGCCCCATTATACGCAGGCCGAGTTCGACGAGACGCTGGAGCTGATCGAGGATGGCGGCGCGGCCCACATTTCCGCCTACCTCTTGAAGATCGAGCCCGACTCCGCCTTTGGCCGGACGCCCCCCGAAGGTCTGCCCACCTCCGACGAGGCGGCAGATTTCTACCTCTACGCCGTCGAGCAGCTGGAACATCATGGCTACCGGCAATATGAGATCTCCAACTTCGCCCGCCCGGGTTATGAGGGAAAGCACAACCTCATCTACTGGGACTGCGGCGACTATCTGGGCATCGGCCCTGCGGCCCACTCCTGCATGGGCGGCAAACGGTTCTACTACCCCGCCGACACCGAAGCCTTTCTGCGGGACGAGGCTGCGCCCGTCATGGACGGCGGCTGCGGTGCGGAGGATTATCTCATCTTGCAGCTGCGTCTGCGCAAAGGTCTGAGCCTCGACGAATACAAAAACCGCTATGGCAGGGAGTTCTCCACTTCGCAGCTGGCCTTTGTGAAAAACTGCGTGAAGAGCGGCTACGCCAACTTTGACGGCCACACCCTCGCCCTCACGCCCGCCGGGCTCATCGTACAGAACAGCATCCTTGCCGAGCTGCTGTGAGCCTCAGTAAACAGCAAAGCTCATCGCCGCCAGCACAAAAACACCGATGATGCTGGTAATGCGGCTCACCCTCTGCATCGCGTAATACCAGTCGGTGGGCTCACCGCCGTACACTTCCAGCCCGTGACGGAGGTTCCAGAACAGCAGCGGGAACCGGACATCCAGCACAAGGAGCACCACCAGCGCCCCGATCGGCAGCAGGAACGCCACGCTGCCCCGGGTCTCCCGCCGCCCGCCGACGGCTACATTATAGAGCCAGCTACAGCTGGGCCAGAGGTCGGATCTCTGGTATTCGCCATTGACGATGACGTTCACCTCGTCGGCAAGGCCCCCATCGTCTTCCCGCCACAGGATGGCGTCGCCGGGGTCGCCCAGCGCGGTCCCGGTAAAAATGACCACTCCGTCCTGCTCAATTTTTACGCCCGGGTCGCTCATGCCCTCGGCTTTCGATTCGAGCCGATAGTGCCGTGTCTCTCCGTCCACCGTGAACTCCACTTCCGCACCGTTTCCTGTCTGGGCGATCTGCATGGTGTAGGCGGCATACGCATCCTTGCCCGAAAAGCTGCCGTCGGCCTGACGATACAAAAAGGCATCCCGCAGCCAGACGCCCGGGCGGAGGGCCGCCCAGAGATAGAGCACAGCGAGAAGCAGCGCGGTAAGAACGCAGAGCAGGCAGCTCGTCTTTTTCTCCATGGTCAGGCTCCTTTCGTTTCAGCCCAGTTCGATCACTTTCCACCCCAGCTCCCGGATGGCTTCTTGATCATGGGTCGCCAGCAGGGTGGGCTTTGTGCCGCAGCGTGCCTTGAGCATGGCTGCGGCTTTTTTCATGGCGGCGGGGTCCATGCCGGTGAAGGGCTCATCTAACAGAAGCGTGTCGCTCTCGGCCCAGAGCGCGCGCAGCAAGGCGGTGCGGCGCTTCTGTCCGCCGGAGAGCTTCCGGGCAGGCAGGGCAAGGGCCTCATCATCCAGTCCTAATTGTATAAGGTCATCTCGTATCTGCTCTTTGTATTGTGTTTTGACCTTGTACTGTTCTGCGGTCAGCACCAGCGCCACATTCTCTTCGGCGGTCAGCTGGGGGCAGAGCCTGTCTTCCTGAAAGACCGCGCCGACCCGGCCCACGCCCTCCACGCTGCCGGAGGTGGGCGCTTCCAGCCCCATCAGGATGCGGAGCAGGGTCGTCTTGCCCCAGCCGCTGGGCGCCCAGAGCACCGCCGGGCTGTCCACAGTAAGAGAGAGGTTTTCGAAGAGGATCTTCTCTCCGAATCGTTTAGACAGATTCTTTATTTCCAGTTTGTTGTTGGTTTCACTCATTTTTCAGCCCCCTCTTCGCCCAGAACTGCCGCCACTGCTTTATCCAGCAGCGCGAGGAACAGCTTTTCGAATACGGCGCTCAGCAGGATGATGACGAAGGTCCAGGCAAACAGCTCCCCGGTGGAAAGGGTAATTTTGGCCCGGTAAAGCGCGTCGCCGATGCTGCCGTCCGGCAGGCCGATGACCTCTGCTGCTACGCCGCTCTTCCAGCAGATGCCCAGCGCCACGCTGCATCCCTGCCGGAACGCGGGCAGCACCGCCGGGAGCCAAACCGCCCGCAGACGCCGCCCCAGAGGCAGACGGAACACCTGCGCCATTTCGAGAAGCTGGCGGTCAGCACTCCCGATGCCGGTGCGCACTGCGCTGTAGAGGACGGGCAGCACCATCAAAAAGCTGATGAGGACGGACAGGGACGAGCCGCTGACCCACACCAGCGCCAGAATGATGAAGCTGGCCACCGGAGTAGCCTTGACCAGCTGCATCACGGGGGCGAGAAGGGCGTCCACCCACTCCCACTTTTCGGCGGTTACCGCCAGCACCGCGCTGGACAGCGCGCCCAGCCCGAAGCCCAGCAGGATGCGCCCGGCGCTGAAACCGATGCGCTGCCAGAACTCGGCCTGCGGCAGCAGCTCCACCAGCGTACCGATGGCCTGCACCGGCGAGACAAGAAAGACTTCCTGTCCGATGGCCACAGCTGCCGCCTGCCAGACGCCCAGCCAGAACACCGACGCCGCCAAAATTTGAATGCGGCGTTTTTTTGTTTTATCCATGTATTTCTTTGCTCCTGTTCGTTTTCTCGCTTTCAGAATATCACATCATGTATGAGAATACAATCCTTCATCTTTTCTTCTCTTGACATGAAGGTCATAAAACACTACACTGGAATAAAGTAATCCTTATTCTACGTGCCTCCGCGCACAGCTGGGAGAGATGACCATGCACGATTCCGCTCAGGCCCTCCGGGGCAAAAAACTCCTTCTGGTGGGGTTCACCCTGTTCTCGATGTTCTTCGGGGCAGGCAACCTCATCTTCCCGCCCTTCCTCGGCGCACAGGCCGGGACGGCGCTCTGGCCCGCTTTTGTAGGCTTTGCCGTCAGCGCCATCGGTCTGCCCATCGCGGGCGTGGCAGCAGTGGCCCGGGCAGGCGGTCTGCCTGCGCTGGCCGGGCGGGTCCATCCCCGCTTCGCACAGGTGTTCGCCGTGCTGGTCTATCTGTCCATCGGTCCCTGCCTCGCGATCCCCCGCACGGCCAGCACCTCGTTTGAGATGCTGACGCCGCTGGTGGGGCGGAGCACACCGGGACAGTTCATCTACTCCCTCGTGTTCTTTGCTGCGGCGTACTTCGTGGCCCTCAAGCCCGAAAAGCTGACCCAGCGGCTGGGCCGCATCCTCTGCCCTGCCCTGCTGGTGCTCATCGTGGTGCTGTTCGCGGGCTGCATCCTCCGCCCGGCTGCGCCCGGCTACGGCACGCCTGCCGAGGCTTACGCCGCCCTCCCCGCCGCACAGGGCGTGCTGGACGGCTATCAGACCATGGACGCGCTGGCAGCGCTCAATTTCGGCGCGGTCATCGCGCTGAACCTTCAGGCGGTGGGCATCACGGAGGAAGCTGCCGTCCGGCGCGGCACCATCCGGGCCGGGTTCATCGCGGGTGGGATGCTGCTGGTGGTCTACGCCATGCTGACCCATATCGGCGGCATCTCGGGGGCGGCCTTCCCCGGCAGCGGCACCGGTGCCGCCGTCCTGACGGCACTGGCCGACGGCCTGTTTGGCCGGGTGGGACAGGTGCTTCTGGCCGCCATCTTCGTCATCGCCTGCTTCAACACCTGCGTCGGCCTCATCGCCAGCGTAGGCGAATACTTCCACGAGCTTCTGCCCCGGCTGCCCTACCCCGCCATTGCAGCCTTCTTCGCGCTGATGAGCATGCTGCTGGCGAACATCGGCCTAGCGGGCATCCTGAGCCTTTCCGTCCCGGTGCTGAACGCCATCTACCCCATCGCCATCATCCTCATCGTGGTGGAGTTCCTGCCCGGACGGTTCCAGCGGACATCGGTCTGGCGGCTGAGCATCCTCTTCACAGCCATCCAGAGCATCCCTGCCGCCCTGCCCTTCGGCCCCCTCTCCACCTTGATGAACGCTCTGCCCCTGAGCAGCCTCGGCTTTGGCTGGCTGCTGCCGGCTCTCATCGGCATCGGCGCGGGCCTTCTGATGTAAGAAAAACTGCCGCACGGCTGTGCGGCAGTTTTCCTTGTTTCAAAGCTTACTTTGCAGAGTTGCGGATCGCCGCCATGACCTTGCGCAGGACGGACGGCTCGGTGTAGTAGAAGTTGTCATCCGGCTGCTTGCCGCCCACGGCGGCGGGAGAGGCATCGTAGAGCACCTGCAGGTAAGCAGAGATGTCTTTCTTCATCTCCTGACCGTTGCGGTAAACGATGTTGCACTTGGGCAGGGCCTTCTTGGCGATAGCAGCCTTGGCCACCACGCCGACTTCCTCACAGAGGGCGGCGGTGCCGTCGATGTCCTCGTTGGCCGCCTTGACGCTCTTCTGGTAGTCGGTCAGGAAAGCTGCGATGACATTGGGGTTCTGCTTTGCGTACTCGGTGCGCACCACGGTGACGCCGGTGATGAGCTGGGTGTCACAGACCTTGTTCCATTCCCTGGTCAGGTCGAGGACGACGCGGAGGCCGCTGTCCTTCATCTGAGCAGCGGTGACGTAGGGCTGAGGCAGGACGGCGATGGCATCCTTCCTGGCAGCGGCCATCTGGGCCGTGACCTCGGAAGCCTCGCTGTAGTATTCGATCTTCACGTCCTTGTCGGGGTCGAGGCCGTTCTTCTTGAGCAGATAGCGCAGGACGTACTCGGGCGTCGTGCCTTTGCCGGTGGAGAGGATGGTGCGGCCCCTGAGGTCGGCGAAGCTGTGGACGGTATTGCCCTTCTCCACGACGTAGAGGACGCCCAGCGTGTTGACGGCCATGACCTGGATGCCGCCGTTCGTCTTCTGGTAGAGGGTCGCGGCGAGGTTGGCCGGGATCGCGGCCATGTCGAGTTCGCCCTTGATGAGCTTCGGCACGATCTCATCGGCAGCGCCGTAGAGCTGCAGGTCATAGTCGAGGGAAGCCGTGCCGTCCTTCTCCATGCTCAGCAGGTTGACGAGGCCCATGGTGGTGGGGCCTTTCAGGCCGGCGATGCGCACTTTGGTGCTCGTTTTGGCCGATGCGCCGCAGGCCAGCACACTGACCATCAGCACCAGCGACAGCAGCAGAGATGTCAGTTTTTTCATAGGATTTCGTTCCTCACTTTCATTGGGAGAAATTTTCCCGCAAAAAATTTGCAAAACCATTTGCTTTACGCCCTCAAGTTTACTATAATAAGAGAAAAAATACCGTTGCACACGCAACGGAATCGCAGAAGGGCGGTGAGGGCCCGGGGAAAACCTCACGGAATGGGTATGGAAAATTATCTTCCGCTGTTACAATCCACCTCTCTGTTCGCCGGGCTGGAAGCCGAAGCGCTCCGGGTCCTGCTGGGCGAAGTGGGGGCCGTATTGCGCACCTACAGCCGGGGCGAGACCCTCGTGCTGGCCGGACAGTCGAACCGCCGGGTGGGCGTGGTGCTCTCCGGTGCCATCGAGGCCTATCATTCCGCCGCCAGCGGGGCGCGTCTGCCCATCAGCCAGATGGGGCCGGGCGGTGTGTTCGGCGACGTGCTGGGCGGCTCGAGCCTTTCCAGCCCGGTGACGGTGGTGGCCTCGGCCCCCTGCGAGGTGCTGCTGGTGCCTTACGAGAAGCTTCTGCTGCCCGGGGCCGACCCGGCCCGCCAGCGGGTGCTGCAGAACCTTGTGCGCTCCATCAGCGACAAATACTTCCTGCTCTCCCGCCGGGTAGACCTGCTGCTGCTCAAGAGCCTGCGGGCCAAGGTGTGCGCCTACCTGCTCAGTGAGGCCGAGGTGCATCATAGTCTCACCTTCACCGTCCCCTACTCCCGCATCCAGCTGGCCGACTACCTCAACTGCGACCGCAGCGCCCTCTCCCGGGAGCTGAGCCTGATGCAGCGGGACGGCCTGCTCGAGACCTATAAGAGCAGCTTCAAGCTGCTGGAACCGGACGCGCTGCGGCACATGGTGCTGTAACAGCCTCTCCCTTTGGGAGAGCCTTATATAGAAGGAGAACTTCATCATGTCCAAACCGATTTTATGGATCGTCATTCCCTGCTACAACGAAGAACAGGTGCTGCCCATCACGGCCCCCATGTTCCTGAAAAAGATAAACGACCTCGCCGCAGCGGGCCTTATCAGCGAGAAGAGCCGGGTGCTCTTCGTCAACGACGGCTCCCGCGACGCCACCTGGTCCCTCATCCAGAAGTTCGCCTCTGAGGATGAGCACTTCATCGGCATCTCCCAGAGCCGGAACCGCGGCCACCAGAACGCCGTACTGGCCGGGCTGATGGAGGCGCTCCACAGCGGCGGCTGCGACATCACCATCTCCATCGACTGCGACGGTCAGGACGACATCAACGCCATGGACGAGATGGTCAAAAAATATCTGGACGGCGCCGAGGTAGTCTACGGCGTGCGCAGCCGCCGGGACACCGACACCTTCTTCAAGCGGTTCACCGCCGAGGGCTTCTACCATGTGATGAACGCGCTGGGCGCAGACATCGTCTTCAACCACGCCGACTACCGGCTCATCAGCACCCGGGTGCTGGAGAGCTTCGCCGACTACCGCGAGGTGAACATCTTCCTGCGGGGCATGGTGCCGCTGGTGGGCTACCCCAGCGACACCGTCTACTACGAGCGCCACGAGCGTCTGGCCGGCGAGAGCCACTATCCCCTCAGCAAGATGCTGGCCCTCGCCTTCGACGGCATCACCAGCCTGTCGAACAAGCCCATCCGCCTCATCACCGGCGCAGGCATCGCGGTCAGCCTCATCAGCTTCATCGGCGTCATCTGGGCCATCGTGCAGGCTGTTCTGGGCAGCGCCGTGGCGGGCTGGGCCTCCACCATCTGCATCGTCTGCTTCATGGGCGGCGTCCAGCTGGTGTGTCTGGGCGTCATCGGCGAATACGTCGGCAAGATCTATATGGAGACCAAGGCCCGCCCCCGCTACATCATCAGCGAGCGCACATGGGCTCCCTACGAAAGGAAGTATCACGGATGAGCAAACAGAGCTGGAAAGGCAGCACCCTCCTGAACCCGGAGCCGCCGGTGCTGGTCTCCTGCGGCGGGCTGGATAAGCCCAACCTCATCACCATCGGCTGGACCGGCACCATCTGCACCCAGCCCAGCATGGTATCCATCAGCGTCCGCCCCGAGCGGTACAGCCACCACCTCATCAAAGAGAGCGGCCAGTTTGCCATCAACCTGCCCACCGAGGCACTGGTGAAGTCGGTGGACTGGTGCGGCGTCAGGAGCGGCCGGGACTTCGATAAATTCGCAGCCTGCAAACTCCATTCTGCCCCCGGCTCGGTGCTGACGGACTGCCCCATCCTCGAAGAAAGCCCCGTCAACCTCGAGTGCAGGATCACGCAGGTCATCCCGCTGGGCAGCCACGACCTCTTCCTCGCCGAAGTAGTCGCCTGCGACGTGGACGAGAGCCTGCTGGACGAGAACGGTAAGCTCTGCCTCGACAAGGCCAGGCTCATCGTCTACAGCCACGGCGAATATCTGGCTCTGGGCAAAAAGCTGGGGACCTTCGGCTACAGCGTGCGGAAGAAAAAGCCGACGCGGAAGCCCCGCAGATAATACTATGAAAAATGGGAAGCACAAAAGTGCTTCCCATTTTTTACTTCTCGTCGAGCAGATCACTCAGACATCTGACCGTCCGGCCGTGATAGCCCGTGACCGTCTCGGCATGGAGCAGACTGCTCAGCACACTTTCCTCCACGCACTCGGCCACCGCCCGGAACAGCGGATTGATGGCGTCGTCGTGGACCATACCCATCGGCAGGATGGCCTTTTCGGAGTAGTGCGGCACCCGGTTGGCGGTGGTGAAGGCAATGACGATCTCACCGGAGCCGTTTCCGCAGAAAGAGCCGGTGCGGGACAGGCCCACCAGCGCCCGGTGGCAGAGCCGCCGCAGCTGGCGCTCACTCAAGGGGATGTCCGTCGCCAGCACTGTGATGATGGAGCCCTTGTCCTCGTGGGGCGGGATGTGGGCGTCCAGCAGGCTCTGGATGGGGGTGCCTGCCACTACGAGGTCATCGAAGACAGCGTGGTTGGAGAGCACCAGCGCACCAATGGTGTACTGTTTTCCGTCCAGCTCCACCACACGGGAGGCCGAGCCAATGCCGCCCTTCAGGCCGTGACAGCGCATTCCCCGGCCCGCGCCCACAGCGCCCTCAGCGAAATCGGCGCGGCAGTCGGCCAGCGCGGCCCTCACGTTTTCTTCTGTGACGTGGAGGCCCCGGATGTCGTTGAGGCCGCTGTCGTTGCACTCGCAGACCACCGGGTTGACGCTGCCGGTAGTTTCGCAGATGTCGGGGTTCTTATCCAGCATATACTTCACCAGCGCTGTCTCCACGGTGCCTACGCTGAGGGTATTGGTGAAGAGGATGGGCGTTTCCAGCGTCCCCAGCTCGTCGATCTGGACAAGGCCGGTGGTCTTGCCGAAGCCGTTGATGACATGGCTGGCCGCCATCACTTTATCGTGGAAAATATCGCCCTGATGGGGCAGCAGCGCGGTCACGCCGGTCTGGACCTCGCCGTCCGCCAGTGTGCAGTGGCCCACCGTCACGCCCGGCACATCGCTTATCTTGTCCAGCGGCCCGCAGGGCAGTTTGCCCACCCGGATGCCCCGGCTCTTCCATTTTGCTTCGATTCCCATAAGTATTCTCCTTGCAAAAATGCTCCCTCCCCGCCAGACGGAGAGGGCCGATTTTATTCTTCCTCGTGCTCCACCTTGCTGATCGCGCCCAGGTCGTAGGGCGTATTCTGGTAGACGTAGTAGTTCAGCCAGTTCTCATACAGCAGGTGTGCGTGAGCACGCCAGCGGAAGAGAGGCGGCTGCTCGGGGTCGTCGTTGGGGTAATAGTTCTTCGGCACCGCGATGGGCAGGCCCTTGCCGACATCCCGCTTGTACTCGGCGTCCAGTGTGTACTTGTCGTACTCCGGGTGGCCGGTGACGAAGATCTGCCGTCCATTCTCGGTGCTCATCAGGAAGGGGCCGGCCTCGTCGCTCTCGGCGAGGATGCGCAGAGCCTTGCAGTTCAGCACGTCCTCCCGGCTGATGCCGGTGTGGCGGCTGTGAGGGGCGTAGAACACCTCATCGAAGCCGCGCACCAGCGGGTTCGAGGGACGGGTAACTTTATGCTCGAAGACGCCGAACATCTTCTGGTCGAGAAGCTGCTTGCGGATGCCATAGTGGTAATAAAGTCCCGCCTGTGCGCCCCAGCAGACATGAAGGGTGGAGTAGACGTTCGTCTCACTGAAGTCCATGATCTCGCACAGCTCCGGCCAGTAGTCCACCTCCTCAAAGGGAAGGTTCTCCACCGGCGCGCCGGTGATGACCAGGCCGTCAAAGGTCCGGTCCCGCACCTCGTCAAAGGATTTGTAGAAGGCCAGCATGTGGGCCTGGGAGGTGTTCTTGGACACGTGGCCGCTGGGGGCGATCAACTCCAGCTCGATCTGGATGGGGGTGTTGCCCAACACCCGGGCCAGCTGGGTCTCGGTCTCGATCTTGGTGGGCATCAGGTTCAGCAGCAGGATCTGCAGGGGGCGGATATCCTGGGTGATGGCCCGGGTCTCCGTCATGACAAAGATGTTCTCCGACGTCAGAACGGAGGTGGCGGGCAGCTGGTTGGGGATTTTGATGGGCATCTCACTTCACCTGGTCCAGCGCCTGGGCAATGTCGCCGATCAGATCCTGCTTGCTCTCCAGGCCGCAGCTCATCCGCACCAGGCCCGCGGGAATGCCGGCGGCGGCAAGCTGCTTGTCGGTCATCTGCCGGTGGGTGGAGCTGGCGGGGTTCAGACAGCAGGTCCGGGCGTCCGCCACATGGGTCTCGATGGCGGCCAGCTTCAGATGCTTCATAAAGGTGCCCGCTGCCTCCCGGCCGCCCTTCAGCTCAAAGGACACCACACCGCAGGAGCCGTGGGGCAGGTACTTCTCTGCCAAGGCATGGTACTTGTCCCCTGGCAGGCCGCAGTAGCTGACGGAGGCCACCTTGGGATGTGCCGCCAGGAACTCCGCCACCGCCTGGCCGTTCTCACAGTGGCGGGCCATGCGCACATGGAGGCTCTCCAGCCCCAGGTTCAGATAAAAGGCGTTCTGGGGGGACTGGATGGCGCCGAAGTCCCGCATCAGCTGGGCGGTGCACTTGGTGATGAAGGCGCCCTCCCTGCCGAACTTCTCCGCGTAGGTGATGCCGTGGTAGCTGTCGTCCGGGGTGCAGAGGCCGGGGAACTTGTCCGCGTGGGCCATCCAGTCGAACTTGCCGGAGTCCACGATGGCGCCGCCTACCGCCGC
>ENA-ORVG01001797-ORVG01001797.1-human-gut-metagenome-genome-assembly--contig:-NODE-1797-length-23480-cov-31.690800_pt1 | contig 23480 bp, 19 predicted proteins | sample MGYA00242091_ERZ509233 | MGnify/ENA primary metagenome ERZ509233 (study PRJEB26280, sample SAMEA2338840) | human gut metagenome | biome: human gut; feature: human-associated habitat; material: faeces... | reverse complement strand
GCGAAACGCGTGAAATCCGCAGAACGCACGAAACTCACGAAACAGATAAAACGTACAAAACGCAAGCAAGGCGAAGCAACGAACAGACAGAGACAGACAGACTACAGGTCAGAACGCCAGCGAACGCACGTAGGAACCAACTTGCGGGCGGAACAGCTACCGGGGATTGTTCGTTTGCGATGTTCGCATTCATGGCAGGTTTCTCCATACGATTCGGGCGGTCGGTTCAGGAGGTTGGTTGGCGGAGGCAGGTTCGGTATCAGCGTCGGTCCAGGGCCACCCAGAGCACGCCGTGCGGCGGAATCGTGCCGGTGATGACGCGGTCGGCACCCACGCCTTCAAGACGCACGTCGGCGGGCTCGCCCGGCGCGTCGGCATACAGATCGGCGAGTGTCCAATCGTCATTGCGGGCGTCAAGCCCCACGATGGATTGGAGCTGGATGTTGCGGCCGATCTCGTATGTGTCGCTGCCGGTCCAGAACAGCGCGGCGTAATGGCCGCCGTGATGCGCGGAACGTGTGCCATCGGCCCAATCGGCTGCGTCGGCGGACCAGACGATGAACTCGCCACGGTAGGTGCTCTCATCCCACCATTTGCCAAAAATCCGTTCGCGCACGGTCTCGCGGTTATTGGTGGAGCCGGCAAGCACCTCACGCAACGCGGGATTCTGCAGCAGCGCGATGGCGTCGCTGTTGCTGGTGGGCAGATCGCCGCCGACCATAAGCGGGCTACGCCCCATGCACCATAGGGCCAGCAGTGTCTTCTGCTCGTCCAGCGTAAGGCGGGATTGGCGGTCGTCGCCGCGTTCGGCGCGCAGGCCTATGTGCCCGAACGGCACCATGTCGGCGTCGGCCCAGTGGCCGGTGGTCTGGAACGGCGCCCAGCGGGCCAGGCGGGCGAACTGCTGGTAGATGTCTTCCCAACGGTCCCACAGATCGTCGGAAATACGCCACATTTGGGCGTTCTCGCGCAGGAAGTCGACGTAGCTCGTCGCCACCCAGCCGCCGGGCGAGAGAGACAGGTCAATCGAACGGCCGTATTTGGCTTCGGCTTTGGCGATGGCGCGATGATAGGCGGCGATTTCGTCGGAGTGGAACGGGGTCTGCATGTCGTCGACCTTGAGGAAGTCGAGGCCCCAGGAGGCGAACAGGTCGAGCTGCGCGTCATACCAGGCCTGCGCGCCCGGGTGGGATTGGTTCAGGCCGTAGTTGTCCGGATTCCACTTGCACACGTGGTCGAGGTCGGCCACGTCCTTGGCGGTGTAGTTGGTGCCGTATACGGGCAGGTTCTTGTCCACGGCGATACGCGGGATGCCGCGCATCATGTGCATGCCAAGCTTCAAGCCCAGTTCGTGGACGGCGGCGGCGAGCGGGCCGAATCCCTTGCCGCCGGCAGCACTCGGGAAACGCACCGGGTCAGGCAGCTGACGGCCGTATTCGTCGAGAATCAGCGGCGCGTTGTCGTTGTAACCATGTGCGCGGGCGGTCGGGTCGTACCAGTCGATGTCGATGACCAGCGTATCCCAGCCGGCGTTTTTCAGGTGTTCAGCCATGAACCGCGCGTTGGCCAGCAGCTCGTCTTCGGTGAGGGTCGTGCCATAGGAATCCCAGCTGTTCCAGCCCATCGGCGGACGCCATGCCTGAGGAAGGCTCTGCGGAAGATCCGTCATCGTATCCTGCTTTCGTTGATATTCGCATAAGTTGCCCTACGGCGGTATGCCAGCCGCAAACCAATCGGCATCGCGCACGTACGGATAGGTGAAGAGTGACGCCACTCCCCCGGAGAGTCCCATCCCAACGTACGACGAACTTCATGGCCTCTTGGCACACCGACGTATGTACCGTTACATATTCTTCCACCGGAACGATATCAAGCAAGCGCATGTTACGCTCGGCGCGTCATCGCCTAAGCGCAGCATTTTCAGCGATTCCGGCACACAGCCACCATTTGCCAAAACACGATGTTGTGAATACCGTTACAACCATTGGAAGCATTACGGGCATGATCCAATGCCCATCACAGGCGAAACATGAGGTGACGTTATGCCGAGCGGCAAACCAACATTGCGCGACGTAGCGAAAGCCGCCGGGGTCTCCCCCATGACCGCCTCGAATGCGCTGCACGGCAAGCCGGGTGTTAAGGATTCCACGCGCGCCAAAGTGCTGGCAGTGGCCGAAAAGCTTGATTACCGCATCAATCTGACGGCCAGCATGCTGAAGTCCGGCCGCAGCAACATCATCCACATCATCGTCAACGAATTCGATTCGCCGTTCTACTCCAAACTCGTCGAATCGCTCGTCACCGAAACCACCGAGCGCGGGCTGACGCCGTTCGTGGAGCAAACCCGGTACTCTCCGGATGCCGCCAAACACGCGCTGGCCAACAACCCGTTCTCCGGGCAGTTGTTCGACGGCGAGATTATCCACGCTTCGGGCCTGAATGCCGGTGTGCCGCTTTCCGCGATCAACCACGGCCGACCGCTGGTTCTGATTGACGCCTGCGAGGAAACGCCCACGTTCGATACAGTGAATTTCCCGAACGAGGACGGTGCGCGGGCGGCAGTGCAGCATCTCATCGAATGCGGATGCCACCGCATCGCCATCGTCGGCGACGGGTATTCGCCACGAACCGAACTGGCGCACGTGGAAAGTTCCAGCGGTTTGCGCCTGCGCGGGGCCAGCGGCGCGTTGCTCGATGCCGGGCTGCCGTATGACGAATCGACGAACTTCATTGGTTACGGTAGCGACAGCGGCATCGAAGCCGGTCATGCCATCGCCGAGGCGATGCTCGAGGCTCGTGCGCAATCGGCTGATGACACTGCTGAGTCCCGTTCCCCGGGCACCACGCGGGCAACGGGAAGCACCCCGGCCATCGATGGCATCTTCTGCATTAACGACTATGCCGCATTCGGAGTAATCCGAGGCCTTGCCGACTACGGCATCCGCGTGCCCGACGATGTGAGAGTCATCGGCTTCGACGGCGCCACGGCCGGCTCGTACACCACACCGACGCTGAGCACCGTCCAAGTGGATCTCGATCAGCTCGCCCAATTCGCGCTTGATATGATCACCCGCCGCGTGGAGCAGCGCGACCAGGGCGACGGCAGGTCCGACGAATCCGCTGGCATGCCGGCCACGCGCGCCACCATTGGATACACACTGGTTCCGCGCGAGTCCACTGTCGGTTCGGCAAACAGGTAACGCTGAAACGCCGAAATAGGGCGGCGATTCCCGACTGCCGCGCCCACTGCCCAAGTGCCGTGCGGCGTGACGTGCGAGGTTTCGGCATGCGTCAAACCGTTCCCAGCGCTCCCACGTGGTAGTGGCGCCCATGCGCACTTTTCCTAGGGTTAGGACCATGACCTTCCCTAATCACACGGTGTTGTAGAGGCGGGCGGGGAAAGCGTCGCGGTATTGGCCGGGGGTCAGGCCAGTGCGGCGCTTGAAGACGCGCATGAAGTACTTGGGATCGGCGTAGCCCACTTCTCGCGCAATATCCGCCACGCTGGAAGCGGTAGAACTCAGCAGTTCGCGCGCACGGTCGATGCGATATTCGATGATCTGCTCGGCCACACCCACGCCGAACACGCGCCGGTACATCGCGGTCAGATAGCTGGGTGAATAGTGGAAGCGCGCGGCCACTTTGGCCACGGTGATGTCGTCGAAGGCATTGGCCATAATCCACGAGCGGATGGCCAGCATCGGCGCCAGGCCGGACGAATCGCCAGCGGCACCGGCCGAATCGACATGCATGGCCCATTCCTGTTGCTGCCGGACGCGGTCGGCACTGGTGATGGGCTTGCCGTCGCCCCGGTAGCCGGCAAGCGTACGATGGGCGGCAAAGTCCGCCTTCAGCCGCTCCTGCGCGCTGACCTCCAGCAGCAGGCCGGTGGCGAAGTAATCGCAGTAAGCGTTGGAATACGGGCCGAATCGCGCATAGATGTCGATGAGCTGCCCACACATCACCGCCAGCCGGTCGGGGTCGGGCAGGGTGCGTTCATCGGGCAGCAACAGGCAATGGTCGTCCTGCGGCAGACCCGCGTCATCGGGGAGCATGCGCGCATCCGGCAATTTGAAATGCATCCAGTAGAAGTCCACGTCAGACGTGATGATGTCGGCGCCCGCATGCTCCACATTCGGCGGCAAGAGTGCGATTTGGCCGGCCTCGATATGCAGGGTCTGCTCCCCCACCCGCATCGGCAGGACGCCCCGACGCACGAACATCAGCTCGAAGGTGTCGATGGTGCGCCGCAGATGGCGCCAGCCCGGTCCGGACACAAACTGCCCGACCGAGTAAAAGTCCACCGGCCCTTCGAGCCGACATGTCGTGATGCCCATGGCTACCAGAGTAGCCGAGAGCAAATATCAGCCGCGCAGCCAGACGGTCATTTCGTTTTCGCCGCGGTTGGCCCAGGCGAAGTACGGGATGAGCGTGGCGGTGGCGGGCTCGCGCTTGACCGGCGCGTACACGGCGTAGAGCGGCGCGAACGCCGGAACCTCGGCCGCGCCCTCACCCGCGGCGGCCACAGCAGCCGGCAACGGCTCGCGCCAAGCCGGCACCTCAAGCTTCACCATGCGGCGGGTCACGTCTTCCACCTCGCCCTGGCCCTTGTCGTCGATGCCCTTGGCGCCGGCGTGGAAGTCGAACTCCTCGACCTTGGCCGCGCTCGGGTCGGCCAGCAGTGCCTCCACATCCGCGTGCAGCAGGTGCAGGTTGGCGCCGTTGTCTTTTTCCTCGGCGCAGAAGGTGATCGGGCCGCGCACGAACGCCACCTTGCCGGCGTCCTCGCGCACCAGCGGGTTGGCGGCCAGCATACGCACCGGCATCGGGAAGTCGAACGTCACGGTGTCGCCGTCGCGCCACTCACCGGTCAGATACAGGTAGCCGTCGCGAATTTCGCGGGTCACGCGGGAACTATCGGCCCCAGACTCAGACTCGCCCGTGGCCGTAATCGCGGCGGCAGCAGCGGACTCATCGCCCACCCAACCGGGCAGACGGAAGGCCAGCGTAAAGCGAGCAGGAGCCTGAGCCGAGGTGCCAGCAGCATCACCGCCCAAGCGCACGACCGCCTTGCCATCGCCTTGCCACGGCAGGTTCGCCGTAACATCCAGCTCCACAGCCGTACCATTCAACTCAGCTTTGGCCACGCCGCCCATATACAAGTGCGTGAACAGCGTACCGCCATCCTCGGCAACCGTGTAGGCATATTCCTGCACCGACTCAACGATGCGGGCGATGTTCGGCGGGCAGCATGCGCAGCCGAACCACTTCTGACGCACCGGCTTGACGTGGCGCAGGCGGCTGTCTTTATGGCAGGCATACGGATTGACTTCCAGCGGGTTCACGTAGAAGAAGCTCTTGCCGTCCAGCGCCATGCCGGCCAGCGTGGTGTTGTACAGCGCCGACTCCATAACGTCCGCGTACTCGGCCTTTGGCGCGAGCTCGAGCATGCGACGGGCGAAGAACGCCAGCGAAATCGCGGCGCAGGTCTCGGAGTAGGCGGAGTCGTTGGGCAGGTCGTAGTTGTAGGAGAATGCCTCGCCGTCCACCGTGCCGCCGATGCCGCCGGTAACGTACAGTTTCTTATCGACGATATTGCGCCAGAGCCGCTCGGCCGCATCGGCGAGGTCCTGGTCGTCGGTCAGTCGGGCCACGTCCGCCAGACCGGAGTAGAAGTAGCCGGCGCGCACGGCATGGCCTACGGCTTCGTCTTGTTCGGTGGCCGGCTTGTTCGCCTGGTGGTAGGCGTACCGGTTGGGGTCCGTGTTGGGTTTGTAGTTGGCGTCGGCGTCGCGCTTTGCGTTCTCGTCTGCCTGAATATCGAAGATGTACGGCTGCCGGCCTCGCTCGGTCACGAAATATTCGGCCAGATCAAGGTACCGCTGTTCGCCAGTGACCTCGTACAGCCTCACCAAAGCCATCTCGGCAATCTCGTGACCGGGGTAACCACGCAGCTGGCCCGGCTTGCGACCGAAGCGCTCGTCTACGTAATCGGCGAAACGGCAGGCGGCCTTGAGCAACTTGTCTTTGCCGGTGCCCTGGTAGTAGGCCACCGCACCTTCAACGAGGTGGCCGAGGCAGTACAGTTCGTGATGGTCACGCAGATTGGTGAACGCGCGATCCATGTCGTTCAGAATGTAGCAGGTGTCCAGATAGCCGTTGTCGAGTTGGGCGGCACACACGACGTCGATGGCTTGGTCGGCGGTCTGTTCCAGTGCGGGGTCCGGGTAATGGGCGAGGGAATAGCCGACTGCCTCCACCCACTTGGAGAAGTCGGTGTCTTGGAACACGAAGCCGTAGAACTTGTCTGGGTCGGGATTGGCCGGGTCTTCGGGGAGCGCCTCAAATCCGCGGAACGTGTACTTCGGCGGCACGAACGCCTTGCCCTGGGTATCCTTACGCTTGTTTTGCGCGGCAGCGGCCTTGAAGTTGTGCATGCAGTAGCTGGGGGCCGCGCCGGGGACGTTATCGTTCAGGGCGTTCCACTGATAGGGAATCACAGCCGTGCGCACGAGTTCCTGCTCGGTGCGCCAGAACGAATCGGTGACGGTGACGTTTTTCAGGGCCAGCGGCTTGCTATGCAGCGAAGTCATGACGTACTCCTTTGGACTATGCGACATTCGTCAACAATATGTATCGGTACATATGATACGTGCGCCCGCGCGAGCAGCAAGGTGGACAAATCGTTGGCGGGGTGGAATCGCCGGCGCATATCCGCCCGTACGATTTCGCCCGGTGAATCGCCCGACGAATACACGGCGACTTATACTACCGACGGACCACAAACGTCGCCTACATGAATGGAAGATCAATCATCATGACAGCAAACGCCAGCGCACGGGCCATCAAACCCGAACTTCTGCGTACGTACACCGAAGACTTCAACAAAGACCGCGCCAACCTGATCGCGGCGGACGCGGCGGTTTCGGCCGGCGTGCTCAAGGCGGCCACCGACTATCGCGGCGTACGTGCGCTGCCGCGCGACTTCTCCATCGAACTCAAGCAGGGTTCGATCACCAATCAGGAGCGTTCCGGCCGTTGCTGGATGTTCGCCTCCCTGAACACGCTGCGTTACGAACTCATGCATCGCTGGAATCTTGAGGATTTCGAGTTCTCCGAGACCTACCTGTTCTTCTGGGACGCGATGGAGAAGTCGAACACTTATCTGGAGAACGTGCTGCGCACGCTCGACGAGGCGACCGATTCGCGTCTGTTCGAGGCCATCAATGAGTCGCCTGCAGACGATGGTGGCTGGTGGCAGATGTTCGCCGCACTGGTGAACAAGTACGGCCTAGTGCCCAAGAGCGCCTATCCGGAGTCCGAGAACTCCCGCAATTCCGACGATTTCAAGCAGTACCTCAACTCCAAGCTGCGCGAGTTCGCGGCCGAGCTGCGCCGCCGTTCGGCTGCCGGGGCGTCTGAGGACGAGCTGCGCGCGTTGAAGGACGAGTACATGGGCACCGTGTACCGCATCTGCGCCGTGGCGCTCGGCGAACCGCCGGAGAAGTTCGACTTCTTCGCGCGCCCCAAGGATGATGATGAGGATAAGAAGGGCGAGGCTCGCAAGTGCAAGGCCGAGGCCGACGCAGACGGCAAGGCCGAATCCTGCAAGTGCGGCGAATCCTGCAAGTGCGAGGGCAAATCCGACGCCAAGGCCTGCAAGTGCGATAAGGACAAGTCCGACAAGCCGAAAACCGGCAAGGACGAGCGCCCGCAGATTCGCGAGATCGGCATCACCCCGCTTGAGTTCTACAAGAAGTACGTGCCGGTGGACGTCAACGATTTCGTGACGCTGGCCAACGCCCCGCTCAAGAACCGCCCGTTCAACCAGCGCTACCGCATCCGCTTCAGCGCGAACGTGGCCGAGGCTGGCGATATGGAATTCGTCAACGTGCCGCTGGACGTGTTCAAGAAGGCCGCGCTTGACCAGCTCACCGCCGGCCACCCGATCTGGTTCGCCTGCGACTGCACGCAGTTCGCCCTGCGCAAGGACGGTTTCTTCGACCAGTCCGTGGTGCGCGTCGACCAGCTGTTCGGCACCGAATTCACCGGCGACAAGGCCCACGGCCTCGAATACGGCGACAGCCCGAGCAACCACGCTATGACCTTCACCGGCGTGAACCTCGACGAGGACGGCAAGCCGAACCGCTGGAAGGTGGAGAACAGCTGGGGCAAGGACGCCGGCAAGGACGGCTACTACGTCATGTCCGACGCCTGGTTCGACCGCTACGTTACCGAGCTCATCATCCGCAAGGAATACCTCGACGACGCCACCCGCGCCCTGCTCACCACCGAACCAGTCGAGCTCGATCCCTGGCAGCCCCTCACCCGTCGCTGCCGCTGACATATTCCGCCCATTGGCCGCGGCTGAAGTGCTCCTATGTTTTGCCGACTTCTCACAGAGTGAGCAAAACATAGGAGCACTTTAGTTATCCACAGAGTTATCCACATCCTCAGCAAGCTAGAACCACATACCCCGTTTTTCATGGCGAACAAGCGACCGCTACGCTACGGTGGCGTTATGAACAGCGGATTTCCCACCCCGCCACCCGGCGTATTCGACGATGAACCACCCGGCTGGACCAACAATGCCGCGGCACCGAGTGCTGCGTCCACGCACGCCGTCAAGCCCGAGCCATACTCACCACCGCGTATGGCAACCCCCACTGCGCCCGCTATGAGCGAAACCCTCACCCAACGTAAGCGGGAAATGCTTAAACGATGCACGGACGCCGCGCAACAGCTCGGAAAGCCGGTGCTCTTCGGCATGACCACATCGCTGATACTGCAATCCGTGCCGCTTCCCAAGGATTGCGATCTCAATGCCACCGAGCTCCATACCGTCTCTGACTCGCATCGCACCCGGATACGCGCCGTCGTTCCGCCAACAACACCGCACATCTGGAAACCGCTAAGCGCCGCGCACAATGCACGTATCAACAAGCATGTGCACGCGCTGAATCTGGTACATACTTGGGCGCAGCTCGCCGCTCACATGTCATTGGAATCATTGGTCATACTTGGCGACGCAACCCTTACGGCAATAGCGCGCAAGCCGAGCCTATCGGGCGGCCGCACCGCCGACGAAATTTATCAGGACTTTGTGCGGCAGGTCAGCGAACTTCCGAAATTCAACGCGAAAGCCACATGCATGATCGCACTTGAATTTATTGCACCGCGCGTGGATTCTCCGATGGAATCAGAGACCCGTATCACAACCACGCAATACGGGCTTCCACGAGCCGTGACAAATTACACAGTGCCCGGCGCGACGTTCAGCAATGGTGAGCCGATAACACTCGATCTCGCTTGGCCCGAATTCCGCGTCGCCATCGAATATGACGGCGATCATCATCGCACAGACAAGGCCCAGTGGCGGCGAGACAACGACAAGCGCGAACTGTTACGGCATCATCATTGGATCGTCCTCATCGCCACCGCCGCGAATATGGCTGATGAACCGTCTCAAGCCGAACTCGCCTACCGAGCCGGGCGACAGCTGGCGTTGCGAGGCGCCATATTCGATTTCACCTTGACAGCGACGCCGCTCAATGAACTTGCCCGGCGGAAACGACGGAAATCCACCGGGGCGCACTGAGCTGACATCGATACGATTGCGCGCGCTTGCTGCAACGCATATGCCATTCATCGCACCCCATTTGGTCGCGTGGCCCCGACCGCATGGCACTGTTGTGTGTCACACGCCATGTTACGTCCGGCGAATCCGCACATCATCTGCGTTGCGTACTGCCATATTATGCGGTTCGCGATATACGTCACGGTGTCCGATGTCCTGGTAACGACGTCAATCGATTTATGTGTGTACCGGGCCAGATTTTGTTGTCCCGGTTCTCCATTTCGCCTCTTTTTGAGCAACCGGGACAGAAGCACCCTCGAAAAATCGCCAATTCGGCCCTACCGCACAATATCCGCCATCACACATCGGCGGAATTCCGGGCTTCTGGATTTGCATACATTGAGCGCTCACGGGATGGTCTGTCCCGGTTCCCAAAAAGAGGCCAAAATCACGAACCGGGACAACGAAATCTGGCCCGGTTCGCACGTCAATCGGTTGCCGTCACCACCGGGACACCGACTGCGCATAGATAAGATGCTTCAATGCTTAACAGGCATGCGACCATACCGCGATAGCAACGTTTCGCTGGAAGTAGAGGAATCAAGCAGCACCCCCCAAACCGGAAGCATGGAGGGAATCCTGCAATGCTCCGAATCACCGCGCCCCGTGCTTGGTGTGGCGGATCACGGCTTCGAGCGGCGTGGATGTAGCTGGACAGCAGCGTAACTTGCGTTGCATGATGCGGCCCAAAACGAAGAAACCCGGCGGAGGGGGCCGCCGGGTGAGAGAGAAGAGAGAAGAAGGGTTCAGTTATGGGGTTCGGAAGAACCTCGCCACCGGTATGAACTTCATTCCGTTGACATCTTCTATATAACCGTCTCTTTCTTGGGGATTCGATGTGCTTGTCTGAGAAAAGTCTTGGCAAACTGTGACGGGTTTGTAACGCCGCCCGACAACCGGCCTCGCATTGTCGGGGCTAGGCCGCACATACGGCAACGGGCCACCCCGCAACACTTCATGTGCGAGGTGGCCCGTCAGCTACGAGCTAGCAATGCCGAATCACTCGGCGGCGAGCTTGGCCTTCTCGGCGGCCAGACGTTCGGCTTCGGCGGCACGGCGAGCAGCCAACGCTTCATCGAAGCGAGCCAGCTCCTCTTCCACGGCCTCGGTCGGAATCTTGGCGAAGATCGGTGCGGGCTTAGGCACCATGGCGCCGACCTCGATTGCCTCGCTCTTCCACGGGTGCACGTTCACACCGAGCTCGTAATCGCCGGTGATGATCGGGTACGTGAAGCCGGGCTTGTCGAGATCCTCGACTTCCTTGAGCTCAGGCAGCGGCGAGAAGGTGCCGGTGCCGCCGAGCGCCTCCCACACCTTCTGTGCGGAGTGCGGCAGGAACGGCGCGAGCAGGTGGTTCGCGTCAGACACGGCCTGAGCGGCCACGTGCAGCACGGTGCCGAGACGAGCCTGGTCGTCCTTAATCTTCCACGGTTCGGTGGCGGAAATGTACTTGTTGATGTCGCCGACCACACGCATCGCCTCGGACAGGGCGTGCTTCTGGTGGTGGGTTTCGATGGAGGAGCCGACCACGTCGAACGCGGCGGAAGCCTCTTCCAGAAGGCCACGGTCTTCGTTGGTCATCGAATCCTCGTCCAGCGGCGGAATCTCGCCGAAGTTCTTGTTGATGAGGTTGGCCACGCGGTTCACCAGGTTGCCCCACGAGGAGGCGAGCTCCTCGTTGTTGTGGCGCACGAACTCGGCCCACGTGAAGTCGGAATCCGAGGATTCGGGGCCGGCCACGGAAATGTAGTAGCGCACGGCATCCACGGGGTAGCGGGCGAGGATGTCCTTGACGTAGATCACGATGCCGCGGGAGGAGCTGAACTTCTTGCCTTCCATGGTCATGAACTCGCTGGCCACCACCTGCTCAGGCAGGTTGAGCGGACCCATCGGGCCGGTTTCGCCGCCCTTGGAGCCCTTGCCGTTGTACGCCAGCATTTCGGACGGCCAGATCTGGGAGTGGAAGGTGATGTTGTCCTTTCCCATGAAGTAGTAGGCCGGGCAGCTCGGGTCGTTCCACCATTCGCGCCACTTCTCCGGGTCGCCCTGACGGCGGGCCCATTCGATGGAAGCCGACAGGTAGCCGATCACGGCGTCGAACCACACGTACAGCTTCTTGTTCGGGTTGTCAATCCAGTCCTTCACCGGCACCGGGATACCCCAGTCGATGTCACGGGTGATGGCGCGCGGCTTAACTTCCTTGAACAGGCCGAGCGAGAAGTTGATGACGTTGGTACGCCAGCCCTTGCGGGTCTCCAGCCACGCCTTGTTGGCTTCGGCGAGCGCCGGCAGGTCGAGGAAGTAGTGCTCGGTCTGCTCGAAGCGCGGGGTTTCGCCGTTAATCTTGGAGACGGGGTTGATGAGCTCGTCCGGGTCGAGCTCGTTGCCGCAGGCGTCGCACTGGTCGCCACGCGCACCTTCGGCATGGCAAATCGGGCACTCGCCCTCGATGTAGCGGTCGGGCAGGGTACGGCCGGTGGACGGGCTAATCGCCACCTGCTGGGTGCCCTTGTAGATGTAGCCGTTCTCCAAGCACTGCTTGAACATCTCCTGCACCACGTGCTCGTGGTTACCGGTGGTGGTGCGGGTGAACAGGTCGTAGCTCAGGCCGAGGTCGCACAGATCCTTGGCGATCACGCGGTTGTAACGGTTGGCCAGTTCCTGGGCAGTGAGACCTTCCTTCTCCGCCTCGACGAGAATCGGGGTGCCGTGCTCGTCGGTGCCGGACACCATGAGCACATCATTGCCCTTCATGCGCTCGTAGCGCGCGTAGACGTCGGAGGGCACACCAAATCCCGCGACGTGGCCGATATGACGGGGGCCGTTTGCATACGGCCAAGCAACATTCACCAAAACATGACTCATAAGGCTTGATTATCCGGCGCGGCGGGGACACGCCCGGATAGCTGCCGCGCCGCCATCCTCATCCCACTCACCTATCCACCCGCAACTTCCCCACATACTTATCTGTACACCTCTTGCGCGCTTATCCACATACGCATTCGCACACGTATCCGCGCACCCATCCGTACGCACGCCCACGCACATCCGCACACACTTCCGCCTGCCAATATCCACCGAGTTATCCACATCATTTGCGTACCTAGTAAAGTTATGCACTTATCCACCGTTTTCGCCTATCCGGTGGCGCGCAAGCCGCATTTCTGCATATTGTTCGGTCATGGATATCACAGCAGGTCCGATGACGGACATCACAACAGTCGCCTCGCCGGCAACCGCGCAACCTGCGGTGCCGCCGATACTGTTTACCAAGGATCTGCCGGGACCGCTCAGCCTTAACCGTCTGGCCGCCTTCGGCACGTTACATAAGCTCGACGATTCCGCCGGCTACTGGATCGAGCATTCGGGCACACTGTATGGTCGCGCGAAAATCGTCGCGGAGGTCGCCCCGTTTGGCACTGTGGTGTGTTCGATGACCGCCGCTTGGGTATGGCTGGGAGGCCCCGACTTTCCGAGTACCATAGACGTGATTTCCACATCGCACTTCCGCTCGGCATCCGTCAGCCGCCGTATCCGCGTATTCAAAAGATTGACGTTGCCGGAGCAAATCATCAAGCTCGGCGGGCTGCCTGTCACCACGCCAGCCCGTACGGCTTGCGACCTGGTGATGAGTCCTGAAGACATCCCCGATCCTTCCACCGTCAACGCACTGGTGTGTCAGCTGATGTCCACGTACCAGTTTCGGCCAAACGACTGTCTGCAAATCGTCAAGGAGCATCGGCATCACAAGTACGCCGGACGCGCACGCATGTTTTTTGAATCGGTGCAGCAGGAGATGGACGAACCGGCTTTGGAGCAATGCGCATGACGAGGGGGTTCATTGTCAGAGGCCATCGCAGAGGCCGCCATGCCGCTCACCGTTTACGGCATTTGCGGCAGGCGCAACGGTTGCCTCGCCACGCGGCGGCGGCACACTCATCCGAATCCGCATCGCGCGCAATCTCGGATATGACCGCGCCGCCTGAACCGCCCATCAGACTTACGCCCGCGGTGGCATGTTCGCCCGATACGGATGTTGCCGTGCTCTGGCACATCGCATATCACGTGCCCGAACTGCGTAAATGGCTGGTTGCCAATCCCAAAGCCGACGCACCTTTGCTGGAATTGGTCTCGCAGCGTGGTGGGCCCGGGGTCCGGCAGGCGTTGGAAATATTGTTCGAGTCGATGGAAACGTAACGGGGAGATAATCGCCGGCTGCTGCGCTATCCCTTGATTTTCAGCACAGCCGCATACACCTGCTTGCGATTGGCCAACGATCCATCAGCCAGTGGATGCTCCTGCACCACTTGCGCGATGGCGTCCTTGATACGCAGGCCGTCCTCCAAAGCACGGTCGATGGAGAGCACGGCCATGTCATCCACGCTCAACGTGCTGGGCGCGGCCGCTTCGGCCTCCTCGTTGGACGCGCCGCCGATGACCAGCACCATCTCGCCACGGGGCGGATCATCAATCACACTTTGGCGAATCTCGTCAATCGGGCCGCGACGAATCTGCTCATAATCCTTGGTGAGTTCGCGGCACAGGGCCATCGGGCGATTCGGGCCGAACGCGTCCAGCAGATCGTCCATCGAATCGGCAATGCGATGAGGCGTCTCGTAGAACACGATGGTGCGGCGTTCGGGCAACAGCGTGCGCAGATACTGCACGCGCTCGGAATGCTTTCGCGGTAGGAAGCCTTCGTAGCAGAAGCGGTCGGTGGGCAGGCCGGAGAGGGCGAGCGCGTCGAGCACAGCGGAGGGGCCGGGCGCGCAGGTGACGGGCAGACCGCGTTCAATGGCACGGCGCACGATGGCCAAGCCGGGGTCGTTGATGGTGGGCATGCCGGCGTCGGATACGACGAGCACGGTGGCGCCGGTTTCGACCTGGTCGAGCAGGCCGTCGGCCTTGTCGCGCTCGTTGTGGTCGTGATAGGCGATGACGCGACCGTTCACATAGACGCCGAGGCGACGGGCGAGATCGTAGAGGCGGCGCGTGTCTTCGGCGGCCACGATATCGGCCCGTTCCAAGAGGGCCACCAGACGGGCTGAAGCGTCGCCGACATTGCCGATCGGGGTGGCGGCGAGCACCACGGTGCCGGCGGGGATGGTCACGGCCGATTCGCGGGATTGGGCGACGGCGGATTCGCCGGCATGAACTTCATCATTGCGTTCAGGCACTTGCGTCACGCTACCGTCAGCGTCATACTGCTCATTCAACTCATCTGCGCTTGTCATACTCCCAGTATTGCCCATGCCACAGAGCAATCCACGACAATCCATGGCGAAATCGAGGCATTCTCCCTTTGCAGGGGCTGATTTCACATGTTCCGGAGGTCTACTTCCGTTTCAAGGGGCTCCTCATCCGGTGAAGCACCGATACAAACGGCTTTGACGCAACGCTATTCCGCCATTTTGGCGGCGTATCTACTTGACCATCAGCCCCTCGAAACGCAAGTAGACCTCCGGCAAACCCCAAATCAGCCCCTTGAAACGCGAGATGGCAGAATTTCAACGAAAACAAATGAAAAGACCCTCTGCGGTGGAATGAATGCAGAGGGTCTCGTGGAGCTGACGGTAGTCGAAATAAAGACTGATATTTCACCATTATTTTACACTTTTACTATCTGTGTACTTAAATGTGTACTCAATTTACAGCCCGTTGAAAATATGTGACGCCCAACTGTATACTTATAGAACAAATGTTCGAACGAAAGGATTTGATTGAATAAAGAACATCAACTGCTTGAGGTGGTCCAATTTTCCGCGTTGAGCTGTCTGTCCGTCGGATTAATCGCTTGCACGTCAGATGCAACCGCCTTTGATCTCGCATTCATAAAAGCATTTCGCGAATGCAGCCTGACCGAAGATTACCCCCTCAGCAAATTGACATTGACACCTAGCAAACCCGGGGAGCGCTCCCCTAGCAACGTGATTGAGCGCGCCGCCAATGGCCGTGCTTACACTTATGCACGGCCATCCTGGGGATACACAAGGGTCAAGAACGGCCGCATTTGGCTTACACCCACTGAATTCCATGATGATGATTGGCTGAAGAGCTATATGCAATCCAACGATAGCCGGCTTTGGGTGGAAGAATGGATCTCCTCTGGCTCCAACGGAAACGAGTTAGAAACCTTTTACCGATGGCAAAGCTTCGGGACCTGCTTCAGCAACTACCTTGACGAGGAAGATCGAATAAGGCGAAGCTGACTCCGCTACTAAACTTCGTACATGGATAAGGGCGCTCACAGAATCACTAGTGGAATCTGTTCGCAGCGCCCGACTATCCTAATGACTATGACAAAGACCATCGCGGAAATTCGCAACGAGGCTGCGGCGTCGCTTTCGCCGGAGCGGCAGCAGCAGTGGGAACAGTTTTTGACTCCCATGCCCGTTGCCGAGCAAGCAATGAGTCTGTTTACTTCGACTGATAAGCCGGTGCGGATTCTTGATCTTGGTTCCGGCTCAGGCATTCTGAGCGCGGTAACGGCCAAGCAGTCCGCACGTGGCAGCAGCGTTGTCGCCATCGAACAGGATGCCGATCTTGCTCGGGCTTCTGAGGCGTCGTTACGTCAGGTTTGTGACAACGTTGAGGTCATCAACAAGTCAGTCTTTGACGTGCTGCTGGATGCCCAGTTTGATCGCGTGATTCTTAACCCGCCGTATAAGAAGATCAGCCCGACCGTGATCGCCACAAGCAGCGGCGGCGTGAAAGTCACGAACCTGTACACGGCGTTTCTGGCGACGGCCATTCAAGCATTGGATGAGGGCGGCGAATGCGTTGCCATCATCCCGCGCTCGTGGATGAACGGCGACTATTTCAAGGACTTCCGCAAGTGGATGCTCAACGAGTGCAGTCTTGACGCGCTGGCCGTGTACGGGTCGCGGCAGGAACATTTCAAAGACATGAACATTCTGCAGGAAATCATGCTGGTGAAGGTGTCCAAGCGTTCGCAAGTCAAAAAGGTCACAGTGTATGCTGATGCCTCGCCGGTTGAGCCGCTGGAACAGCAGCCGCATGAATCGGTGGCGCTTAAGGCGCTGCTGATGGGGCGTGACCGTATCGTGCGTATTCAGCAGCAGGACCCACGTTTGTCGGGCTTTAAGACGATGGCCGATCAGGGGTTGTGGGTGTCCACTGGCAAGCTGGTGTGGTTCCGCAATCGTGACGTGCTGTCAAACGTCGAGAAGCCGGACGGACACCCGTTGTACTGGTCTGACAACCAGAACGGTATGGTGACGGTGCACCCGGTCAAGTGCGACCGTGAACAATGGGTGATCGATAAGGCCGACACACGTAATGTTGTGCTCCCGGCTGGCAGTTACTGCTTGGTGAACCGTTTCTCTGCTAAAGAGCAGCATCACCGTATCTACGCGTCGTACCTGCATAGTGGTGTGGAATTTGTAGCCGACAACAAACTGAACTATGTTCATCAAGGAACATCGCGGCAAACGATACCTTTGGACGATAAAGCTGCACGTGGTCTAACGCTGTGGTTGTCGTCTTCGATCGTTGATGAATGGTACCGGCAGGTGTCCGGCAGTACGCAGGTCAACGCGACCGATTTGCGACAGATGCCATGCCCGTCCAAAACCCAGCTGAGCGCGTTGGCTGATAGTCTGCCTGTGAGCAACGACGTGAGCCAGAGCCGCATTGATGAGACTATTGGAAGGCTATTTTCATGGGTGCAAGCAAGCTGATTGATGAAGCGCTTGAAGCGCTGCGTGATTTCGAGGTCGGCAAAGATCAATTGAACGAGCGCAGCGCCATGATCTTGTTGGCTTTGCTGCAGCTCAAAGATGGCGATTCATGGGAACAGGCCACGAACCCGATGCTGGGCACCCGCGCCATCATGGACTGGATTCGTGACCAGTTTGACGTGCCTTATAAGCCAAACACACGTGAGACGATTCGTCGATTTTCGTTACATCAATTTATCATTGCTGGATTTGTCGAAGAAAATGCAGATAAGCCAGACCGCGCAACCAATTCCCCGAAATGGAATTATCGCGTTACAAATGAAGCTCTTAAAGTATTCCAAAATCGCGGAAAATCCGTTTTTGAACCCTTATTGGAAAAGTTCTTGCGCAAGCATCCCTCTTATGCCTCTTTGAGCGAAGAACGTAGGAATATGCCCAAAACTCCGGTCACATTGCCATCAGGCGTAGCTCTTAATTTATCGCCCAGTGGTCAATCTGTGCTTATTAAAGCAATGGTCGAAGAAATGCTGCCACGGTTTGCACCAGGCTGTCAGGTTGCTTATATCGATGACACCGACCATAAGCACGGCACGATAGATGCCGAGCTTATGAACAAACTTGGCATTAGTCTTAAAGCCCGTGAGAAGGCTCCCGACGTGATTGCATGGGACGCAAGGCGCGGCTGGCTGTTCCTCATGGAAGCAGCCAGCACCCACGGCCCGGTTGATGTAACTCGCAAAGTTGAATTGCATGACCTATTTACTGATCAGTGGGACAAAGTCGTGCTTGTCTCCTGCTTCCCAGACCGTAAAACCATGCAGAAGTATCTTGCCCTGCTCGCGTGGGAAACGGAAGCATGGTGTGCCGATACTCCCGACCACATGATGCACTTCAACGGCTCCCGCTTCATGGGGCCATACGATAGTTGATGTGTGAGGTACAAGTTCTATTGGAATTTCTATTTCAATAAGTTTAAGAGTTGTCTGAGCGTTCCGGTTCTAGTAAAAGTGACTTATCCCATTTATTTTCAATAATCATTAAATTGATTGTTTCTTCATCGACTCCTATATTCCATAGGTACTGCACTTGTTTTTCTTGAAGTTCTATCTCTAGATAATGTGCTGTTTGTTTTGAAAAATCGTCTTCTCGTTTTGAGAATATTGCTATTGCTTGTTGCAAATCTTCACAGTCGATTTCAAAAGCTTTTTCTTCTTCGTTTTCACGTTGCTTTTCTTTATTGTCTTTTATGAACCAAGGCTCGGTTTCAAGATCATCGCCCAAAATAAAGTCTATATCAACTCCGGCGGTGGCGAGGATCTCTTTGGCTTCCGCGTAATATGCGTAGGTTTTGGGGCTTGCAGTAAGCCCGTCTGCTGATAAAGACATTATTTCTGAATAGAGATGAGGCCAGAATCTTGCGTTAATGAAGTTATTGCGCGTTAGGTCTTCTTTGATTTTTTCTTGAGATAATTTGGCGAGTTTTTTACAATGTCGGACAAATTTACGAGCTTGTTTTTCGGCTTTTCTAACTTCATTAAATCCTCTGAATTCTTGTGTTGCAGTTCCTTCGTATTGTGCTATTTCAAAAATAGTTTTTGAAGAATCAAACGGTGAGGTGGCATGTGGGGTGTCGTAGTCCATGATTAACGCTAAAAGGGGGACTTCTAAAACTTCCGCGATTTGATAGAGCTCTACCGCAGTGGGTTCGGTGTGATGGCTCCCTTGAGATTCAAGATTTTTGAATGTTTCCTTCTTTAATAAGCGTGGCGATGCCGCTTCGCCAAACCGTTCTTTTATCACTTGTAAAATGCTGGTCCCTCTTTTTGGGTTTTCGGTAATTGTCCAGCCTCTTTCTTTGCGATATTTATGAATCAATGCCCCGGTAGGGTAATAGTAGGTTGTTTTCGTCAAATCATTCATGGTGCAAATTTTACACCATAAAAAAGAAGCGAAGCGTTGAGATGAGCCGCATTATGTCTGTCAGCGGCGCTTGAGATACGAGTTGCTTAGCTAAGGAGGTTGCCCATGAGGCTTCCCTACATGCGTGGTTTGTTGGAAATACAGACCACACGAGATTTAACGCCGGATATGGAACCGGCTACGGATCGGGAAGGAGTGGTTCGTATGGACGAACACAACAACCCGCTACATCGCGCTAAGGTCATCGCCAACGAACCGGGTAATGATTTCGACGTGACTGTGTCACTATGGATTCGCAAGCCACCGTCTCGAGCCATTCCTCGTGGCGCTATGGTGCAGCCGGAGGGCAATGTCACCATTACGCCGTGGGTGGATGATCGTACGCATCGCCTCGCGTACAGCATCACTGCCGACACCATCGTGCCGGTTCAGACGATGGCTGGCCGTCATCAGGAGGGTACAGATGAGTGATGACATCATGCTGACGCTCCGTCTCGTCCCGGGTTGGTGTTGGCTGACGCTGATCGTGGTTATCATCACTGCTCTTTATGCAGTGCACTGGGCGTCGGTTCGAGAAAGCCGGCGCAAAGCGGTCCCGCCAATCGTGCAGGGCACGAACCGCATCCAGCGATCTGATGACGATGATTGGCAGCGCATACGTGTGTTTCGCTGGTGGGGTCACGTATGGGTGTGGGTACCGCTCGACGCTTGCACGGGCCTTACAGACCGAACTGTAGATGAGGGCGATGCAGCTGACGCGATTGCGTCACTCTGGCGCGGACGCGCCGCCGGTGAACCCACGCGACATGACCTTTTCGGCGGGTGGCGGGTGTTTCATATCCTGCGAGGCGGCCGACGATGACACCACCGTCTGAGTCGGTATGTCTAGGGAGAGCGCTCAAGCGACGCTCTCCCGTCCTCTTGCGGAGCGGTGTGCACACGCTCATTACCGGTCTGACTGGATCGGGTAAAGGCTCCATTACTGCAAACTGGTTGAAAGCAACTGTTCCGTTTGTTCGCGATGGCATTGTTGAGAACGATGCAATCGACCTCAAAGGCGGCATGGAGTTCGGCATAGTTGATCCGGCTCTAATCAGTCGTCACGCGTGGTGCATATCGGACGCACTCACGCTGCTCAAAGAACTAGATCAAGAGGTTCACGATCGCACCGAATGGGCGAGAGGGAAAACCCGACGAATTGACCCGAGTAAGGAGTTTCCTCGAATCAATCTGTTCATTGATGAAGCGGCCGAACTCTGTACGGCACCGACTCGTGAACTGCGCAAGATGACGGATGAAGCGACCGGTTATCTCGATTCCATCATGCGGTTGAGCCGTGCGGTTGGCGTGGTAGTGATTGCAGCCACACAAGACCCAAGACAACAGTCGATGCCACTTCGCCCACGGTTTCCTCAGCGAATTGCGCTTCGGCTCAACACTGAGAGTGAATCCGAGATGGCGCTTGGCGAAGAGGCACTGAAGCTCGGTGCTCGCCCTCACCGTATTTCAGTTGATCGGCCGGGTGAAGCCTACTTCTATGACTCGGAGCTGCGACTTGTCCAGCATTTCCGCGCCCCCTATGTAACCGATGACGAACTCAGACATTTGTCTACGATCGTCGCCGCAAAGCGCTAAGCGGCGCGGCGAAACGATCGTAGTCGCCGCGAATGCGGCGGGGTGGGCGGTAGTGTTACCGCCCACCTCTGTAGCAGAAAGGAGGAAAACCATGGCAGAAGATCAGGAAAGCCGAGATTGGATGTTGACTATACGGGCCGAAGGTCATACGTCAGACGACGTGAAAGACCTGTTTGAGCAAATCGGAAGTGGCGCAGTCTTTCAGAAGGAAAGGGGCGGTAAGACCGACTACGAGCATTATCAGTGTTTCCTCCAAATGGAAACGCCTATGCGGTGGTCAACGCTGAAGAATCATCTATCTAAGGCTGGTTTCAACGATGCGCATATTGAGACCAGAAAGGGGACCGTCTCTGATTGTCTCAAGTACTGCACGAAAGATGAAAGCCGGATCAGCGATCCTGTCTATGTCGGCAAGATTAAGTTGAAGGACCAGAAAGGTGCTCGTAACGATCTTGCCGAACTGCGTGAGAAGATTCTTGGCGGGGCGTCGGTCGCTGACGTTCTGCTCGATGACGAAGAGTCCAAGGCCGCGCGTTACACGAAATGGCTCGGTGAACTCGCAGCAGCTCGTGATCAGCGTGAGTATGGGCAGAAGATGCGCGATATTGAAGTGCATTATTTGTATGGTCGTCCGGGCGTAGGCAAGACTCGATATGTCTATGATCGCTATCCAGTCAGAGACATCTACCGGGTGACGGATTACCGTCACCCATTCGATGAGTACGACCGTCAATCGGTGCTTGTTCTGGATGAATATGACAGTCAGTTCGACTGGGAGAAGTTGCTTTGCTATCTCGATCGGTATCCGCTTATGCTACCGGCAAGGTATCACAATCATCAGGCTTGTTATACCGTCGTTTGGATACTCAGCAATCGCCCTCTTGCAGATCAGTACCCCTTTGTCCAAGGCGATCGTCGTAACGCACTCATGCGTCGAATCGTAGAGATTCTACGCATGGATGAAAGTGGAAAGCTCATTTACGAGAAAGGACACGAGAACGATGAACAGGATACCTGAGACGTTGACCGTGCCCGAAGCCATGCAAAAGTTGCATTGCTCTAAAAGCTTCCTCTACGGTCTGATTCGCGAGGGGAGGCTAAGAAGTTACGTGATAGGCAACAAGAGGCTTATCGACGCCGATTCTCTGGCTCGCCTGTTTCGCTGAACGAGGCTAGCTCTGCTTCGAGCTGGGCTAGCCTTTCCCGCGTCCGGGCAAGCTCACGCTCCACATCCCCACGGGTACGGTGCTGTGGCAGCAAAGATGCTGCCACACTGTTCGACAATTCTCGCAGTCGCTCCGAACTGGCTCGTTGATACCGCTCTACGGACGTCTTTTCATCATCATGCCGCCCCAACGCCATCGTCTCGCGCAACGTCGCGCCCTGATGCATCGCTGCATCAATGGCCGTGGCCCGCAGCGTGTGAAAATGCAGGTCGGAGCGTCCCGCGTTGGCTGCGGCGCGGTTGAATAAGCGTCTAAGCGCCGGGTCGCTCATTATGCCGCCACTTACAGGTGACGCAATTAGCATGCTGTCGCCGTCCCGTTTGTTAATCTGCTTCTTAATCATGGGAATCAGCGCATCAGGAATGTTCAAATCGGCCGTGCTGGAAGCTGTCTTTGTATCCTTCAGCCGCCTGTAACCCTTATCGCCTTCGCCCTTGCCGACGCTATGACGGACATGCAGCACCTTGTGTCTGAGATCGAAGTCTTTCACCTGCAATGCGCACACTTCATTGATGCGCAAATCGAAGCACGCGCCCAGATATACGGCGATACGGCAATATTCCGGCATGCCGTTATAGATGGCTTCCAGCTCTTGCCATGTTGCCACAGGAATCTGAGCCTGTTTACTTTTTGGCAGCTTGGGATTGCACATAGTTACCGGCGATTTCTCGATAAGCCCGTTTTGCTGAGCCTTTTTCATCACGTCTTTAAGCAACTGGAATGTGCGTAACCTTGGATGTGGAGGCATTGGCGATTCAAGCCACTTGTGGATATCCGCCTCTGTAATTGAAGCAACAGCCTTGTTGACAAAATCTGCTTTGAGCAGATAAGCTAAATATTCCCGATGCTTGCGCTTGGTCGCTTCTTCAAATGGTCGCCCATCTTTGCGTCGCCAATTCTCCACGTACTCTATTGCGTAGTCTTTGAATACTATGTTTGCACGTTCATTTTTTGCACGTTGCTCAGCCTCTCGCTCGCTTGGATGCGTCCAAGTATCTAAACCAGCCTTGTCTGCTTCCACGAGTTGTTTTTCTTTGGCAAGCCATCCTTGCGCTGTCAATTTGTCGGAGAACACCCTTTGCACGACATTTCCGGGTTTATGAGGGTTCTGGTAACGCGCCCTGTAAGCGTGTCGCGTTTTGTCGTAAATGACGCTTCCCCAGCTGTTCTTCGTTCGCATACCTCCATCATGCCACTTCTGTGTACCCGCTGGTGTACCTATAACGTGTACTTAGACGTACCCCAGCTTACGCAAACGCACATTAAACCAATACGGGAAAACGGCACAATACCAACGAAGATAAAGAAAAAGACCCTCTGCGGTGGAATGAATGCAGAGGGTCTCGTGGAGCTGACGGTAGT